>ERZ779840.1841-NODE-1841-length-19342-cov-3.888630_pt1 | contig 19342 bp, 12 predicted proteins | sample MGYA00511561_ERZ779840 | MGnify/ENA primary metagenome ERZ779840 (study PRJEB29588, sample SAMEA2162036) | human gut metagenome | biome: human gut; feature: human-associated habitat; material: faeces | place: Denmark | collected 2008/2010 ...
GCAGAGGCCGCTTCGCGGTCGCCGCGGCGGACAATGCCGCCTGCCTGCTCGTGCCAGACGCACTTCAGAGCCAGCGCGTGGGCAAGCGCGGTGTAGAAGTCAAAGAGCAGCGCGTATTCGGGATTTTCGTGAGCGTACTGCGCGTATTTCTGCACAAGAGAGCCAAAATGGCGGCTCAGCGCAAGCCCCTCGGTGTCCGCCTCAAAGAGCTGGATCAGCGGATCCTGATACAGCAGGAATTTGCAGGCGTTGCAGGGATCATTGGAATAGCTGACCATGCCGGGAACGCTGTTGAGCAGGCTGATGTCCCAAAATGCCTGCGCGTCGGCGTTGCAGCAGCGGGCAAAACGCGCGCGTAGCGAGGCATCATCATAAACGCCGGTGTAGGTCATTTCGCCATAGAGCTGCATGCCCAGCAGCGCGGCGGTCATGTTGGCCTCGCCGCCGTTGTCGCCCCATGCCGTCGCCAGCACGAGCGGCACACCGGCTTTCATGCAGGCTGTCAGTCCCGCAACGGTGTTGGCAAAGGTCACGGGATAATCCGGCGCCGGGCCGATCCACGTCCAGATGCCGCCGGCAAAGACCGTGGGTGCGGGGAACTGCGCGTGCTTGTAAAGCGCGTCGGCGTACATTTCCTCCTTCGACTGGTAGTAATCCCAGTACATCAGCGTGATGCGCGGATCGACCGCGTCCTTTGCCTTCTGCGAGGGCAGTCCTTCGCTGTGATAGTTGCGGCCGTCGAGGTGGAAGTACATATCGCTCCACATCATGGCGGACAGCCCGTACTTATCCGTGATCTCCAGCACGCGCTTGAGGTGACGGCCGATAACGCTGTGCGGGTCCTCGTAGCCATGGAATACCAGATGTGCGCCGAGACCGACGCCGAAAGCCTCGTCCATACCCAGATGGATGCGCTTGGAGCGGTAGGGCGCGGTGGCCGCGCGGATCATCTGATCGAGCAGAACATAGGTGTTTTCGTCGTCGGCAAGCAGAACCTCGTCGTTGTCGCGGTAGCTGTGGAAGGCCGGCCAGTGCAGAATGCGCTTGAGGTGGCCAAGCGTCTGGATGCACGGGCAAAGCTCGATGCCGAAAAGATCGGCGTAATCGTCCAGCGCCTTTAATTCGTCATAGCTATAACGGCCGCGCTTGTAGCCGAAGAAGGGCTGCTCGGGGACCTCGTAGGTGTCCTCGGTGTACATCATGCCCATGTTCAGCCCCATCAGCGCCATCTTGCGCAGGATATAGCGCAGCCCCTCGGGCTTGAGCACGGCGTTGCGCGAGCAGTCGAACATCACACCGCAGGTCTCAAAGCGTGCCTTTTCGTGCACGGAGCAGGCGGCGAGCGGCTGCGGAATCAGGCTCAGCGCGCGGTAGAACTGCACCGGCGCGGCCCACGTCAGCGTGACCGTGCGGCCGTCGGACTCGACGCGCAGGTCGTTTCCTTGAACGCATTGGATTTCAATGCCGTCGTCGGCGGACACGTAGCCCAGCTCCTGCTGAAGCTCCGTCAGCGCCTTCTGCCAGCCTGCGGGAGTCTGGCCGAGAATATGAATGTGTTGTTTGCGCATCATAGGATATACTCCTTGTCTTGATTGCGGAAGCTCCGCTATGTTTTATTATGACATAAAAAACCGCAGCGCGCTAGTATGAAATGGATACATTCCGATAGGAAAATACTGTGGTGCGGAGAATCGGAAGATTGCACAAAAAGTTTTCTGAAATTTGTGCAAAACGACAGAAAGGAGAAAATAACAAGAAAAAGTTTTTGAAAAAATTTCTAAAAATGTATCCTTTTCATACTATGAAGTTTCCTTTTCAGACTATAAATTTGGTGGGGTTATCTGCTATAATAGGGGTGCTTAAGAGATACGAATCAACATGGAAGCAGGGTGAAGAAATGTCCAAACTCAAGCCCCGGGCGACCGGGACAAAGAAGAAGCCCCTCTGGAAATGGACGCGCGATGACATCGAGCTGACGATCCTCGCCGTGCCGACGTTCGTATGGTATATCCTGTTCTGCTATCTGCCGATGTTCGGCATCGTGCTGGCACTGAAGGATTACAAGATCGTCGACGGCACCAAGAGCTTTTTATACAATCTGTTCCACAGCGAGTGGGCGGGCCTGAAGAACTTCGAGTACTTCATCAAGCTGCGCGACTTCCCGCAGATCCTGCGCAATACGCTGCTGTACAACATTGTGTTTATCGTGCTGGACATCGTTCTGCCGGTCACGCTGGCGATCATGATCAGCAATATTTACAGCAAGCGGAAGTCCAAGTTCTATCAGACGCTCATGTTCATGCCGCACTTTATGTCGTGGCTGGTCGTCAGCTACTTTGTCTATGCGATGCTCGTCACGGACAAGGGCCTGCTCAACAGCGTCGTCCGTGCCTTTGGCGGCGAGAATATCAACTGGTACTTTGAGCCGAAATACTGGCCGTATATTCTGGTCATCATGCATGTCTGGAAGGTGATCGGTTACAGTATGGTCGTGTACCTCGCATCCATTACCGGCATCGACTCCACGCTCTACGAGGCCGCCTCGCTCGACGGTGCGTCGAAGTGGCAGCAGGCGTGGTATGTGACCATTCCCTCGCTCAAGCCCATCATTATCATGATGTTCATCATGGCCGTCGGCCACATCTTCTCCTCCGATTTCGGCCTGTTCTATCAGGTCACGAGGGGAGCGGGCCAACCGCTGACGCCGGTCGTTGCGACCTTCGACGTGAAGATCTTCCAGATGGTCACGGGCAACACGAGCATCGGGCAGAGTGCGGCGGCGTCCATGTTCCAGTCCATCATCGGCTGCATTACCATCCTGCTGGCAAACGCCGTCGTCCGCAAGGTCGATAAGTCCAGCGCTCTGATCTGACGGGAGGTGCAACATGGCAAGAAGAAAACATCCCGTTACGACCAACGACAACATGACAAAGCTCAACCGGATCAAGCCGGTGACCAATGTCCTGTTCAATCTGCTGTTTCTGCTGCTGGCGCTGTCGTGCCTGCTGCCGGTCATCTTCATCTTGATCATCTCCATCACGGATGAGCAGGTCGTGCGCACGCAGGGCTATCAGTTCTATGTGACCGCAAAGACCATCTCCGCAAGCGCCTATCAATATCTCTGGACGCAGCGCGCGACCATCCTGCGTTCGCTGTGGGTGTCCGTTGAGGTTACGGTGCTTGGCACGATCATCGGCGTGATGCTGACGTCGCTGATGGGCTACGTCCTGTCCCGCAGAGAATACAAGCTGCACGGCTTTTTGACTATCCTGATCTTCATCCCCATGATCTTCGGCGGCGGCCTTGCCGCATCCTATGTGGTCAATACCCGCATTCTGAAGCTTACGGATACCATCTGGGCGCTGATTCTGCCGCTTGCGGTCTCCAGTTTCAACGTCATCATCACGCGAACGTTCTTCCGTTCTACCATCCCGGACTCTGTGATCGAGTCGGCCGTCATCGACGGCGCGTCGCAGTGGACGATCTTCTTCAAGATCGTGCTGCCCGTGTCCAAGCCGGTGCTGGCGACCATCGCGCTGTTTTTGGCCTTCGGCTACTGGAACGACTGGTATCAGTCCCTGCTCTATATCCGCAGCGACCACCTGCGTTCCCTGCAATCCATGCTTCAGATGATGCAGAGCAAGGTCGAATACCTGACCAAAAACCCGACGGCCGGTCTCGGCACTGCCGACCTCGCGCGCTCCATGCCGCAGGAATCCGTCCGTATGGCAATCGCCTTTGTTGTTGCCGTGCCGATTGCCTGCGTCTATCCCTTCTTCCAGCGCTATTTCATCTCCGGCCTGACCATCGGCGCGGTCAAGGGATAAGTCAACCGTATTGAAGCGGCGCCGCCGCTGCAATAGATTTCCGTAAACCAAAAAAATTAGGAGGAAACAAAATGAAGAAACTTCTCGCACTGCTCCTGGTCATTGTCATGGTCGCCGCCGTGTTTGTCGGCTGCACCAAGGACAATCAGGATCCCAGCAACGCCCCCGCCAGCTCCGGCAATAAGCAGCCCTCCAACGAGCCCGGCAACCCTGACGAGATCGTTGACCTGAAGTGGATCACCGTCGGCAACGGTATGCCCGAAAACTACGACGCTTGGAAGGCAAACCTCGACAAGTACCTCGAAGAAAAGATCGGCGTTCACCTGAGCTTTGAAGTCATCCCCTGGGGCGACTGGGATACCCGCCGCAACGTCATTGTCTCCACCAACGAGCCGTACGACATCATCTTCGGCAACAACGGCACCTACACCGGCGACATCCACCTCGGCGCTCTGGCTGACATCAGCGGTCTGCTGAACACCGTCCCCGGCCTGACCGACCTCGTCCCCGAGGATTACTGGAAGTCCCTCGAAGTCGGCGGCAAGATCTACGGCGTTCCCACCTACAAGGATTCCTCTGTAACGCAGTACTTCATCTATGACGAGAATCTCGTGAAGGAAACCGGTCTGGACTATGAGAATGCCCACACCATGGAAGCCGTCACCCCGATTCTCAAGGCCATGTATGAAAAGAAGGGCGAGGCTGTGTTCATCCTGAACAAGGGCGGCCTTGACGCCATCTATGGCAAGAACTACGACGATCTCTCCCTCGGCTTCCCGGCCATCGGCGTTTCCTATAAGAATGGCGAAGCGAAAGCTGTCTCCGTCTTTGAACAGGACGACATCAAGGCCGACCTCGCAACCCTGCGCTCCTGGTATCAGGCCGGCTACGTCAACTCCGATGCCGCCGTTCTGGACGAAGCTCCGCAGTATCGTCCGTGCTTCGTGGCACAGGGCTGGTCCGCGGCTGCCAAGACCACTTGGGGCCCGAACATGAAGGCTGACGCCGTCGCCATCCAGTGGGGCGATACCGTGATGTCCAACTCCACAGTTCAGGGCTCCATCAACTCCGTCTCCGCTTCCTGCAAGTATCCGGAGAAGGCTCTGAAGCTCCTCGAGCTGGTCAACACCGACTCCTATGTCCGCGACGCTCTGTACTATGGCCTCGAGGGTGACAACTTCACCTACACCGCCGACGGCAAGGTTGTCGTTGACGACACCAAGTCCTGGGGCATGGCCGGCTACACGCAGGGTACGTTCTTCATCGTTTCCTACAAGGAAGGCGACAACTCCAACCAGTGGGCCGAGGTTCAGGCTCTGAACGCACAGGCTGTTGCTTCCCCCGCGCTGGGCTTCGCTTTCGATCAGTCCAACGTAACCGACGAGATCAAGGCCTGCAAGGCGATCTTCGATGAATATCGCCCGATACTCATGACCGGCGCTGCCGATCCCACCGAGACCATCAACACCATGCTGTCTGCCATGCGTGATTCCGGCTTCGACAAGATCCTCACCGAAGTCCAGACGCAGCTCGACGCTTGGGTTGCCTCGAAATAAGAGAATCAACCCCGCGTTTACGGCAAAGGGGACCGATGCGCATGCACCGGTCCCCGTTTTGAAATCCGGGGGAATCTTGTTTTCGGCGCAGAGCTGCCGGAGCGCCCGGCGGCTCTGCTTTGCAAATAAGACTTCAAGCAAGTGAGGGAAAACTATGTATTTTATCGACCAGAGGATTCAAGTCATCTGCAATCAGCTCGGCATGCTGCGTTTTACCGACAGCCTGAGCCTGCCCGACTGGCAGTACAAAAAGGGTCAGTTCTTCCGTCCCGAGGAAGCCGACGCCGCACCCGCACCGTGGGAGGCGTTTGACTGCCAGCGGATGCACTGGTACGCAGATTACGCCGGAACCGACCAGTTTGAGGGAAAATTTCAGGGACAGACCACGGATTTCCACGGCATTCCCGGCACGCATTATTGGTTCCGCAGCCGCAGCACCATCCCGCAGAGCATGGACGGCAAGTCCGTCTGGCTGAAGCTGCACACGCAGATTGAGGAATGGGACGACGGCAAGAATCCGCAGTTTCTTGTCTTTGTCAACCATGAAGTCGTGCAGGGCGCGGATATGAACCACCGCGAGGTGCTCCTGCGCAAGTGCGCCGTAGGCGGCGAGGAGCTGACGCTGGACATTCAGGCTTATACCGGCACACTGCACCGCGAGTTTGCCTTCCTTGCAAATCTTTATGTACTTGACGAACGGCTGAATCATCTGTATTATGATATTCAGGTGCCGCTGCAGGCTTTTGACCGCCTCGGGCAGGACAGCAAGGTTCGTCTTGAGCTTCAGACCGTGCTGAACGATACCATCAACCTGCTTGATCTGCGCGTGCCGTACTCTGCGGACTTTTATGCCTCCGTCGAGCGTGCGCAGCAGTATATCACGGAAAATCTCTATGAAAAAATGTGCGGCGCGAGCGACGTCATCGCCACCTGTATCGGCCATACGCACATCGACGTGGCGTGGTGGTGGACGGTTGCGCAGACCCGCGAAAAGGTCGTGCGCTCCTTTGCAACGGTGCTCAAGCTCATGGACGAGTTTCCCAGCTATAAGTTCATGTCCAGCCAGCCGGTTTTGTACTATTTTCTCAAGCAGCGCTATCCGGAGATGTACGAAAAGATCAAGCAGCGCGTCGCGGAAGGACGTTGGGAGGTCGAGGGCGGCATGTGGCTCGAGGCCGACTGCAACCTGACCTCCGGCGAATCGCTCGTGCGCCAGTTCCTGCACGGCAAGCGCTTCTTCCGCGAGGAATTCGGCAGGGACAATAAGATTCTGTGGCTTCCGGATGTGTTCGGCTATTCCGGTGCACTGCCGCAGATCATGAAGAAGTCCGGCGTGGACTATTTCATGACCACCAAGCTCTCGTGGAACCAGATCAACCGTATCCCGAACGACACCTTCCTCTGGAAGGGCATCGACGGCACCGAGGTGCTCACGCATCTCATCACGACGCTCGGCGTCGGTCAGGATCCCAAGCAGAGCTTCTTTACGACTTACAACGGCAATCTGCATCCCGACGCCGTCATGGGCGCGTGGGAGCGCTATCAAAATAAAGAGATCAACAACGATGTTCTGATCTCCTATGGCTACGGCGACGGCGGCGGCGGCCCGACGCGTCAGATGCTCGAGACCTCCGAGCGCATGGAAAAGGGCATTCGCGGCCTGCCGAAGGTGCGGCAGGAGACTGCGCGTACCTTCTTTGATGAGCTGAACGTGCGCGTAAAGGATAACCGCCGTCTGGAAACGTGGGAAGGCGAGTTCTATTTTGAGTATCACCGCGGCACCTATACGTCCATGGCGCGCAATAAACGGGGCAACCGTAAGAGCGAGCTTCTGATGATGGATCTCGAGCTGCTGGGCGTGCTCACCGGGGACTATCCCGCCGAGGCAGACACCCGCCTGTGGCGCGACGTGATCCTGCTCAACCAGTTCCATGACATTTTACCCGGCAGCTCCATTGCGGAGGTCTACGAGGTCACGAAGTCTGAGTACGATGCGCTGGCTGCCGAGGTCACGGAGCTGATTGCAGAGCGTCTGCACCGTATTGCGGGCGAGGGCGCGGGTCTGACCGTGGTCAACACGCTGGGCTTTGATCGCGACGACGTGGTCGAGCTGGGCGACGTCACTGCCACGGCGCTGGCTGATGAGAACGGCACGCTCTATCCCGTGCAAAAAAACGAGACGGGTGCGGTCGCTTACCTGAAGGCGCTGCCCTCGAAGGGCTGGCGCACCTACCGCCTTACGCAGGCACAGCAGGAAAGCCCCTTCCGCCGCGCCGACGAGCGTCATCTGGAGACGCCGTTCTATCGCGTTGCGCTGGATGAAAACGGCAGCATTTCTTCGATTTATGACAAGCAATTTGACAGAGAATTGGTAAAAGACGGAAAGAAAGCGAACCTTTTCCGCCTTTACGAGGATAAACCCATCTATTATGACAACTGGGACATCGACCGCTTCTACACCGAAAAGTCATGGGATGTGGACGACCTTGTTTCCCTGCGCTGGACGGAGGACGGCCCGGTGCGCACCACGCTGGAGCTGGAATACCGGTGCAGCCTGAGTACCATTTTCCAGAAGATCCATTTCTATGCCGACACGCGCCGCATTGACTTCGAGACCACCGTGGATTGGAAGCTGCATCAGCATCTGCTCAAGGTCGAGTTCCCGCTGGACATCCACACGGACGAGGCAACCTTTGACATCCAGTTCGGCAACGTGACGCGCAAGACCCACAGCAACACAAGCTGGGACAAGGCGCGTTTTGAGAGCTGCGCGCACAAGTGGGTGGACTATTCCGAGGGTCATTACGGCGTGAGCCTGCTCAACGACTGCAAGTACGGCCACAGCGTCCTGAACGGCACGCTTGCGCTCACGCTCGTCAAGAGCGGCATCGAGCCGAACCCGAACACCGATGTCGAGCTGCACCGCTTCACCTATGCGCTCTATCCGCACGGCGAAACGTGGAAACAGGCAGGGACTGTCCGCGAGGGCTACAAGCTCAACCAGCCGGCCTATGCCGTTGCGGGCGGCACGCCGGGCAAGCAGGATAGCTATGCCTCCGTGGATGCGGCGAACGTCATTCTCGAAACGGTCAAGCAGGCCGAGGACGGAAACGGCACGATCCTGCGCCTTTACGAGTCGGAAAATGCCCGTACAAAGGCGAGGCTCACTCTGCCGGCGGGCGTGACCCGTGCCTATGAGACCAACCTCTTGGAGGAGATCGAAACGGAGCTTCCGGTCGAAAACGGCGCAGTACGCTTCACAATAAAACCTTACGAGATCAAGACGATCCTGCTTCGATAATATGGAACCTTATCAGAACACACAGCTTTCTCCCGAAGCGCGAGCGGAAGATTTACTCTCGCGCATGACGCTGCGGGAAAAGGTCGGGCAGCTCAATCAGCGGCTCTATGGATTTCAGATTTACACGCGTGAGGGCGAAAATATTGCCCTCACGCAGGAATTTGCCGACGAGGTCGCGCGCTACGACGGCCTTGGCGCGCTCTACGGGCTGCACCGTGCAGATCCGTGGTCGGCCAAAGACTTCGAGACCGGCCTTCCTGGCAGGCTTGCCGTCCGTGCACGCAACCAGGTGCAGCGTTATGTGATCGAGCACTCGCGCTTCGGCATTCCGGTGCTGTTCAGCAGCGAGTGCCCGCACGGCCATCAGGCGCTGGATGGCTATCTTCTGCCCGTAAACTTGGCCAGCGCCTGCTCATTTTCTCCCGAGCTTCTGCGCGAGGCCGCTGAGGTCTGCGGGCGACAGCTCCGCGCCGCGGGCGTCGATCTGGCGCTCGTTTCTGCACTGGACGTTTTACGCGACCCGCGCTGGGGCAGAAGCGAAGAATGCTTCGGAGAAGATCCCTATCTTGCTTCACGCATGGCCGAGGCGGTCGTGCGCGGTGTCCAGTCACAGGGCGTGGATGTGGTCGCAAAGCACCTGTGCGCACAGGGCGAAACGACCGGCGGCGTCAACGCCAGTGCCGCCCGCATCGGGCCGCACGAGCTGCGCGAAATTCATCTTCCGCCGGTAAAAGCCTGTGTCGAGGCCGGTGCTTCCGCATTTATGGCGGCCTACAACGAGATCGACGGCGTCTATTGCCACGCGAACCACTGGCTCCTGACGGATCTTTTACGAGGCGAATACGGCTTCGACGGCTTCGTTATGTCGGACGGCGTTGCGATCGACCAGCTTGATGCCGTCACAGGCAACCGCACGGCCTCCGGCGCGCTGGCATTGAATGCAGGCGTGGACATGGGGCTGTGGGACACGGCCTTCGGGCATTTGGAGCAGGCAGTTGAGACCGGGCTTGTCTCCATGGAGCGGATCGACGAGGCTGTGCGCCGTATCCTGACGGTGAAATTCCGCCGCGGGCTGTTCGAGCATCCGTATCTTCCGGAAACGGATGCGATCTTTGACGATCATACCTATCCGCAGGCGGCGCGTCTGGCGGAGCATAGCGTGGTTTTGCTGAAAAATCAGGACGATCTGCTCCCGCTTTCCGACCAAAAACCGCTGCGCCTCGGCCTTGTCGGCCCGAACGCGGATGCGCTTTATAACCAGCTCGGCGATTACACGCCGCCGCAGCGCCCCGGCGCGGGGACGACGCTCTATCAAGGGCTGAAGCAGCTTCTGAGCGGCACAAATGCGAAAATTACCTATGTTCCAGGCTGCCCGATGTTCGGCAGCGACGCCGAATGGACGCAGTGCGCCGTGCGTGCGCTCGCGGACTGCGATGTCGTCGTTGCTGCGCTGGGCGGAACGTCCAGCCGCTTCGCTGCCTGCGAATTTGACGCGAACGGCGCGGCAAAGCGCCAGAGCGCCGTCACAATGGACTGCGGAGAGAACGTGGACGATGGTCTGCTTCGTCTCCCGGGCGAGCAGCTTGGTCTGCTGCATGCGCTGCGTGCGCTGGAAAAGCCGGTCGTGTCCGTGCTGATCGCCGGGCGGCCCTATGAAATGGCCGAGGTCGATGCCCTTTCCGAGGCGATTGTCTGCGCCTTCTATCCCGGCCCGACCGGCGGCGACGCGCTTGCGCGTCTGCTGTTCGGTTATGCGGAACCGGCGGGGCGCCTGTGCGTATCGCTGCCGGATCATGCAGGGCAACTCCCGGTGTACTATAACGCGAAGGATTCCTACCGTTCCGGTGTGTATTATAACGTGCCGAAGCCGCACTTTGGCTTCGGCAGCGGCCTGAGCTACACGCGCTTTGCCTATTCCACTCTGCGCGCCCCGTCTGCCGACGCGCTGACACTTGAGATTTCCGTCAAGAATACCGGCGCACGCGCCGGTTGGGCGGTGCCGCAGCTCTATCTGCACCGCGCACAGGGTGTCGTAACATCGCGAAGCCGTCAGCTCTGCGCTTTTGAAAAATGTTTGCTCCAGCCCGGCGAGACGCGGCACGTTACGCTTTCCATTCCGCCGGAGAGCCTCACGCAGTATGACATGTCGATGCGCGTCTGCACGCCGCCCGGCCGAATCGAGTGGTATCTGGCGGACTCCGGTGAAACAAAGCTGAACGGTGAGTTTACTTTACAGAGGTAAAATTATGTTATATATCGGAATTGATCTCGGTACATCCGCGTGCAAGCTGCTGCTTGTTGATGCGGACGGTGCGATTCTCAATACCGTCTCAAAGTCCTATCCCATCTCCTTCCCGCATCCCGGCTGGTCAGAGCAGGACCCGTCGGACTGGTGGGACGCCGTCGTGACCGGCGTTCCGGAGCTGCTGCGCGGCTTTGATGCGTCGCAGGTTTCCGGAATCGGCGCGGGCGGCCAGATGCACGGCCTCGTCACCCTGGATGCAAAGGACGATGTGATCCGCCCGGCGATTCTCTGGAATGACGGCCGAACGGCAAAGCAGGCGGACGATCTTAATGAAAAAATCGGTCGGAAACGCCTCTCTGCACTGACGGCGAATATTGCCTTCGCCGGTTTCACTGCCCCAAAGCTCCTCTGGATGCGCGAAAACGAGCCGGAGAACTTTGCAAAAATCGAAAAAATCATGCTGCCGAAAGATTATGTCAGCTACAAGCTGACCGGCGTCCATTCCTGCGACTACTCCGATGCCTCCGGCATGCTGCTGCTCGACGTGCAGCACAAGCGTTGGTCGCAGGAGATGTTGAAAATCTGCGGCGTGACCGAAAACCGGCTGCCGAAGCTCTATGAGAGCTACGAAGTGGTCGGCACACTTACGCGCGAGGCTGCGCAGACGCTCGGGCTGCCGGAGACCGTTAAGGTCGTCGCCGGTGCGGGCGATAACGCGGCCGCCGCGGTCGGCACGGGCACGGTGGGAGCCGGTGGCTGCAACCTCTCCCTCGGTACCTCCGGCACGATCTTCATTTCGTCAAAAGAATTTGGTATCGATCCCAATAATGCGCTGCACGCCTTTGCGCACGCAGACGGCGGCTACCATTTGATGGGCTGTATGCTCTCGGCTGCGAGCTGCAATCAGTGGTTCTGCGAAAATATTCTGAATACGACAAATTACGCGGAAGAACAGGCGAAAATAGCCGAGGAAAAACTTGGGGAAAACCATGTTTATTTCCTGCCGTATTTGATGGGGGAGCGCAGCCCGATCAACGATACCAACGCGCGCGGTGCGTTTATCGGAATGTCAATGGACACGTCACGCGCAGATTTTGTGCAGGCTGTTTTGGAGGGCGTCGCCTTTGCAATCCGCGATTCTTTCGAGGTGGCAAAGTCCCTAGGAATTGAGATCCCGCGTTCCAAGATCTGCGGCGGCGGCGCAAAAAGCCCGCTCTGGCGCAGGATTTTTGCAAACGTTTTGGGCATCCCGCTGGATATGGTCAAAACAGAGCAGGGGCCGGGCTATGGCGCGGCCATGCTCGCGATGGTCGGCTGCGGCGCCTTTGCCAGCGTGCAGGCAGCGGCGGATGCACTCGTCGAGGTGGCCTCCACGACTGAACCGGACGCCGAGCTGACTGCGAAATATCAGGCGCGTTATGAGAAGTTCAAGCTGCTCTATCCGGCACTAAAATCGGTATTTTCTGAACATAACTAGGATGGAATTATGAACCGGATAGGAGAATTTCAGAATATTCCGGAGGTAAAACTCGGCATCATTGCCGTTTCCCGTGACTGCTTCCCGCGCACCCTGTCCGAAATGCGCCATGCAAATATTGTCAAGGCCAGCGGCGTCTATGAATGCCCCGTCACGGTCGAAAATGAGGGAGATATGCTCAAGGCCGTTGCCGATGTCAAAGCGGCCGCCTGCAATGCGCTTGTCGTCTTTCTTGGCAATTTCGGCCCGGAGACGCCGGAGACCCTGATTGCAAAATACTTCGACGGTCCGTGTATGTTCGTCGCGGCTGCCGAGGGCGATGGCGACCTCATCAGTGGCCGCGGCGATGCGTATTGCGGCATGCTGAATTGCTCGTATAATCTTGGAATTCGTCACTTAAATGGATACATTCCGGAGTATCCCGTCGGCACTGCGGATGAGATTTCCAAAATGGCGGCATGCCCGACTTCACGCGCGGCACGCTGGAGGGCGATCTTGCGGCTTCCGAGATTACCTTCTATCGCCTGCAATGTGACAGCAACGGAGCGCTGCGTTCCTATATTGCACAGGGCGAGATTCTTCCGGTCGCAACGGGCAGCTTCGGCGGCATCGGCCTGTTCGCCATTCCCGAAATGGGTCGCTTCTACCGCCATGTTCTGATCGAAAAGCGCTATCCGCACCACGGAGCGGTGGCCTTTGGCCATTACGGCAAGGCGCTGTTCGAGGTGTTCAAATTCTTCGGTATTCGTGACATTGCATATAACCAACTAAAAAATCTGCCTTATCCGACGGAAAACCCGTTTGCTTAAGGCCAAACAGGAGAGAACTATGACCTATACAATTGCAAATCAGGATCTGACCGTGACCGTCTCCGAGGACGGTGCGGAGCTGCAGGGAATTCGCGATGCAGCCGGGACGGAATATCTCTGGAGCGGCGATGCAGCCTATTGGTGCGACCGTGCGCCCAATTTATTCCCCTATGTGGCGCGTTTGCCGGAGGGAAAATACACCCTGGACGGCGAAGAACACCACATGCGCATTCACGGCATCGCGCCCTACCGCCGCTTCCGCAGAGTCGGGCAGGATGCCGCACGCATGGTATTTGAGCTGCACAGCGATGCGGAAACGCTTGCGGAGTATCCGCGGGAGTTTGCCTTCCGGATCATTTATGCGCTTGCGGGAAAGCGCCTGAACGTGACCTTTGAAGTCGAGAATCTGGACACCCGCACGATGTACTTCGGCCTTGGCGGACACCCGGGCTTCCGCGTTCCGCTGACCGAGGGAAAGCGCTTTGAGGATTACTGCCTGCGTTTTGCAGAGCCGTGCAGCCCGAAGCGTGTCGGTTTTACCCCGGATTGCTTTGTCACTGGAGAGGATACGGAATATGCCTTGGCAAACGGCACAGACATTCCGCTGCACCACGATTTGTTTGACGACGATGCGATCGTACTGAGGGACATGGCTCGCGAGGTCACGCTGTGCTCTGACGACGTGCACGCCGTGACCGTCCGGTATCCGCAGATGCGCTATCTTGGGATCTGGCACATGCCAAAAACCGATGCCCCGTATGTCTGCATCGAACCGTGGCTATCCCTGCCCGCGCATGCCGGACGAAAGGCCGTCCTCGAGGAGCAGGAGGATTTGGTTGCGCTCGCGCCGGGCGAGACCTATCGCAATCTCTGGTCAATCGAGATCCACAATTCCTGAAACGGAGGCACATGATGATAATCCGCGATTGGTTCTTTCAGCTCGATGAGCTGAATCTGCCCTGTCAGGCGCCGTGCACGATGTACAGCGTCCTGCTCGGGCACGGGAAAATTCCCGATCCGTTTTATGGCCTGAATGAGCGTGAGCTTCAGCATTTAGGCGAGAAGGATTGCTCGTTTGCGGCGGAATTTACTGTGGACGAGACGCTCCTTAACCGCGAATACATCGAGCTGACGCTCAGCGGGATTGACACGCTATGCACCATATATCTGAACGGGAAACGCCTTGCTCGGACCAAAAATATGCACAGAACCTATGTTTTGGATGTCAAGAATCGGCTGATTCCCGGAAAGAACAGACTAAAACTTGAGTTTTCCTCTCCAATGCGCTATTTTGCAGAGGCGCAGCGCCGCCACTATCTTTATATGAACGACGGCGACACGCTCCCCGGTACTGCGCATCTGCGCAAGGCCATGTACCAGTCCGGATGGGATTGGGGTCCGACGCTGCCCGACATGGGCATCCTGCGCCCGGTCGAGCTGAAGGGCTATGATACCGACCGCCTCGACCATGTGCTGGTCAGCCAGCGGCATCACGACGGCGTTGTGGATGTCGATCTGCGTGTCTCCACGGCGAAAAACAGCGATTGTGACTTAGTCGCCTTGCTGGACGGAAAAGAACTGCGCCTGACGGAGGGCGAGGGCACGATCCGCGTGGAAGCCCCGCGTCTTTGGTGGGTGCGCGGCTACGGCGAGCAGGCGCTCTACGATCTTGAGGTTCGCATGTGCGCCGGCGGCCTTGTGATCGACAGCCGCAAGCTGCGCATCGGCCTGCGCACGCTGACTGTCAGCACCGCGAAGGATGCCGACGGCCGTGGAAGCGAGTTCTGCTTTGTGCTCAATGGGATCAAAATTTTCTCCATGGGCGCAAACTATGTTCCCATGGACAACCTCCTCACGCGCGTGACGCGTGACAGGCAGGATCAGCTCGTCCGTCAGGCAGTGGATGCAAACTTCAATACCCTGCGCGTCTGGGGCGGCGGCTACTATCCGGAGGACGATTTTTATGATCTCTGCGACGAATACGGGCTGCTTGTCTGGCAGGATTTCATGGTCGCCTGCGCCAATATCTGGATGACCTCCGAAATGGAGACGGAATTTACCTGCGAGGCAACGGATAATCTCTGCCGCCTGCAGCATCACGCGTCGCTCGGTCTTCTGTGCGGCAACAATGAAATGGAGGATATGATCCTCGGCGGCGCGCAGAATAACGAGCTGGTGCGGCAGGACTATCTGCGCCTTTATGAGCATCTGCTGCCCGAGCTGTGCCGCGAATATGCACCCGATACCTTCTATTGGCCGTCCAGTCCGTCCTCCGGCGGCGGCTTTGACGAGCCCGGCAGGTTTTCGCGCGGCGACACGCACTATTGGAAGGTCTGGCACGGCGGCGTGCCCTTCACGGCCTACCGGCAGGAGCACTTCCGCTTCTGCTCGGAATACGGCTTCGAGAGCTTCCCGTCGATGAAAACCATCCGCAGCTTCTGCGAAAAAGAGGATGAAAACTGCTTCTCCCGCGTGATGGAAAATCACCAGAAGTGCAAGGGCGGAAACGGAAATATTCTTCGTTATCTGTCTAATAACTATTTGTATCCGTCAAAATTTGAGGACTTGGTCTACGCCTCGCAGCTTTTGCAGGCCGATGCGATTGCCTATGGCGTGGAGCATTTCCGCCGTGAGCGCGGTTATTGCATGGGCTCAATCTACTGGCAGTTCAACGATTGCTGGCCGGTCGCCTCGTGGTCGAGTGTGGACTATTTCGGACGATACAAGGCGCTGCATTACGCCGCGCGCCGCTTCTATGCGCCGGTGGCCATGGGGCTGTTTGCGGAAAACGGAAAATTAACGGTGAATATCGCGAACGAAACGCGCGAAAAATTCCGTGGCCGCGTCCGCCTCACGCTCTGCCGCGCAGACCTGACGGAGCTTGACCGCCGCGAATGCGCGGTCGAGGTCGCGCCGCTTCATTCTTCCGACGTACTGAATTACGAGCTTCCGGAATTCGACCCATATTCCTGCTATCTGGCGGCGGATTTGTTCGACGAACAGGGGGATTTCCTCACACGGCGCGTGGAGACGCTCGTTCCTGCAAAGCACTTCGCATGGCAGAAACCGACGCTTTGCGCAGAATTCACGGACAGGGACGGCGGCGTGGAGATCGCGGTCAGCTCGGACGTGTTCACCAAGGGCGTATTCATCGATTTCCGTGACTTTGACTGCGTGCTGAGCGACAATTTCTTCGCGCTGACGGACAAGACGTCTTACCGCGTCTTTGCAAGAACCGGAAAAACCGCAGCAGAGCTGCGTGAAAACGCCGTATTTAAGACGGTCTACGACATTCGATAAGGCGGTATGTGATGAGAAATTTATTCAACCCGGACAACCCCTTTATGCGGTTTCTTTCGCGCGTGGGCGAGATGATTATGGTGAATTTCTTTTTCCTGATCTGCTCCGTGCCGATCGTGACCTGCGGCGCGTCGCTCGCGGCGCTTCATAAAGTGACGCAGAACATCGCGCTCGACGGGGATAAAGGCGTGGTCAAGACCTTTTTTCTCGCCTTCCGCGACAATTTCAAGCAGGCTACGGTCGTCTGGCTGCTGGTGCTGCTGTTCTTCGCCGGTATGGTCTGCAACTGGCTTTTGATGACGGCCTATACGACCGGTGCGGCGCTGTTTGCCTGCAAGTGTATCGTGGGGGTGCTGAGCGTGCTTGTGCTGTCACTGTGCGCATATATTTTTCCGCTGATTGCACGCTATGAAAACACGCTCAGGGAGCATTTTGTCAACGCAGGCGTTCTGATGATCGTCAAGCTGCCGCGCACGCTGGCGATGGTGCTGCTCAACGCGCTGCCGGCCATCATTGCGTATTTTTCGCTCCCGCTGTTTTTCAAGACGCTGATTTTCTGGCTGCTGCTGGGCTTTGCATTTGCGAGTTACATCGCAAGCACGCTCATGACGCCGGTGTTCCGCGAACTGGAAAACCCGGACGGGCCGAATGTCGGGCTGATGAATTAATTAAACGACACAGGCTTAGACTGTCAAAATAATGATCTGGCTGAAAGCTTCGGAGGGAAGAAAAGAGTGAAAGGAAACCGTCAGGGTTTCCTTTCGCGTTCAATAACCCGCCGCAGCGGCCAAAATTGCAAAATAAAAATTCTGATTTTGCAATTTTGTAGACAGCTTGTCAAAAAGTCCAAGGGGACTTTTTGACAAGCTAAGCCGCCGCACAGGGCTTCCTGTGCAGCGGCTTGCTTTATACACTATCAGCCCTCGGAGGGGGCTTCGCTCTCGCCGGAGGAATCGCTCACGGATTCGCTCGGCTCGGTGGCCTCGCTCGCCGTGGAGGAGGCTGCGGCGGCATTCTGATTGTTCGCATAGGTCACCATGTCGAAGATGCTGACGTGCGAATAGTCGAATTCCACCGTGTAGGTGTTGCGGATCTCGTCGAGCTTTTCGCTTGCGAGCTTAGCGGCAAGATCCTGCTTCGCGGTCTCAAACCATGCGCGGGTGTCGTTCTGACCGACGAAGTACATGATGTGATAACCATACTGCGAACGGATGATGCCCGTGTCGCCGGCCTTGCGGCTGCCGTCGAAGCACCAGTCGTTGAACTCCGTGACCGTCTTGCCCGGCTGGGCTTCAAAGGCGCCGCCGTCGGTAGCGCTGCCGTCCTTGGAGTATTCCTTGGCCAGCTCACCGAAGTAGTCCTCGGTCTGGTTTTCCTGCCACAGGGCATAGATGCGATTGGCCTCGGCCTCGGCCGCTGCCCACGCGTCCTCGGAGTAGGTGCCGTCGGAGCCTTTTTCGCCGTCGGGCATGATGAGGATATGACGGACGTTGACGTTGTTCTCCTTGGTCATGCCGTCCGTGGCATAGGATTCGGCGTTGGCGTCAAAGTACGCTTCGACCTCGGCATCCGTCGCGGCATCATAAGGCTTACCGTAGAGCACGTCCTGATAGTAATACATCGCGGTGATGTACAGGCGCATGTAGTTCTGATAATTCTTCGCCGTGACGCCCGGGCCGAAGCTGTCCTGCAGATAGGCGTCGAGGGACTCAAAGCCCTCCTCCTTGGCTTTTGCGGCAAGGTCGCCATCCGGGTTGGCAAGATCGTCGAGCTGCGCGGCGACATCCTCTGGCAGCGTGTAGCCGTCAGCCTCTGCCGCACGCTGCAAGGCGCGGAACTCGCCGGTGTTCTTCACGACGGAGCCGAGGAAATACTGCTCCCAACTGTTGCCCTCAAGCGGCGAGGCCTGATCGTACAGCGGCTTGGCGGTGTCAAGGCCGAGCATAGAGACGTAGGAGCCGTAATTCTGCATCATCTGATAGAACTCCAGCCAGTAGGCCACCTGAATTTCGCCATTGGTCAGATAGTAGTTGCCGTCGGCATCGCGTGCGACGACGGTGCGCATCGCAAGGCCGTCTGCGGTGGTGTCGGTGATGTCATAGCGGTCGCGGTCGGTCAGCTCGTTCTGGCCGAAGGCGCTGTCCTTGGGCAGATAGGCGGTGTCGCCGTAGACGGTTTCGACCTTCGGCGTCGTCAGCTCGGGATGCGCCTTGAGGAAGAAGAATACACCGGCGGTCAGCGCGGCCAGCACCACGACGGCAGCGGCGACGATGATGCCGATCTTTCCGCCCTTGCTCAGACCCTTCTTGACCGGTGCGGTCTCGGTAGTCTCGTCCGAGCCTTCGGCGATCTCGTCGGCTTCACCGGCAGTTTCCGGCGCTTCGGCAGATTCTTCGGGATCCTCCGGAGCCTCAGCGGCTTCCTCGGTGGCCTCCGTGGCTTCTTCGGCGGTTTCGGTCAGCTCTGCGGTCTCGGTGTCGACCTCGGCTGCGGCTTCCTCTGCCGCCTGTTCTTCGAGTTTTTCATTTTCGGGGTTCATAAACGTTCTCCCTTTCGGTATTTTACCTGACTATCCTATCACAAGCGGCGGCGTTTTGCAATCGATTTGACAGAAACGCGCAAAAAGTTTACATTTCATTCGCTTAGAACCTCGGATTGACGCGCTGCCGCAGACGTGATACAATAAGAAAAACAATTTTGGAGGCGCCAAATTGAATCCCTATTTTGATACCGTCTACACGCCTGCGGGCGCTTGGTCGCCAGAAATGCTCATGGCGGCGCTGGCGCAGGCCGCGACCGACCACGCCGACGACCTCGGCATTGGCCA
>ERZ779840.1843-NODE-1843-length-19324-cov-4.126732_pt1 | contig 19324 bp, 17 predicted proteins | sample MGYA00511561_ERZ779840 | MGnify/ENA primary metagenome ERZ779840 (study PRJEB29588, sample SAMEA2162036) | human gut metagenome | biome: human gut; feature: human-associated habitat; material: faeces | place: Denmark | collected 2008/2010 ...
AAGCAAACAGCCAGCCGGTTTGAAGCTAACTTCCATGTCAGGGGAACAGACTTAGTATGAAGCAACCATTACTGGTTCAACAGGAGTGAAAAGAACTATTACCTGATTGACACTGGGACAATTATATCATGGGCTTTACTAAGCCTATTGAACAAATATTTATTTAGTAACTTATTAACCAAAATATATGTATTTATGTATCTAAAAGATATTATACGAGGAGTGGTGATTATGAGAAAGAAATTTTTACACAGGTTAATGGCGCTCTCTTTATCCGCTGTCATGACCATGAGCAGCGTCTCAGCCGCAATGGCAGGTGATTTGCCAAGTTATTTAACGTATGTCAATAATGCACAGAACACCAAATATCAGACATCTGAAGTCCGAGGCCTTGTATATCCAACAACCCGTGTCGATGCCGGGAATAATACCTTCTGGGAAAATGTCTACGGGGGCACGGATTACCTGCTGTTTTATAGAGGCCCTCGTGGAGATTACAAGGCTGCTGGATATGTAGATAAGCAATATCCGAGCGGACAAAGATATCCTTCCTTTGATTCCTGGACGACGCCAAGCGGCATCACGATTGATTATGCTGGCCGGGTTCTGGATGGAAACGGAAAGATTCAGACCGCTACTGCGGAGCAGCTTGGGGTTAGTTATGAGGCTGGAAAGATTCGGGACGTTCCATACGATTCCAATTTTCCATTAAAGCGAGTGGTGGATTTTTACGCATTGAATATTGAACAGATCACAGCTGCGAACTGCAATTCCGCCGAACTCAATCATCATGGATTAAGAGAACATAACCAATTTATTGCAGGTAATTCCTACTATATCAGTCAATTATCTGGACAACCAGACAATTTCAAAAACAGCGAGGCTTATGACAACGAAGCTAAGCGTAACGACGCAGAAGCTGTTGTAAGCGTTTTACGAAACTGGCTCAACAGTTTTGATTTTGAACACATGACTGAAATGGAACGGGCAAAGCAGATCGCCGAAGTGCTCAAAAAATGTTCATATGATTTTGAGGCAGCAGCCGCTCATAATCACGGACCGCATTCTTCCTATTATCGTGTGCTAGTAGAGCATAAAGGTGTTTGCCAGGATTTTACAGAGTGTGCGGAACTCTTAGCTTCCTTAGTCGGATTAAAACATGACATGTGGGCATCCGATGCAATTAACCATGAGGCTTACGTGATTCAGGTTGACGGCGTTCCGTATGGTGGCGATAACATGGATCTGGATCTATCGGAAGATTGGCGCGAAAAGACCAGACTCGGCACCAAGCAGAGTTTAAATTTTCATTATGGAGAATTTACTTTCTATAGGTAAGCTCTAATGGTCACAAGATTCGTTTTTCGTACGCAAATATCATGACAGCCTGCAAAGAACAAGAAAAGCTACGGCAGATTCAATCCGTCGTAGCTTTTTTGTATGAAAACTTTTGTGTAAAATAGGAACAAAATGAGATATTACGAATACATGCTTACACTTCCGCAATCTTCAATTCAACCGGTTCTCCCGGTTCTGTGGAATCTTTCGATTTTTCCGGTTCTTCCGATTCCTCAAGTTCTTCCTGCTTTTCTGTGGCTCCTGATGTTTCCTGCTGTTTTGGTTCGTCCATCTGGTTTTCTTCAGCTTCTTTTTCGGCTTCCTTTTCATCTTTCGGATCCTTTTCCCTTGCCGGATCAGACGGATCAGCGGATGTCATGTCATTTCCCTCAGTTACTGTTTTTTCTTTCTTCTCCTGGTCTTCCGTCGGGGCATTTGCGATATCCGGTTCTTCCATCAGCAGATTGATGACTGCCGCAACCGTGGCCTTATCAGGAATATAGCTCTGGGTTGCGTCGCACGGGAATAACTTACCGCCATCATAAACCATTGGATTGTTCATCGTCGGATAAAAAATCGGGTATTCCGCATTTGATAGATCTTCATCAGCTTTCATCAGGCGTTTCAATGCCACTACTAAGTCATCTGTATCATCTGTCGTATCTTTTGGAAGATCAACTATATAATACGCATGTACCATCTCTTTGACTTTTTGAGAAGCTCTCGCGTCCAGAAATACCTGTTTTGTGTAATCAAAAATTTCCTGGGCTGTATCCCTTGTGTTCGTAAACGTGAACACTCTGGCGTTGTGGTATTCCTCTGCCATTTTATCGATGATGTCGTCTTTTCCGGAAAGGCGCACATAGGAATAGCGGTCTACATAATAAGTGACGCCATTGTATTCGGTGTTTCTTACTGCCGCATCGCGCTTTACCTTACCCCGCAAGTTAATCCCGTTATCAGTGATCATTTTTTCGAATCTCTGTGTATAATCTCCATTGTCGGAACCCTTTAACACAAGATCAAAGCTGACGGTTCCGTGGGCATTTTGAATGCGGTCCGCATATACTTCTTCCAGGGTCTTTCCGTTTGCATTGATTCCATTTGCGACATCCACGATCAGATTCGCATTATCGGATTCCAAGCTGTTAATCAACACATCCTTTAAGGAAGTATAAGTAAGCGTGTAGGTACGGATGGTATACATCTGGCTATTCACACGAATTTTTTCCGTTTTTGCATGGCAACGATTGATTTCTTTTACGCCAGTTGCGTTCTTTACGTCCTCGCCTACCATGATGGATTCATCGGTTCCCGCATAAACGATAGTTACTGTGGTTTCCTGTTTTCTTGCCTGTTCTGTCAGATAAGCAACTGCTTCTTCCCTTGATGTGATAGCAGCATGTCCGCTGGCTGTCAGCGCTTCCTGCAGTTTTGCGGCTGCTTCTTCGTCGTTCAAAACAGTGGATGGATTCTTGATCAGGATCGTATCATAAGTATCGTCATGGGTCGCTTCGTACTGTACATAATCGTATCCACTTCCACCGACATGATCCTCCAGCCATGTTTTCGTCAGCCACTTGGTGTCAGTACCTTTCGGGAAAGTTATGTATGCATACTTTCCGGATTCGAAACGGGACTGTAAGTAATTGACCATGTGATCCATCATCTGTGCCGGGTCGGCGAAATAGTTGCTTCCGCTATCCAGTTTTGCTCCTACGTAAGACAGGTCGTGCAGATTATTGTATACCTGCAGCTTCGGGTTATCCATCAGCCAGATGCGGTAATTATCCCCGGTCATACTGGTATCCGTCGTGCCGGTTGCCAGAGCGTATTCCATGATCTGCCCATTATTATACAGAGTGCTGCTTGCCCTTAAGGAAGATGGCGTCCATGATTTATGGTCTTTCAGGCGTTTGATCTGCGTATCACTTAAATTGATGTATTTATTGCATAACGTTCTTGGCTGGGTATCTGTGTCTTCCCAGGTTGCGTCAACATGATACCACTGGCCGTCAATCTTGACCAGGTTCCATGCGTGGGTATCGCTGATGATATATTTTGCCTCCAGTCCGCAAGCTTTTGCGGTTTGAAGGAATGCATCCGCGTAACCTGCACATTGTGCCTGTCCCTCGATGATACAGCTGTACGCAGTACCGGTGGTCCATCCTTTTGCTTTATATTTGCAGTTGGACGTCAGCCATTTTAAGATTGCTAGTTCTTTCTGCAGATCATCCTTCGAATCGATGTCATAATCTGATTTGAATTTTCCGATTGCATCCGCGACTGCCCTGCGTTCGGAATCTGTCATCTTTCCGTAGTTACCGGTATCCGGATCATTCGCACCGTATTTTACGGATTCATCATGATCCGAAGATGAATCGTCTCCGGATGATGATCCGCCGCCCGACGAAGATCCACCACCTGATGAGGAACCACCACCTGATGAGGAACCACCACCTGATGAGGAACCACCACCTGAGGAAGAACCGCCGCCCGATGAATGGCTACCGCCACCACCACCGGAGCTGCCTTTTGAAGCCGTTGCTGCGCTTCCTGTTCCGCCGCCCGGGCCGCTGGCATTTCCTCTGATCTGGACTTTTCCATTGACCGTCCACGCTCCATCTGCGTTTACATCATAGCCGTCCGGAGTTTTGCCGTTGGCGGCCATATAACCATCCTGTCCGATATAATAGCACTCGAATACTCCATCGTTATTTCCGTCCAGCCAGTGCCATCCGGCTCCTAACATCTGTCCATTGCCTTTTTCCCAGTACCAGCGGCCGGCATTTGCTCCGACGCCCTGTTTCCAGTTACCGCTCATACGTACCAATTTCGTCTGTACGATTCCGTTCTCCGTCCACTGACCGTCCCCGTTTACCTGATAGCCATCCGGAGTTTTCGCATTGGCATACATATAGCCATTGCTGCCAAAATAATAGCTTTCTGCGGTACCGTCATCGTTACCGTCCAGCCACTGCCATTTGTTAGCCGGATATCCACCATTGTTTTCCTGCCACCACCAGCCGGTTGCATCTTTCTGCCATCCGGCCGCCAGTACAGGAGAAGCGGATAAAGCGGTTGCGCTTAATACCGCGACTGCCTGCGCAAACATTTTCTTTTTCTTCATTCTCTTTACCTCCATTTTTCTTGTGATTGTTTTTTTGAGCTACTCCTACAGTATGCCTCTCGGCGGAGTTAATCAGTGCCAAAAATACAATCACTATTAAACAGTATGTAGGATATGCGCGTAACGCTGTTTTTGCGGATAACACTTTTTGGTCAAAAAAGGACAGACAGAGGTGAATCTGTCCGTCCTTCATCTGCTCAGCACTTTCAGTACGTCTTATCTTTTCATGTTTTTGTTTTGCGGATAACACTTTTTGGCAACAGAAATTTGCCGGGGATTTTTTGGAAGACTTGCATTTTTCCAATCGGAATGGTATAGTATAGATAACAGAAGAGATGCCACCGATAGACGGTTGGCCCTCTAACTTATATGATTAAAAAATAACCGCCTAAGTTGGGGAACTGGGGGCGGTTATTTTTTTGACTTTTTTCGTGTTTTCCTCGGCTTCCCAAGGTGAATTACGATTTTGACATTTACGGAAATAGCGACGCATGCACCGATCAGCGCAAGTCCGCCGGCGATTTCTAAAACCGCCTTGAGTATCTCAATCATATCCATATCTGTACCCTCCATATACAAAAAGGAGGGCTTAAAAATATGTACCCTCCTGGTTATCAGTTGCAAAGCCAGAGGGTCCAAGCCGCCTACCGTTATGGTGACATCTCATTCTGTCATTGTATCATAGATCATACGTTCTGGAAAGTGCTTTTTCCCATTCGGGAATATAGGCACAAATATAAAAACGTTTTAGTCAAAGTGCATTGATTTCCTGCTCCAGTTCACGAATGTATATCATGAGTGTATCAAAGTCAGGATATTCGCCAAACATCATATTGGACATCGCTGCATAATCCTTGCTAAGATCATCCATGCGATATTCCGGCGGAACCAGCTTCAATGTTCCTGGAACAGCCAGTTCATAATGCGCCCACTTTCGTGGATAGAACTTCATCTTGAAATCTACTACTTTTTGCAGCAACGCCAAGTTGTTAAAAGCTGCGGCCTTATTCTCAGAATGGGCAATGCAGTAAAGGTCATAATAGTGTCTGGAATACCGACTCGGCATAGTAAGATTATCGGGGCGATTGGCCTCGTGGTGCAAAATCGTTGCTTTCTCCCAAAATGTCCGCTCTGCTGCAGCAGTCAAAACCGTTGTTCCGAGCTGTGAGAATGCCTTCGGATAGCATTCGGCTACATAAGAGACAATCGACTTTTTCACAGATGGTGTCCACGCTGCTAGGGCTCCGATCTCCAAGCGAATCACCTGCAAAGTAGAAGCGTCTTCAAATATTCTCGGATACTGAAAACAAATCGTTTGAGGATCTTCAGGTAGAATATAAAGGTTGGCTTTCCGGCCAAGAATCTCGCTTAAATCCTTCTGCAACAGAAGAAGCAACTGTTGAGATATGAACTGCTCTGCGCGGGCATTTGCTTCTTTATTGAAAGCGTCCTGCTTTGTGTTGGAACGCTTTTCCCATGGCTCGTCTTGTGAATACCCCAGCACACGCCAGTCCAAAATAAGATCAATATCTTCGGAAAATCGCTGAATCAAGCCATAGCATTTTGACAGGCTCGTACCTCCCTTAAAGGTGAACGCCTTTGCATAAGGGCATTTATGGAACAGATAATCCAGAGTCAAACATACCCAAAAGTCTTTTTCAACGATTGCCTCATGAAGTCCAACTTTCTGAGCTGTATTTCGGAACGCAACCTGCAACTGTTCTGCTGGCTGTTTGATTAAATGATACATTATCGTTTTCTCCTTCTTTCAAGAGCAAATCTGCTTAATTGTATTATTCAGCCAGACAGACGTTTGTTGTGCCTCGTTCAGAACCGCTGCTTTGTCCGCATCGCTGAGTCTGCGCCGAATGATCTCAAACTGTTTCTCATTCAGGTTCCCTTTACCAATCGCTTTGAGTGCCTGAATAATCATAGCCGTTATGGGAGACATTCCGGATATTTCCCGATTGTTACGGTGCTTGAACTCCAATGCAACATTACCAACCTGAAATTGATGGTATGGCCCATCGCTGATATAACTCCATTTGGCAGGCACTTGTGTAGAGAGACCAAGCATATTTAGAGCTGTGTCCCCACAAGGGGCAATCGTCCAGTTGAACTTCCGTGCAATCGCTTCTGCAACCTTGTTCGGAGAAGGAGCTTCATATTCCTGTATCAGTTCGCTGTACTGTGGATAGTAATATACACCACGCATGATCTTTTGAATTTTTCCGGCTTTTTCTAAACGGAGCAAAGCCTGACGTACAGCATTATATTCGCCCAGATCAAAGAAGTCAGATGCAATATAAACATTGTCGCGACTCCCGCTTTCAATTCGCTCCATCACCTGATGGGTGATACTATCCTGATGCACGGTCTCACCTCCAAAATGTTTTTTGTCGCAATTATTATACAACTTTTGCGACAAAACTTCAAGAACTATTTTGATCCTCCACACTGTCATTAGCCTCATCCGCACATTATTCTATCATAGACAATGCATAATAGCCATGCGCTCCAGTGTTCTGTAGCATTTTTTATATAATTTTTGCGACAAAACGCATTTGGTTTATCATGGAAGCAAGAAGAATCGGCATCTACTGAATTCTTTCGAGGTTACAAATTTTAGTTCGGTGAAGCCTCTCATGACTGGAAGTCACAAGCATCCTTTCATGGACTGACGCATCCATGTTGGGCAGAGCCCGTTAAAAGACGCTTTCCAGCCGCGGTTTTCCGATACCTCCCTGTGCGCGCCAGCACAGGGAGTTTTTCCCTTTAGGGGAAACGGACTGCCCTTCCACCATACGGGCTCATCTCAGCCGGCTGTGACGCCGTCAGCTGCAGGGATGAGTCCCTGCAGTTCCGCAATGAGCCTAATCAGCGTGGATAAGGTATTTGTGCTTCTATGGGCCAGTTCCGGGACTTTTGCCGTAACGGCCTGCCCCGCCGTTGCCGGCAGGGTCTTTAAGCGCTCACGGATCAAATACCGGGCGCCGATGTTATAGGAAGCATTCAGGTCGCAGTTATACTGCTTCCCGGATGCGAACCTGCATAAACTGTAACTTGGAAGGTCTGCTTCTTTTCCCCTGGATACCCGTCCGGAACCGTCAAAGGCAAGTCTTGACGTATTCCAGGCACATACCCTGGCGACACGAATCAGATTCCGGTGGGCTTTCTCCATGACCATGGACTGGACGTACTTTGCCTTCCAGAGGTGGAGACGCATCTTTTTGCTTCCCCGTTTCTTTCCGGTAAGGTCCAGACGCTCCATGACGATGCAGTCCACGTCATATTTGACGGCTGTATCCACAATGAACTGCGCGGTCTTTACCGCGATGTCATCGTTAATACCTTTTGCCTGTGCCCACAGTCTCGGGGTACGTCCGGCGCAGAGTTTCTGTGCATGCTTGATATGGCTGATGGCATGGGACAGGGAGTCGTATTCTCTTGGAATGGATAAGAATTCCCTTCCAAGGACCGTGCCCTCTGCGTCCATGACACTGCACGTACATGCGTTGTTTAACCCTAAATCTACCGCCAGGATCCGTTCCACCGGGTTTTCTGATAACTTCACGGTCGTCTGGAACACAAAGTCCAGGAACCATTCCTTCCCGCGTTTCTGTAACGTAGGGACGCATTCCTTGTAGTTCCCGCAGTGACGCAGGATATAATCCACATCACTTTTCCTTAAATCCATCAGGATCCAGTCCCACGTATTCCGGATGAATACCTTTAAGGCTGCCTGGTATGTACCGGTCCTAAGAAACATGTTCTCCCGGTACATGGCCGGATAAACGATCCCTGCCTGCGGCAGTCCCGGTTTTTCTCCACGGGAAGCCGGATCGGCGGCTTCCCATCTGGCCAGGTTGCTCCGGTAGGAGGAAACCTTGCCGATGGCTTCCGCAATGGCAGCACGCCGCAAATAGGACGGGAACTTGTAGAAATCTGCGCCGAAGTCATAAGAAACCGATGGGTTCTTCTTGCTGGCTACCGTAAGGAATTCCACCAGGTTGACCCGTTCCTTCTGGCCTTTCCCGGAAGATACAGTATTCCATTCCTGCAGGCATACGTCCATAAAAAAGGAGACTGCCTGACGGTATAAGCGGACGGTATCCATAAAGATATGGTTCAGCCGTTTGATCTTGACAGAATATGTCATACTTAATTTCATGCCGCAGCCTCCTTTCCAAAAATCGTTACACCGTCAGTATGGAACATATTTCCAGACGGTATCTTTGCGGATAACACTTTTTGGTCATCGGAGCGCAAAAAGCCTCCCAAGACGCAAAGCGCCCATCCGCCTAACTCATGACTGAAGTCACGAGAATGCGGCGGATGGATTTTCAAGTTGGTATAAACTTATATCAGGCAACACTTGGCGTCAGCGGAACCATTTATAAAAATTAAAATCATCGTTTTACAAAGCGCAAAGAACCGCGGTACAGGCAAATGCCCGCCGCGGTTCTTCTTTATGGATTATTCAGTCCGCATGGCTTTTTATACTTTGATAATACCTGCTCAACAGTCTCCGTATATAAAATCACGTCTGCCTTTTCCAGTGTTATCACATGAGTTGTATCGATCGAATCTCCTGAGCGGCTTATATCAATAGGTTCCGCAAAATAATATTCTGAATTCTCATAAACTACCGCCCATATTTGCTTTCTGTCATCCGCAATTGGGATGTTATCCTCCCATACTTCCATTTCTTCCTTAGCTTGAATGTGAATGGTTGGCAACGTCTTTACGTCTTTGTTTATTATCCAGATGAGTGCGATAGCACCTATCATCATAACAGGCAATATCCCTAATATCTGAAGCATTATTGGGACTTGGCTTATTGAAAATATAGTCTTTAATAATTTGATTGCTAATATGCAAATTACCGTCATCATAGTAATAATAGTTACTAATTGAAAATGCCCAATGCGGAGCTGCAATAGGGCTTTAACATTATCAAAAGTGAGCGCATTTAATGGCAAAGTTTTCACAACGAACCAGCTTGTCCAAAAAACAAAAACAATTATTATACGCAGTCCCCACCGAACAATCTTATGAGGTTTTTTTACTTTGAACAAATTCCACACTAACACTGTTCCTATTGCTATCTCCGCTGCAATAATACTCTGCAACATTAGGGATTTTGATGGCAATTGTGCGTTAATATGGTTAATATGATATTTCTCTAAATATTGCTCGGTTGCCCATAACATCAAAAAGGTATATGTTGGAATAAGTACAGTTAATACAGAAGCAAATTTAGCCATTATCTCTAACCAGTTATTTGTAGCTTTTTCTACCGTGACAACAGAATTATCTTCTTCTTTTTGTGTCATTTCATCTCTTATTTTTTTCCGTTCTTCTTCATCCTTTCGTTCGTGATCCTTTTTAAACGAAGCGCCATACTTTTCATTCTCTTTTTTGGGGTCATGATCTTCAATAACCAGCGTTTGGTTTTCTTTTTTGTCCGATTTAATTTCGTCTTTTGTCATATTCTTGTGTTTATCATGTTTCTTGCCACGTGCTGTCACCAATATTTCCTTAAAATATCGCGTGTTTTCATACTGAATTTTCGCTTCATTTACTAAAAAATCTGGTTTTATGTCGACTCCGTAAATGCGTTCTGAATCTAACCAATACAATTCTGATGGCAATAGTAATGTTACCCGTTCTTGAAAAAATTTATTTGTAGCTTTCAAACCGTATAGCTCATTACTCAATGCTTGATATTGTTCACCTGCGTTATACTCTTTCATCGGCACTAAAATTAAATCACATTTTTGAGAGTTTAATATTTTTTGCCTGTGCTTTTCTTGACGCCATTGCTCCGTGCAAGCAATCCATAAAGCAATTCCAGCCGCAATCAACGCGGCAATTGCAGTGATTGCTGTAAATATTGCGGTAAATACTGTCCAGTTCATTTGTACTTTCTCCACTTAAAATTTTTATTTATGTATTGCGTAAACTGTAGAATACCCAAAAAATTTCAGGGTGTTCCCCGGGAACACCCCCTAAACAATACTTCTCGTCAGTTTTGCATTACCGATCACGATCATGAGTTTGTTCGCCTTCCGTAAAATTTCGCGAGCCTTGGTCTGATGCTTCCTGCTCGAATTCATTCAGGCACTGCACCATCATGGCGTATGTTCTTTTACCTTCGCGACTGTTTACATGGCCTCCCGGCAGCATATCTTCTCCGATACACACCTTAGTCCCGTCTGCTGCATGCGTAACAAGCATATCTCCATTTCTGACACAGTCCGGCATTGCTATCCTGCAATATGCCAATAACGGATCCGTCCGGTTTAACTCCTGATAATCCCGCAGCTTTTGCTGATAATGATCCGCAATCGTACGTAATTCATCCACACGTTCCGGCGCGAGCATTTCCTTTAACCCTGAGATTGCCTTCTCCCTCTGATCAGCATGTAAGATTTCTTTCGCATCCACATGGGCTAAGAAGCGTTCTGTCTGTTTTGCGAATGCCCCCAGCCGTCCCTGCGGATCGGATACCGTCAGGATCTTCTGTTCTGCCGGTGACAGAGACTCTGTCTGGATCATATAGCGGTTTACGTCACCTTCTGTAAGCCCCGCTTCCCGGATGACGGTTTGAAATTCTTTTCCGGCAATTTCCTTTGCAAAGCGCATCACGGTCGCCCCATGGTATCCGGGCTCCGGATCCTGTTCGCAGACTTCCATGGAAACTCCGGTTCTTTTGTCCGTCAGTTCCAGAACTGTCCCCTGTTCCGCGCTTCTGGCCTGTGCCTCGCATCCGTTTTTCAGTGCGTCTGCGATAAACGGTTCCCAGCGCCCACGCAGGATCCGCACAACGCTCTGTTCGTGGATCTTGGTACCTACGCAGTGTAAGGCTTTATCAGTCAAAAGGCCATCCCTTGTTTCTGCATAGCGTTTCTTGAACACATCTTTTGTCTCATTGTCCCAATGGTATCCGTCCAGGGTCAGGCGCATGTCCGTGACGTTCTCCCATTCATCCACGAGTGCGACCACACCTTTATCCTCCTGGAAGAGATAAAGCGCCACGCTTCCGTTGTCGCGGACGAAAAAGCCATCCTTCCCGAGTGTTTTGCGAAGAGCCGTGACATCCAACCCGTCGATCTCTGCCGCGTCCACGACTTCCACATCCGCATGATCTTTTTTGCCGTCATCCCGGGCATTATCGAAATTCTCATTGATGTGGGACACTTCCTGCAAAGGCGTCAGCCCCTGCCGTTCCCGTTCCGCCGCGATCCGGTCGATCATGGCAGAATGTTCTCCGATAAAGTCCGCTTCCATCTGATCGCATACCCGGCTTAATTCATGCATCGGTTTCCCGTCCACGTAGGAATGGAAGACTGCTTCCGCCCTCCGACGTACCTCGCTGCGTCCATACCCCATGCTGGCCTCATCCTTTGGCCTTCCCAGGTAGCGGACACCCTGCACGCTTTCGATCATCCCGGCTTTCATGTATGCCATCGCCCAAATTCGGTCTAAGGTATTCATACGAAACAGATGCATAGAGGATACCAGGAACCCGGACCGGCCGCACCGGTATACGTTTAAGCCTGCGTATTCGTACGCGTAGTTCTCTCCCCTGGCCTGGGCACTGCCCTGCTCCTGATGAGTGGCATTGAAATGCGCGATCCCGATCTGTGCCTGGTCAAAACGACTGTTTTTGACGGATTCTTTCTGCATGGTACGTTCATAATGGAGGGATTCCTTTCTTGCCAGGCGGTTCCGGTACCAGAGGAAGACAGGCTCCGGCATCAGACACGTTGCAAGGCGCTCCGACCGCCGTTTTGTCAGCTTGTCTAAGAAACGGAAACTTCTCATGGCCATCAGTTGGTTTTTGAGCAGCTCCGGTGTCCGGCAGACGGATTCTAAAAACGGATTCACATCGCCCAGCCGGAACCGGGTATCGTCCTTCGCTGCTTGGCTGATATCGTCTTTTGTGATCTTTTTCTGTCCGGGGCGGAGCACTTCATCCAGATCCGCAAATGCCGCAAAGATATCCTCCTGGCGTCCGTCCGTGATATGGCGCAGAGTCTCTGCCATCTCCCAGAGCTTCTGTCTCCGTTCCGGATGCGGTGTCATGACGCGTTCATACGTTTTATCAGCCGATTTTCCCATCCGTTTCGTGAAACGGGCTTCCTGAATGGAATTCGTCGGGGCGCATGCCTGTTTGTATAGAATCTCATCTGCGGATTTTGCGATTTGTGCAGCAACATCCTTTGCATTTCCGACGCCCTTTTGCAGTTCCTCGGCATGGTCTGCCGTCCCGTACACTGCATTCGACGCTGCCTGTGCGGCACGCTTTACGATATCCGCTTTCGTCTCATCGAACTGGTCCGCCATATCGGATACCTTGGAAGCGAATGCCGTCACATGACCAAAGAGCCGGATGGCCGGCTGCGGTGACAACCCAAGAACATGGACACACTTCATGAGAAAATCGCCCGTATCCTTTGCCTTTTCCGCCGCGGCAAGGAAATGCCCCAGGTTTCTCGCGTTCTTCCGCTGATGCTCCGCCCGGTAGATGGCGTCTGTGTAATCCTGTTCCTTTCCCGGTACGATATGGTAGGTGACCTTATCGGTTCCATCCGGGTTTTTCTTTAAAACATCGTCCTTTGCGATGATCCCTTCTCCTTCCAGGTATTCATAAGCTGCTTTCCTGCAGCTCTCCCGAAATTTCATCCGGCCCTCCCCGACCGTCAAATCCACCTGATAGGCATCCGCTATTCTTTTGATCGCGTCCTGCATGGAAGCGATATTTTCATACTGGATCCCGCGCAGGACCCCGCAGGCCACGATATAATTCTTACAATGTTCAATCAGTTTCCGTTCTTCCGGATCTGGTGTTGCCATAGAAATTTCCTCCCTTGGTGTTTGTTTCCTTCAGTATGTGGCACGCAGCCGAACAATCGTCGGCAGAAAACGCATGGCATCCCATTAATTTTTTTACCCAATAAAAAACTGGCCACAAAATGTGGTCAGAGCCTGATTGGTGAATGCATCGCTTTTTCTTTATTTTTTTGCAAAGGACAAGGCATATATGGGTTTATTGAGGCGATCCAGCTTGTTGATGAAGCTTTTGGTTATAATGCCTTAACACTTTTTGGCAAAAAATGGCCCATTCCCTCGTAATGGAATGGACCATGAAATCAGTTAATATTAGGGCTACTTAATAAATTTTTGCATAATTTCAGGCGTAATATCCTTGGCTGATAACTGATGTTCTTTAATAAACCTCGCATATCCGCGTACATCAAATGGTTCCATGAATCCGCCGCTATAGATGTTACGCTCATTCTTTTTGATAAAATCGTTAGCGATTTTGTCACTTTCAAATGCATTCGTCACTCCACGCATAATCATATACCTCCCTGATTTTTTGTGTTGCATCATCAGACAGCATAAAACGATACTGATGTTCAGAACTCGGTAATGGAACGGCATGAAACTGGTCAACATAGTATTGATATATTTCGCGATCCATTGCGTCTCCATACACAAATCCATCATATCCATGCTTGACAGATAATTCAGCAGCAATAGCAAATAAATGACCACCAACGCCTATGTACTTCTGCTTACCATATTTCCAAACATTGTTTTGTGGTGCTGTACAGCCCCATACGAGATACACACATTGAGCACCAATGTCATAACGAATTGCCACTAATCCCTGAATGTCAACAGTGCCCTTCAGTACAAGAGCATAAATTTCAGTATCCTTGTCGAATTTGCTCCAGTTAACATACCACCCTGTTTTAGAGTTGTATTTGGCTAAAAAACTTTTCCGAACTAATCGAATCACTTCAGTTTCGTAGATTTCACCTGTTTCAGCATCTTTGAGACAGGGAACCATTTCATCGAAAATAAATGTTATCATTTGCGTTCCTTTCTTTAATTATACTATTTTCCTACAACTAACACAAACCTTTTTTCGCGCATTTTTCTCCTTTCTCGATTTCTTTTTTTATTGTGACGTATTCAGTATGTGTCAGTGACGTGCGGTTTTGGGAGCAAAATTTGCGCGTAACAGAATGTTGACTTTTTGCAATTTTATCTCATTTTTGTAACCAGCTTCATGAAGTATGTATATCCGTAGTATTACTCTTGGTGATCAAGACGAAGTTATTTATGAAGAAACAGTAGCCCGGAAATTGTCAGAGCCTTCCGAAGGGCTGGGAGGAGCGTGCAAAATGACTGAGGAATCAGCGATTATTGTCGTCGTTATGCCAACTACTCTTGTGCAAACTAAAGCTACTCATAACTAAAAATCACAAGCGTGTGTTGTTTTGAATCAAACGAAGGCAGGGCTATATTCGCCCTGCCTTGATGTCTTATATGCCTTTAAATTAGTATTGCGTGGCCTATACCCATAAAATTGTAGGTATGTCTCTAACCACCATCCTGTTTCTGCTCTCTAAACACTCCATTTGCTGATGAGTTGAGTTACACCTGTTCTGCCTTCACCTTCCGGTACCGCTCAGTTAATTCATAAGAAGCGCCGAACGTATGTATGCACGCTGCATAAAATTTCGGTTCAAATTCCCGGATCGCTTCCAGCTCTGCTTGGATATCCCGTCCAAGCGGACATCCGGCACAGCCTGTGCGTTTTAAGTGGTACCGGGTATAACATGCGCTATGGGTGATCTGGTACGTTTCCACATACTGCCGTTTGTCGTCATTCGTCAGCCAGAAAAGCGGCCGGTAGGTATCCCATCCGGTCCTATCCTCCTGCCAGTTATCGGAACGCCGGTCGAAGCAGCTTTTGTATGCGGTAGCACGCGGCCCGCCCTCTGCTTTTCGAACGCCAATAATATCCAGATCGAAGTTTCCTTCGTTCATTACCCGGTCGCCGACCTTTTTCTTTGCGTATTCGCAGCATTTGCAGGAAAATCGCACGGACGGTTTCTCCTGAATCAGAAATTCTTTGAGTCCCTTATGGTGTGCGATGCAGAACTGCTCAGATTTTGCGGTGTTGCACCACCATTTTAAGGCGGTCTGGCAGTTCGGATAACTCCTTGCTAGCTGTTCATACGACTCATCTTCCCACATAAAACCGTGCCGCTGCAGGCGTTCCAGATAATCAGAAACGCGCTTATTGATAAATGGCGTTCCGCATTTTTTTACAGACAGAGGAATTGGCAGAACGGCTCTTTCCCGCTGGATCCGGATGCCGTAATGTTTCTCCAGATACGCTAAATGGTCTTTCGTCGCCTGGTATTCCAGGCCGGTATCAAACCACACATATGTTACCTTGCTTTCTTTATCACACCGCCAAATGACGTCCAGCATCACATCACTGTCTGACCCACCTGAGATCTTGCAGGCGATGCGCTCATACGATGGATTATTCACGACCGTCCATGTTTTTATAAACATCTTTAAAACCGCAAGATTCTGCGGGCAGTCCTTCAGTAATTCTTCGAGTGTATTGGCTTTTTTCCTTTCCATCATGTACTTTCCTCATCCTCATACGATTTCGTTTGAGGTGAGGCAAAGCCATGCTTGGTGAGTGTCTTTTTACGCCGCTGTCACATATTTTTCGATCCGGCCATGCCAACGATCCGCATCCCGGATCATCGCGGCAACCTTTCCTAATGAAAGGCGTTACGCACACGATGGATCTTCTTAGCCAATTGCGAGGACGGCGTTTCCGAGTTTCTCGAAGCCGTCCAGTTCCAGACCTATCATATCCCTTTTGTTCTCATTCTTATAGTCTTCCAGGAACATGTTGAGCCACTCATCGATGCATTCCGGATTATCGTAAGCCGGTGGCAATACTGCGTATTTTTCTGCTGTCTTGCAGACTCCTTTTCCTGTTTGGAACCTGACTTTGATCCGGTATACCGGAAGCCGCCACGGGACCGGCAGGAAATTTTTTGGATGGGCTGACGCCAAAAGTGCCCGAGCGCCACCTGGAATAAATGACTCATCCAACATCGTTACATGATTAAAAAACTGGTTCGGATGCATATTTTCTCTCCTTCCTGTTTTTTCTTTATTTCTTTTTCTTTGTAGAATGGATTGTCAACAGACCTGTCTTTTACGCAAAATCATTCCAGGCCTGATTGAGGCAGATCCCCTTTGAGGTTGATCTTGGTGTCAGTATGTCTAATTGAGTGAGGATGTTTTTTTGCGGATAACACTTTTTGGTCAAAAAGCAGGTTTTGAGGTGTATCAAAAAAGAGCCTCCTCTCAGGGAAGCTCTTAGCGAAACATCTTAATATTGTTTCTCCGCAAGGAGAATTTTGGCAACTCTACAAGTTTAATGCATTATAAATAGCATCAACGTTGTAATCCGGAGCAAAGTCCGTGGCTGCATCCATGATTCTCTGGATCAAAAGTACGTCCTGTTCGACAAGATTATTTGCAATTTCCTCTGCGGAGGAAAATTTCTGCATTTTTGCGCAGACCTGCTTGATCAGGTGTATAATGCTACCTTTTTTTAACGCCTTCCTCACATGCCTGATTCCTCATAAATTGGGAGACCCGCCTTCGCAATATCATTTTAGGTTAATTTTCGCCAGAACGTAAGCGCCGACGTAAGTAGGCTAATCTGTACCCTAATCAACGTTCCAGATCCTCCTCCTTGTCTCTTGCACCGATGTTATCTTGCTCCTCGACTGTTTCACCGCTCTTTTGCATTAGTTCATCCAGATTCTGAATGAATGACTGTTCATGCTCTGGTTTTCCTGTAATTTTAAATATGTCTTTTGTCTTGGCGCTATCTCGAAGGATCTGAGGAATTGTTTCTTCCTTGACCACACCTTCATAGTTTGCTTCGATATATTGCAATGTACTTTTAGCGATTTGTTCATCTCGTCGTACTTTCGAATAAAGTTCCGGATTGTTTTCGTACTGTGTGATAATATTTTCAAAAAGCTCTTTAAAAGTTTCGTCTACAGCATCCCATCCTCCGTACAAATCGGTCATAGCAGCACTAATCATTTCTTTTGAAATAGGATGCCCCTTTTGCCGTGATTCTGAAAGGATGCCTATAATATCGGAGAAATCGTTTTTATATAAACGTCCTGACATCAATTTCATCGCTATCAGATATTCCCGTTCTATTGTTCTGACTTCGAGCACATGGCAAAAGGTTCGGTAATACTTTGAGAATCCTCGTAATGCCGGAGTATATGATCGCGTATGTTCAAAATCCGAATTTATCCAATCCATAGGAAGATCAAATTTATCAGCGACACGGCGAGCTGCGTCTCTGATGGCGCGATCATTGATCATGGCGTCGATATCGCTTGACATCTGGCGAAAAGTATAATTCTGTACGATTGAAGCGCCTCCAGCAATAACAATTTCAAAATGTGCATTTCTGCCCTCGAATTTTCTCAACTCTTTTGCCAACTCATTGAGGTATTTGTCCATATCTTCTTTTCGCATCATAAAATCAAATGACATGTCTGACTCCCTTCTCCATAATATTAGCTCGTTTAAATTCTGGTAAACATTCTTCCATACATTTTCTTTTAAGCATTTCTTTTAATTCAGTATCATGAAGTTGCTCAATGTCTTCAGGGTATTTAGGTTCCTCCAGCTTCCATTTTCTCATTTCATCGTATCCGCTATATAACGGTATGTTTGAAATACGGCATAAATAATCAACAGTGGCCACAACATACAGGCCTTTGTCATATTGCTTGCTCAAAAAACATCGTTCAGCGAAATGAGAAGTAATGCAAAATCTAATAAAACTTAAGTCACCTTCAGACTTTATTTGATGCTGAAGGTTACTAATGAAAGCGTTCCATTGCGACTCCCGAATATATTTGTCCTTAAGATATTCACTATATAGGTCATCCATGGAAACTTTCAAATATTTACTCAAATTAACCAGTAATGAGACAGACGCTTTACCAAGATCTGTCGTGCCCTTTACAATTCTATTGATTGCGGTATATGGAATTCCTAGCTCTTTCGCTGTTTTGTATACCGTCGTTTGTTTGGAAAGGAATAGGTATTCAAGCATTATAAGACCTCCTTCTCTTCTACACTTTCAATCTGATCACATATAATAATACGCTATTATTATTATACGTGATAATAGTGGCAATGTAAAGGCGGAACAGTTACTTCTACTTTTCTATTTTTGCCTCTCATTATAATTTTCTCCTTTCTCGATGCCTCATGCTAATCGTTACATCATCAGTATGTCGATGCGCTGCTTTTAAAATGTCACGGAAAACACGAAATTTTGAGGCGGTATGCGTCGAAGGTCGGCGCTTGGTAAGTTTTGAGGTGATATCTTTTGCTGTAATGTTTCTCCACAAGGAGAGTTTCGGCAGCTCTACAAGTTTAATCCTTATAAATAGCATCAACGTTGTAATCCGGACCAAAATTCGGGGCTACATCCATAATTTTCTGAATCAAAGGCACGTCCTGTTCGACAAGATCATTTGCAATTTCCTCTGCCGAAGAAAACTTCTGCATCTTGGCGCAAACCTGCTTAATCAACTGCAGCATTCTACCTTTTTTGATGCCTATTTCAACACCTTCCTCATGTGCCTGATTTCTCATAATTTCCATTTCACGACACATAATCGCCACTCCTCTCTCATCTTCCTTAAAATACCGGACGCGGTCTGCAAGGATCTTGTTATGCATATCCTTTGCGTTTGTGCAGCTGAAATCATGCATTAATCGCCCAAGTTTCGTTTCATCCTTAATCTGAGAATTCACATATATGATATGCGCCTCATCCTTAAACAATTTCCCAGTTTCCTTTACAGCCCTATCAATATGATAGATGATATATTTCCAGAGGGGTAAACTTGCGCTGGAGAGTATATTTTATTTCTTCATAATGGTCTGTAAAAATTTTCTGCAAGATAT
>ERZ779840.1870-NODE-1870-length-19145-cov-3.794605_pt1 | contig 19145 bp, 21 predicted proteins | sample MGYA00511561_ERZ779840 | MGnify/ENA primary metagenome ERZ779840 (study PRJEB29588, sample SAMEA2162036) | human gut metagenome | biome: human gut; feature: human-associated habitat; material: faeces | place: Denmark | collected 2008/2010 ...
GCCCCGTCCGTATCATCATGGAGGCCGCCGGCATCAAGGACATCCGTACCAAGTGCCTGCGCACCAACACCGCTGTCAACGTTGTCGCCGCCACCTTCGAGGGCCTGAAGGCCCTGCGCACCCCGGAAGAGGTCGCCCGCACCCGCGGCAAGAGCGTCGACGAGATCGTGGGCTAAGGAGGCGTGAACAATGGCTAATCTGAACATCAAGCTCGTCAAGAGCCTGAACGGCAGACTGGACAAGCACATTGCCACTGCCAACTCCCTGGGTCTTTACAAGATCGGCAACGAGACGACCCAGCCTGACAACCCCCAGACCCGCGGCAAGATCGCCCAGATCGGCTATCTGCTGAAGGTCACGGAAGAATAAGGAGGCCCAACGTATGTTTATGAATGAACTTTCTCCCGCCGCCGGCAGCACCCACGTTGCCAAGCGCAAGGGAAGAGGCATCGGCACCGGCAACGGCAAGACCGGCGGTCGGGGCCACAAGGGCCAGAAAGCTCGCTCCGGCGGCGGTGTCCGCATCGGATTTGAAGGCGGCCAGATGCCTCTGGCGCGCCGCATCCCGAAGCGCGGCTTCAACAACATCTTTGCCAAACCTCTCGAGTCCATCAACGTCTCTGCTCTCAACCACTTTGAGGACGGCGCCATTGTCGACGCGAACGTCCTTCTGGCCGAGGGCATCCTGTCCAAGTGTGTCCACGGCGTGAAGATCCTCGGCAGCGGCGAGCTCACCAAGAAGCTCACCGTCAAGGCCAGTGCCTTCTCGGCCAGCGCCAAGGAGAAGATCGAAGCCGCTGGAGGAAAGGCCGAGGTGGTGTAAGGTGGTCCAGACTTTCCGTAACGCATGGAAGATCCCTGAGCTGCGCCGGAAGATCCTCTTCACGCTGTTCATCGTTCTTCTTTACCGGCTCGGCAATGCCGTGCCCGTGCCTTATGTGGACACCAACATTCTTGCCACCTACTTTGCCCAGCTGAAGAACACCGTCCTCGGACTTTACAACACCATGTCCGGCGGCGCGTTCTCCTTGGCTACCATCTTTGCTCTGAGCATCCAGCCCTACATCAACGCCTCCATCATCATCCAGCTCCTGTGCATCGCTATCCCGGCGCTCGAGCGGCTGAGCAAAGAGGGCGGCGAAGAGGGCAAGAAGAAGATCGCTGCCATCACCCGTTACTCCACGGTCGGCATCGGCTTTGTCCAGGGCTACGGCTACTACCTGCTTATGAGCCGCAACGGTATCATCGTGTCCGACGCTCCCGCTGTCTGGGCGGCCATCGTCATCGTGATGACCTTTACCGCGGGCTCCGCGCTCGTCATGTGGCTGGGTGAGCAGATCACCGAATTCGGCATCGGAAACGGTATCTCCATCATCCTGTTCGCGAGCATCGTCAGCCGCTTCCCGCAGGGCCTTGGTAACCTCGTCAGCAAAGCGATCAACCACGACCTCTCCTGGGTCGCCACGATCCTCATGCTGATCGGTGCTCTCGCCATGATCGTGATGATCGTCATCGTCAACGACGCCGAGCGCCGCATCCCGGTCCAGTACGCCAAGCGCGTCGTCGGCCGCAAGATGTACGGCGGTCAGGCCACGTACCTGCCGATGAAGGTCAACATGTCCGGCGTGCTGCCCATCATCTTCGCGCAGTCCATCGCGTCCCTGCCCCCCACGATCATCCTGCTCTGCGGCGGCAGCCAGGACAGCTGGTTCATGCGCACGTTTGACAGCAACACGATCCCCTACGCGATCGTGTACTTCCTGCTGATCCTCTTCTTCGCTTACTTCTACGCGACGATCCAGTTCAACCCCGTCGAAGTTGCGAACAACCTGAAGAAGAACGGCGGATTCATCCCCGGCTACCGTCCCGGCAAGCCGACCAGCGAGTTCATTCAGAAGGTCCTGAACAAGGTCACCCTGTTCGGCGCCGTTTATCTCGGCATCATCGCCTGCGTGCCCATCATCATCAGCGCCTGCTCCAAGGCCGCTGCCGATACGGGCATCTCCCTCGGCGGCACCTCGATCATCATTGTGGTCGGCGTTGCCATCGAAACGGTGCAGGCTCTCGAAAGCCAGATGCTCATGCGCCACTACAAGGGCTTCCTTGAATAAGGAGATCCCGACATGAAGCTGACTTTGCTGGGCGCCCCCGGCGCTGGAAAGGGGACCCAGTCGGACATCCTATCCCGTAAATTGGGTGTCCCCACCATTTCAACCGGCAATATCCTGCGCTCTGCCATCCACGATGGCACGAGCGTGGGACTCGCGGCCAAGTCGTACATCGACAAAGGCCAGCTCGTGCCGGATAACGTGATCATCGACATCGTGCAGGAACGGCTTTCAAAGCCCGACTGTGCCAACGGATTCATCCTCGACGGTATGCCCCGGACGATCCCCCAGGCGGAAGCGCTTATCGCTCACGGCATTGAGCTCGACAGCGTGCTTTCCCTGGAGGTTTCAGACGAGGACATCGTAGAGCGCATGGCGGGGCGGCGCGTCTGCCCCCGCTGCGGCGCAAGCTACCACGTCCGCATGAATCCGCCGAAGCAGGACGGCATCTGTGACGCCTGCGGCACGGCACTCATCGTCCGCCCGGACGACGCGCCCGAGACCGTGCGCGACCGTCTGCATGTCTACCATGAACAGACCGAGCCGCTCAAGGGCTTTTACGAAAAGCTGGGGCTGCTTCACAGTGTGGAAAACGTCGGCAGCATCGAAGATGTAAGCCGTGAGATTTTCCGCTCTCTGGGGATCGTTGAATGATGATTACGATCAAATCACAGCGAGAGATCGAGCGGATGCGCGAAGCCGGAAAGATCACAGCGGCTGCCCGAAGCGTCGGGCGGCAGATGCTGCGCGACGGCGTAACCACCGAAGAGATCAACAAAGAGATCCATAAGTTCATCCTGTCCTGTGGAGCCACGCCGACATTTCTCGGCTACGGCGGCTTCCCGAAGAGCGCGTGCATTTCCGTGAACGACGAGGTCATCCACGGCATTCCCGGAAAGCGCATCGTGCGAAACGGAGACATCGTCTCCATCGACGTGGGAGCCACCTATAAGGGCTATGTGGGAGACTGCGCCGGCACTTTCCCTGTCGGGGAGGCGTCGCCGGAAGCGCTGGAGCTCATCCGCATCACGCGGCAGAGCTTCTTTGAAGGGATCAAGTTTGCCCGTGCGGGAAACCGGCTGAACGACATCTCCGCCGCGGTGCAGCAGTACGCGGAAAGCCACGGCTGCGGCGTTGTGCGCGACTATGTCGGCCACGGCATCGGCACCAAAATGCACGAGGATCCGGAAGTCCCGAACTACGTTCCCGATCGCAGGGAGCGCAGGCCGAATCCCCGGCTCCTGCCCGGAATGACATTGGCCGTTGAGCCGATGATCAACGCCGGCGGACCGGCGGTGCGCGTACTGTCCAACAAATGGACGGTCGTCACCGTGGACGGAAGCCTGTCCGCCCATTATGAGAACACCATTCTCATCACAGACGGCGAGCCGGAAATCCTGACTCTTGCCGACGACATTTAAGGAGGGACTTATATGGCGAAAGACGACGTTATCGAGCTGGAGGGCACGGTCGTGGAATCCCTGCCGAACACCTCTTTCCGGGTGGACATCGGCAACGGCCACACCATTCTTGCCCATATCTCCGGCAAGCTCCGCATGAATTTCATCCGCATCCTGCCCGGCGACAAGGTCACGGTACAGATGAGTCCTTACGATCTGACCCGCGGCCGCATCACCTGGCGGTCCAAGTAATTACGAACTCCACCAGTGCGACACGAAGGAGGATAAACCATGAAAGTGCGTCCCAGTGTGAAGCCCATGTGCGAGAAGTGCAAGATCATCAAGCGCAAGGGTAAAGTTATGTGCATCTGCGAGAACCCCAAGCACAAGCAGCGCCAGGGCTGAGATCTGCCCTACGGCGGATCAATCGCAGATAGAAAATCCGAAAGAAAGGGCATAATTTCTTACTGCCCTTTTGGGGTCGGCCTTCATTATGCCATAGGCCCGAGCCACCCCCAGACATGGCATAAAATCATTGAAAGGAATGATTGCAAAACATGGCACGAATTGCCGGCGTTGACCTGCCCAGAGACAAGAGAATCGAGATCGGTCTGACCTACGTTTTCGGTATCGGCAGAACGAGCGCGAAGAGAATTCTCGAAGAGACCGGAATCAACCCTGACACCCGCGTGCGCGACCTTTCCGACGAGGAAGAAGCGCGTATCCGTGAGTGCATCGACAAAGAGTTCATCGTGGAAGGCGACCTTCGCCGCCAGGTGGCTCTGAACATCAAGAACCTGACCGAGATCGGTTCTTACCGCGGCCTGCGCCACCGCAAGGGTCTCCCCGTGCGCGGCCAGCGCAGCAAAACCAACGCCCGTACCCGCAAGGGTCCGAAGCGTACCATCGCGAACAAAAAGAAGTAAGGGAGGGAAACTGATACTATGGCTACCGCACAGAAGGGCAAGAAAGTCCGTACCCGCCGCAGAGAGCGGAAAAATATCGAGAAGGGCCAGGTGCATATCAGCTCTTCCTTCAACAACACCATGGTGACTATCACCGACACCCAGGGCAACGCCATTTCCTGGGCCTCCGCCGGCGGCATGGGCTTCCGGGGCAGCCGCAAGAGCACCCCGTTTGCCGCGCAGACCGCCGCTGAAACGGCTTCCCGCGCTGCTATGGAGCACGGCCTGAAGTCCGTGGAAGTTTTTGTCAAGGGCCCCGGTTCGGGACGCGAAGCGGCCATCCGCGCGCTCCAGACCGCCGGTCTTGAAGTGACGATGATCAAGGACGTGACCCCCATCCCCCACAACGGATGCCGTCCGCCCAAGCGTCGCCGCGTCTGATCAAAGGAGGTAAGAGTAATGGCAAGATATACTGAGGCCGTCTGCCGGCAGTGCCGCCGCGAGGGCCAGAAGCTCTTTCTGAAGGGCGACAGATGCTACACCGGCAAGTGCGCCATGGAGTGCCGCAGCGGCAACCCCGGCCAGCACGGCCAGGGCCGCAGCAAGAACTCCGAGTACGGCCTGCAGCTGCGTGAGAAGCAGAAAGCCAAGAGATACTACGGCGTGCTCGAGAAGCAGTTCCGCGGCTACTATGAGCTCGCGGAGCGCCGTCCCGGCCAGGCCGGCCAGAACCTGCTCGCCATCCTGGAGAGCCGTCTGGACAACGTGATCTACCGTCTGGGCTTTGCCATGAGCCGCGCCGAGGCGCGTCAGCTCGTGACGCACGGCCACTTCACCGTGAACGGCCGCAAGGTCAACATCCCCAGCTATCTCGTGAAGCCGGGCATGGTCATCACGCTGAAGGACAGCAGCCGCAGCCTGGAGAAGATCAAGTCCAGCGTCGAAGCCAATGCCTTCCGTCAGCCTCCGAAGTGGCTGGAGTACGATGCCAACAACATGGTTGCCAAGGTCGTCGGCGTGCCCGAGCGCGAAGATATCGACCTTCCGATCGAGGAGCACCTCATCGTCGAGCTGTACTCCAAGTAATACCCCCGTCCGATTGGTAAGCTGACACATCTGCGGCGCCGATCCCACGGCGCCGACATCTAAAGGAGGGTACTACATGATCGAAATAGAAAAGCCGCGTATCGAGTGCATCGAAAATTCGGCGGAAGCATCCTACGGCAAATTCATTGTCGAACCGCTGGAGCGCGGCTATGGCACGACCTTGGGCAACTCCCTGCGGCGTGTTCTCCTCTCCTCCCTGCCCGGAACGGCGGTCACGAAGATCAAGATCGCCGGCATCCAGCATGAGTTTTCCACCATCCCCGGCGTGACCGAGGATGTGACCGAGATCGTTCTCAATGTGAAGGGCATCATCGCCCGTCTTCACTGCGATACTCCCAAGACCGTCTATATCGAAGCCTCCGGCGAGGGCGAAGTCACCGCCGGCGACATCAAGACGGATGCGGAGGTTGAGATCCTCAATCCCGAGCATCACATCGCCACGCTGGGCCCGGACGGCTCGCTTTCCATGGAGCTGACCGTTGGGCATGGCCGCGGCTACGTCACGGCTGAGCACAACAAGCCGGCACAGCCCATCATCGGCACCATCCCCGTTGACTCGATCTATTCCCCCGTGCTGAAGGTCAACTACTCCGTTGAGAACACCCGTGTGGGCAACCAGGTGGACTACGACAAGCTGACCATCGAAGTATGGACGGACAAGACGATCACGGCGCGTGACGCCGTTTCGCTGGGCGCCAAGATCCTCTGCGACCACTTCACGCTTTTCACCGACCTTTCGGACGCCGCCGGCGGAACCGTCACGGTCAAGGAGCGCGAGCCGCAGCAGCAGGACAAGGTGCTGGAAATGACGATCGAGGAGCTGGACCTCTCGGTCCGCAGCTTCAACTGCCTCAAGCGCGCAAACATCAACACCGTCGAGGACCTCATCTCGAAAACACAGGACGAGATGATCAAGGTCCGCAACCTGGGCCGCAAATCTCTCGAAGAGGTCGAGCACAAGCTCGCCATGATGGGATTGTCCCTGGCCAGCGACGACAACAACCAGTAAATAGGAGGAAATAACAATGCCTGCCAACAGAAAACTCGGTAAGACTACCGATCAGCGCATGGCAATGCTCCGCCAGCAGGTCACGGACTTCCTGGACAAGGGACGTATGGAGACCACGGTCACCCGCGCCAAGGAGATCGCTCCTCTCGCTGAGAAGATGATCACCCTCGGCAAGGAAGGCGGTCTGAGCAACTACCGCCAGGCGTGCTCCTTCATCACCCGCGAGGACATCGCCAAGCGCACCTTCGACGAGATCGCTCCCAGGCAGAAGGACCTCCCCGGCGGCTACACCCGCATCACCCGCATCGGCGCCCGCAAGGGCGACGCCGCGGAGATGGCGGTCATCGAGCTGGTGTAATCCCGTATAAAACGCAAAAAACGGCGTAGCCTTTTCATGGCTGCGCCATTTTTGCAAAATGCCGAACAAAACCGCCCAGAAAAGCGTCCAATACCATAAGAAAAGGCGAAGGGAACGTAAAGATGAAAAAGCTGTGTATTCCTATTGCAATGCTGCTTATAATATGTACTCTGCTGACCGCCTGCGGTGCGCCGGGCACGGTACCCTGCAATCCGGAGGCGGAGGATACCGCCGCGCCGCAAATCACGGCCACACCGCAGCCGACGGCGACGCCCCAACCTACTGCCACGCCCGAACCGGAGGGTGCGCCGGAAACACCGGCGGCACAGACCCCGACAGAGACGGAAGCCCCGGCAGAGGGCGACGCCATTGAACGGTATATGCAGACCATGACGCTGCGGGAAAAGGTCGGCCAGCTCTTTTTCATCCGTCCGGACGCGCTCGATCCGGCGCAGACGCCGGGACAGATCAACTCCTCGGAAGCGGAGGGCGTGAAAACGCTCACGGACGATATGCGCGCGGTGCTCGCGGCATATCCGGTCGGCGGCGTTGCGATCTTCGGCAAAAATATCTCCGACCCCGAAACGCTCCGCGCGTTCACCGAACAGCTGCGCGACGCGACAACGGTGCCGCTGTTCCTCGGCGTGGACGAGGAGGGCGGGCTTGTTGCGCGGCTTGCCAATAACGCCGCCTTCGGTCTGCCGAAGTACGAGAGCGCCGCCGTGGGCGCGTCGGGGAATCCGGCGGATGCCGAGAACATGGGACGCACGATCGGCGCGTATCTCGCCGACTACGGCTTCACGGTGGACTTTGCGCCTGTGGCGGACGTGTATACGAATCCGGCCAATACCGTCATCGGTAGCCGCGCATTCTCTGCGGACGCGAATACCGCCGCGGCCATGGCGGGCGCGTGCGCGCGGGGGCTAGCCTCGCAGGGCGTCCTGCCGGTGTATAAGCATTTCCCCGGCCATGGCGACACCGCCGAGGACAGTCACAACGGCCTTGCCGTCACATATAAGACGCATGACGAGCTTGCCGCGTGTGAGTGGATCCCCTACAGCGCGAACGACCTGACCGGCTGCGCCGTCATGGTCGGGCATATCGCCGCGCCGAACGTCACCGGCGATCTCACGCCCGCGAGCCTTTCCGGTACGATGATCACCGGATACCTCCGCGGCGAGCTGGGCTTTACGGGGCTGGTGATCACCGACTCCATGGCGATGCACGGTGTGACCGACGCCTATTCGTCCGGCGACGCGGCGATCGCCGCGATCGAGGCGGGCGTCGATATCATCCTTATGCCGGAGGTGTTGTCCGAGGCGTTTGACGCCGTCGTTGCCGCCGTGGAAAACGGCACGATATCCGAAGCGCGCCTTAACGAGAGCGTCTACCGTGTGCTGCAGTACAAGCAGCTCTACGGCATATTCAATCCCTGAAAAAAGCGAAAGAGAGATGGATCGTTCCATCTCTCTTCTGCTATCTTTAAAGCGTTATTCTTTTCCCAGCCGGGCACGGAGATCGGTATTGTAGTCGTTGAAGAAGCGTATGGCCCCCGACAGTTCCGCCTCGGACAGAGAGCGGAAGAACAAAAGCTCGCGCTCCTCCCAGCCGCGGTGGCGCTCGCGGTGCGCGTCGAAAAGCTCCTGTCCGGCGTCGGTCAGCCGGTAAAAGATCTTCTGCCGGTTTGAGCCGAGCTGATACGGCTCCACCGCGCCCTTGTCCGAGAGCTTGTGCAGAATCTTGCTGATCGCGCCCTTCGTCATGCGCATTTCCCCGGCCAGCGCCGTGACGTTCGGCTGCTCCAGACGGCCGATGGCGTCAAGACAGTTCAGCTCGGAGTTATCATAGCCGGAGAGACTGTCACGGTTGTGCAGCTTGTCGGTCTCGTCCGAGAGGTTGGTGTATTCCAGTACGAGCTGCAAAAGCTCTTCGCTTCGATCCATCAGCGGCAGTTCCTTTCCCTTGAACTGCCTATATTTTATCCGTGATCTCCGCGCCTGTCAACAAAAGCGCTTGACAATTCTCCGAGGCCGTATATAATACAAATAACAACTCGTTTCCGAGGAAACAAACTATTCTGTAAAGAAAATAACCCAAATACCGGCGAGGGAAAGGGGAAGCTGCATGGAAAACGCAACATTTATCCTGAACGGCAGAGAGGTCACGGCGGCATACGAGGGGCGCATGACGCTTTTGAAGTATCTGCGCAATGTGGAATGCATGAAGGGCAGCAAGGAAGGCTGCTCCACCGGTCACTGCGGCGCGTGCAGTGTGCTCATTGACGGTATTCTTGCCCGCTCATGCGTGACGGTTCTCAAAACGCTCGCCGGAAAGAGCGTAGAGACGATCGAAAATCTTCCGAACGACACGATGCTGCAGGTCATTCAGCGCTCGTTCCTTGACGCGGGCGCAGTGCAGTGCGGCTTCTGCACGCCGGGCATGATCATGGCAGCAAAGGCGCTGCTGTGCAAAACCGTGAACCCGACGGAAGAGGATATATACGACGGCTTGAAGCACAACTACTGCCGCTGTACCGGCTATGTGAAGATCATCGAGGGCGTGAAGCTCGCCGCGGCGCGTCTGCGCGGCGAGGATGTGCCGCTCACTGCCGTGCAGGTGAACGACCCGACCGAGATCGTCACCGGCAAGGGACAGATTGTCCCCGAGATCGAGGGGCGCTTCGTCGGGCAGAGCGTCTGGGATGTGGACGGCCTTGCCAAAACCGCCGGAACGCTCAAATACTGCGACGACTATGAGGCCGACGAATTCGGCGAAGATACGATGCTCCACGGCGCGTTCGTTTTCGCGCCCGTGCCGCACGCGCGCATCAACGCGGTGGATTATTCCGCGGCGGAGTCCGCGCCCGGCGTTGCGCGCATCGTCACACATAAGGACGTGCCGGGGCTCAACAAGATCGGCACATGGACGCCCGATCAGCCGGTGTTCTGCTCGGATGAGGTACGCTTCCTCGGCGATTTTGTTGCCATGGTCGTCGCCGACACGCCGGAGCATGCCCGCGCCGCGGTGAAACTCGTGAAGATCGACTATACGGAGCTGCCCGGCATCTATACGATGGCGGAGGGCGTGAAGGCGGACAGCTACATCGTCCGTACCGGCCGCGAGACCGGCGACGTGGAAAAATGCAAGGCCGAGGCGGAGATCGTAAAGGTGCGCGTATCGAAGGATATCCAGCCGCAGGATCACGTCTGCATGGAGCCGGTGAGCGCCATCGGGTACGCAAAGGACGGCAGAGTCACGGTGTACGCCTGCACGCAGGCGCCTTTTGAGGTGCGCCGGATGCTCGCCAAAAATCTCGCCATGGACGAGGAGAACATCCGCGTCGTGGCGACGCCGCTCGGCGGCGGTTTCGGCAAGAAATGCGACTCGTTCCTCGAAGCACCCGCGGCGGTCGCGGCGCTCTGCTGCGATAAGCCTGTCAAGGTAACACTCACACGGCAGGAGGACATGATCGTCACGACCCGCCGCCACGGGTACCACACGGATTATGAGATCGGCTTCTCGAAGGACGGCAGGTTCCGGTATCTCGACAGCTTCATGTTCTCCGACGGCGGCCCCTACGAGGCCGAGAGCTACGGTACGCTCATGACCGGCTGCCTGATGTCCGGCGGGCCGTACATCATCCCGAACGTCCGCGTGGACGCCCGCTGCATCCGCGATAACAATCTGCAGGGCGGCGCGTTCCGCGGCTACGGCATCAATCAGGCCGCGATCTCCATCGAAACGGCGCTCGACGAAATGGCCGAAAAGCTCGGCATCGACCCCTTTGAGCTGCGGCGGCGCAACGCCGTGTATCCGGGCAGCTGCTCCGTCGGCGGAGAACTGCTTGAGAGCAGCATGGGTATGCACGATACGATCGACCTGTGCGAAAAGGCGGTCAGGGAAGCGCTCAGGGAATACGAGGGGCAGTACCCGAACGGAACGAAGGTCCTTGGCTGGGGCGTGGCGTCCGGATTCAAAAACTCCGGCATCGGCAAGGGTATTTTCATTGACGACGGCGCGTGCAGGCTGACGCTCGACGGCGAAGGCAAGCTCCATATGATCGTCTCCGGCACGGACATGGGACAGGGCTTCCGCACCGCCATGGTGCAGATCGCGGCGGAAACGCTGCGCATGGATATGAAGGATATCGACATTGTCATCGGCGATACGGACATCACGATCCCGACCGGCGAGAGCGTGTCCGAGCGCCAGACGCTCTGCGACGGGCGCGCAGTGTACGAAGCGTGCCGCCTTCTGCAGAAGGAGCTGGAAGAGAACCCGCCGCAGCCGGGCGAGAGCCGGTACGCGGAATACTACTTCCGCGCGCCGGAGTGCTTCGCCATCGGAAATTTCAAGGGCGCGGAGGAGAAGGGTGTAAAGTACCGCAACTTCCCGGCCTACGCCTACGCGACGCAGGCGGCGATCGTCGAGGTGGATATCGCCACGGGCAGGGTAAAGCTCCTCAAGGTCATTGCCGCGCACGACGTCGGCCGCGCGATCAACCCGCGCATCATCGAAGGCCAGATGCAGGGCAGCGTGTCGATGGGACAGGGATATGCGCTCACCGAGGGCCACCCGACGAAAAACGGCTACCCGGTCAAAAAGCTCTACGGGCAGATGGGGCTTCCGAAGGCGGAGGACACGCCGCGCTACAAGCTCATCCTCATCGAAGACCCGGAACCCATCGGGCCTTACGGCGCAAAGGGCGTGAGCGAGGTCGCCACCGTGCCGATCACCCCGGCGATTTTGAACGCCGTTTCCCGCGCTGTCGGCGTGCGCATCAACAAAGTCCCGGCCTCGCCCGAGGTCATTCTGGAGGCCATCCGCACCGGGAAATGCGATGTTCCCACCATGGCCGAGCAGGTCGCCGCTCTCGCGAAATAAGAGAAAATCCCGCAAGTATCGTATGGAACAGCACCCCATTCCTTAGTACAAGTATTTTATCGTACTTGTCTAACAAATGGGGTGCTGTTTACAGATCGGGAACCTGCGTCTTTCCGCTTCAAACGGAGAAAGAAGTCAGGATGCCTCGTCAAACTGGCTGTTATAGAGCTCGGCGTAGAAGCCGCCGCGCTGCATGAGCTCTTCGTGCGTGCCGCTTTCGACCACGTCGCCGTCGCGCAGGACGAGGATCTTGTCCGCGTTTTTGATCGTGGACAGGCGGTGCGCGATCACAAAGCTGGTGCGCCCCTTCGTGAGCTCGTCCATGGCCCGCTGGATCAAAACTTCCGTGCGGGTATCGACGGAGGAGGTCGCCTCATCGAGGATCAGCATGGGCGCATTTTGGAGCATAGCGCGGGCGATGGTGAGAAGCTGCTTCTGCCCGGCGGAAATGCCGGCGCTCTCGGAGAGCACCGTATCGAACCCCTGCGGCAGCGAATGGATGAGCTTATCGAGTCCGCACGCGCGGCAGACCGCTTCGAGCTGTTCGTCGGTGATGCCCTCCATGTTGTACACAAGATTCTCCCGCACCGTTCCCTCAAAGAGCCAGGTGTCCTGCAAAACCATGCTGAAGAGACCGTGTACATCCTCCCGGCACATATCGGAGATGGGTACGCCGTCGATCGTTATGCTGCCGCTGTTGATCTCAAAGAACCGCATGAGAAGATTGACCATCGTTGTCTTGCCCGCACCGGTCGGTCCGACGATGGCGACCTTCTGTCCGGGGAGCACCTCGGCGGAAAAGTCCCGGATGATGATCTTGTCCGGGTCACTCGGATAGCTGAACCGGACATGGTCAAAGCAGACCCTGCCGCGCACATCGGTGAGCTTCGCGGTCTTTTCGCTCTCGTCGGGCATCTCTTCGCTTTCGAGAAAATCGAAGATGCGGTGCGCGGAGGCGGAGGCGGTCTGCATGTTCGTCATGCCCTGCGCCATCTGCGTGAGCGGCGAGGTGAAAAGCCGGACATACAGAATGAACGAGACGATCACGCCGAACTCGATCGTGCCGTTCATCGCGAGGATCGAGCCGAGAACGCACACCGCGACATAGGCGATGTTGCCGACAATGTTCATAAGCGGCTGCATCATGCCGGAGAGAAACTGCGATCTCCAGTTCGCGTCGTAAACGGCGGCGTTGAGCGTATCGAACTGCGCGCCGATCTTCCGCCCGGCGCGGCTGAGCCGCACGACTTCATGCCCGGAGTACATTTCCTCCACATACCCGTTCAGCGCACCGAGACTTTTCTGCCGCGCGGCGAAATACCGCTGCGATCTGGACAGGATCAGCACCGTCAGCAGCATGCCGAGGAACGTCACGCCGATGGAAACGAGCGCGAGCCGCCACTCGGTGACGAACATCATAAGGAGACAGCCGACAAACTGCGTGGCCGCGCTGATGATCGTGGGCAGGCTGTTCGTGAGTCCCTGCTGCAGGGTGGAAACGTCGTTTGTGATGCGGCTGAGAATGTCGCCCTGCGAGGTCGTGCCGAAATACTTCTGCGGCACGCGGTTGATCTTGGAGGAAAGCTCGCCGCGCATACGGTAGGACATTTTCAGCGTGACAACGGCCATGGTGTAATGCTGGATGAAGCTGAAAACTGCACTGAGTACATAGATGACAGCAAGGAAAATGCCGACCTTCGCGATGGCCGCGAGATCGATGTTTCCGGTGAGGCCGTCCGACATCAGCGTGGCGATCCGGCCGATCTGGTTCGGGCCGAGGATCGTCATCACCGCGCTGAGCGCGGCAAGGATCAAGGCCATAAGAATGACGCCCATGCTCGAACGCATATAGTCCGTAAGGCGCGGCACCGCGGAGCGGATGCCGTTTGCTTTATTGGTTCGTTTCATTTCCGTCCCTCCTTACGCGAGCTCCGCGGCGCTCAGCTGCGATGTTGCGATCTCGCGGTACACTTTGCAGAATTGCATAAGCTCGTCGTGCGTTCCCATGCCGACGATCTCGCCGCGGTCGAGAACGAGGATCTTTTCGGCGTGGCGGATCGTGCTGATGCGCTGGGCGACGATGATCTTCGTCACATCATGCAGCTCCCGGTTCAGACCCTCGCGCAGCTTCGCGTCCGTCCGGTAATCGAGCGCCGAGAACGAATCGTCAAAGACCAGAATTTCCGGCTTTCGCGCCAGCGCGCGGGCGATGGAAAGGCGCTGCTTCTGCCCGCCGGACACGTTGCGGCCGAGCTGCTCGATCTCGTAGTTCGTGCCCTCCGGCAGCTTATCCACAAACTCCTTTGCCTGCGAAAGCGCAATGGCGCTCTCAAGGTTTTCGCTGTCGCTTCCGGCAGCGCTCTCGCCGAAGAGTACGTTGTCGCGCACCGTTCCCGAGAAGAGAACGGCCTTCTGCGTGACATAGCCGAGCTTATCGTAGAGCGCATCGAAGGAATAGTCCTTCACGTTCACGCCGTCGATGAGCACCGCGCCCTCCGTCGCGTCGTAAAAGCGGGGGATGAGCTGGACGAGCGTTGTCTTGCCGCTGCCGGTCGCGCCGATGATCGCGAGCGTTTCGCCGCGGTTTACCTTGAAATCAATGTTCGTCAGCGCGTCTCCGGAGGCGTGGGGGTAGCGGAACGAAACGTTTCGGAACTCCACCGTTCCGGTCTCCGCGCCGGTTTGGACGCTGCCCTCGCGGATGGAGGCTTTGCGGTCGAGCACCTCGTTGATGCGCTCCGCGGACACCTGCGCCTGCGGCAGCAGCATGAAGATCATGGCGAGCATCATGAACGACATGACGATATACGTCGCATACGTGCTGAATACGAGCACTTCGCTGAACATGGTAAGGCGCGCGGCCATGTCCGTTACGGCAATGCTGTTCACGAGCGCGGCGCCGACCCAGTAGATCGCAAGCGCCAGACCGTTCATTCCGAGCGACATCGACGGCTGCACCAGTGCGAACAGCTTCTGGTTTTTCATCTGGAGATCCATCATGCCGCGGCTGGGACCGTCAAACTTTTCGTTCTGGAAATCCTCCGCGTTGAAGGCGTGCACCACGTTGATGCCGGTCAGATTTTCGCGCGCTACGCGGTTGATCTTGTCCGTCATTTTCTGCACAAGACGGAAACGGGGAATGCACGAGCCCATAATGAGCAGTACCGTTGTGAACAGCACGACGACAAACGCCGCAGTCACGGCGGAGAGCTCCCAGCTCTTGCCGAGAATCTTGATGATCGCCCACACCGCCATGATGGGGGCCTTGATCATCATCTGGAGGCCCATGGCGATGATCATCTGAATTTGGGTGATGTCGTTCGTCGTGCGGGTGATAAGGCTCGGAATGGAAAAGTCCTGCATTTCCTCGCTGCCGATGTCCATCACATGGCGGAAGAGCTTTTCGCGCACCGCAAAGCTGAATCCCGACGCGGTTTTTGCGGCGAGAAAGCCGCACGCGATCGCAAGCACCGCGCTTGCCGCCGTGCAGCCGAGCATTTTGAGACCGACGGCGGCAATGTCCGCCGTTGTGCCGGACGTTTTGATCAGCATCGTGAGCTCCGTCATATAGTCCGGCAGACGAAGATCAAAATAGATCTGCACCACGACGAACACCAGACAGAGCAGCGCCATCTCCTTTTCCTTCCGGCGCATATTCTTTATTAGTTTCAGCATCGTTATCTCCTGTTCTCCGGGAAAAGTCCGTTTTTGCGGATGTCCTCTATGTTGTCGCCTATTGCTGCCAGACAGCTGTGGAACACGGCAACATCCGCCTCCGACAGCCCGTCCACCAGCTTCTGCGCAAAGGCCTTTTGCAGCGCGCGTCCGCGCTCTACGATCTCCGCCGCCGCGTCCGTGCACACGAGCCGCGTTTTCCGGCGGTCGCCGGGGACCTCCCGGCGCGAGAGAAGCCCCTCGTTCACGAGCCGGTCCACGTGGACGGACACAATGCCGGACTTGAAGCCGCGGCACTGGCAGACGTCCTTCGCCGTGCCGCTTTCGGGATTGTTGGCGAAGAACATCAGAATATCGACCGCCATCGGCGGCAGGCCGGTATCCCGGCAGACCGGCTGCAATGCGGCATGGTATGCTTCAATAAACCGGTTCGCATTGCGGAACATCTGCGAAGCGGTGAAATTCTGCTCTGGCATAAAAACCTCCAAGAATAGAAACTCTAATATTAGAATATTTGCGATTATAATCTGCCGTACCCCGAAAGTCAACCGGCGGAGCGTAAACAATTTATGAACGTCTTGCAGACTCTCCTGCAAACAAAAACCCCCGTGCAGGAAAACGGAGACCCTGCACAGGGGAGATCCACCGCACGGAGGTGGGCAGATGGTATACTAAATCCGCCAGTACTTTGAAAGAAAGCAGCCGGGAATGACCACGATCAGGAAAAATGCCCAGCTGATAAGCGTAAAAACTTTCATAAACCTCCCGCCTTGCCCCGGGTAAGAGCGCACATAAAGCCTGTAATTGATGACCGAGGCGAGGGAACCGATGACGGAGCACAGACCTGCCGTATCCACACCGTACAGAAGAGCGGCCAGATTGTCGGTAAAAGGGTAAAGAACAATGGAAGCCGGTACGTTGGAGATGATCTGGCTCAAACCGATCCCCCAGAAATACTCGTGGCCGGCAACGGCGTTGGTAAGAAAGTGCGAGATCGTCTTGTTCGCAGTGATCTGCGATGAAAAGACAAAGAAACAGAAGAAGGTGACCAGCAGAACATAGTCCGTTTTCCGCAGTACGGCGCGGTCAAAAAGCAGAATAACGGCGAGAACGATCCCGGCGGCAGCCAGCCAATACGGTGTTCGGGAGACGACCGTTGCAACAGTCAGCGCAAACAGCCCAACGTAGATAATTCTGTGCTTTTTCCGTTCCGGCTTCCATGCTTCTCCGGAGCTTCCGAGCAAAGAGATCCTTTCGTGAGGATCCTTTCGGTACAAAAAGAAGATGAACCCGCCGAGAAGAATTGCGGAGGAGAGCCACAGCGGCAGCATATGAAGCATAAACTTTCCGGCGGAAATGCCGGACTGCTCAAACAGAAACAGGTTCTGCGGACTGCCAAAAGGGGTCAGCAAGGAACCGCGGATCGCCGCTATATTTTCCATTGAGATGACCGGCAGAATATACGGTTCCTTTTTTGCCGTGCGGAAGAGAAGGATCGTCAGCGGCACGAAAACGATCAGCGATACATCGTTCGTCACGAACATGGAGGAAAAGAACACACCGAAAATTAAAAAGAACGAGATCCCGACCATGGAAGTGATCTTTTCGGAAAACCTCAAAACCGGCTGAAAAATGTTTTCTTTTTTGAAACCCTCCAGCACCGTCAGCATCATGAAAAGGATCGCCAGAGTGTGCCAGTCGATGCTCCTGAGCGTTTCAACGCCGGGTTTTGAAAGAAAGAGCGATAGACATGCCATCAAAACCGATATTGTGAGCATAAGCTCTTTTTTCAGCAGACAAAGTATCTTTCTCATAGTTGATCCGCCCGCTCTCATGATTTGTATGCAAAGAAAATGCCGGAGATCAAACCCGGCGCAGCGGGTTCGATTTGGAAAGGAAAAACAACACCATCGGTCGATCGGACGCCGCTTGCGGCGGCGGATGACCTCATGGTGTTGTTTTGACGTGGTGGAGGCGAGGAGAGTTGAACTCCTGTCCGAAAACGCTTCAAAGGGAACTTCTCCGGGCGCAGACGCTTGTTTTGGGATTCCGCATCCCTGTTTCCCTCGTTACCGGCCAAACGTCAAGACGGCAAGTCGGGTAGCTTCATTATGCATGGCGCGCTCAAAGCTTTGCGCGCTCACGTCCGCCTCTCATCGACGCCCCGCTTCCGGGCCGAGGCACTCCCGGAGGGGACGGGTCACGGCTTAAGCCGCGGCCAGAGCAACGTTATCGTTGTTCTTTAATTTATAATTGCCCATTTTAAGGATGGTAGGCGCATCCGCCCGCTATTCCAATCTCCGCATCCCCGTCGAAACCGGTACGCCCCCATAGTTGCCGCCGTTTCTGCGGAAACGGCAGAGTCGCCTTCGGCGAGGCAACTTCAAGGGGGAACCATGTTCCCCCTTGAGGACCCCTTCTTTTTGGAATAAGGAATAAATTCGAATAAATTGCTCCTTATTCTTTATTCTTTGGGACAAGGAAGATTCAGAAAATCTTTTCCTGTATCTTTTTATCTTTTCTTCGGCTCGGGATATTCCTCGCCGAAGGTCTCCACGGTGACCTTTTTCATGACCTGCGGCTCCGTGGGACGGTCGTTGCGGTCGGTGCGCGTACCGGCGATCTGGTCAACGACCTCGATGCCCTCGGTGACGGCGCCGAACGCGGCGTACTGTCCGTCGAGATGCGGGGCGTCCTCATGCATGATGAAAAACTGGCTGCCGGCGCTGTTGGGGTACATGGAACGGGCCATGCTCAAAACGCCGCGCTTGTGCTTGAGATCGTTCTGGAAGCCGTTGCCGCGGAACTCGCCGTAAATGTGGTAGCCGGGGCCGCCCATGCCGGTGCCCTCCGGGTCGCCGCCCTGGATCATAAATCCGGGGATGACGCGGTGGAAGATCAGCCCGTCGTAAAAGCCCTTGTTGATGAGGGAGATGAAGTTGCGAACGCTCTCCGGCGCGATCTCGGGGTAAAGCTCGGCTTTGATAACGCCGCCGTTTTCCATTTCGATGGTCACAACAGGATTCATTCTTTGAAATTCCTTTCTTTCATGGCGCGGTCCATGTCCCGCTTCGCATTGCGCTCGGCGTCCGAATCGCGCTTGTCGTACAGCTTTTTGCCCTTGCAGAGACCGAGCTCCACCTTGACGCGGCTGTCCTTGAAGTACAGCGAGAGCGGCACGAGCGCCACGCCGTCCTGCGCCACGCGCTCGCCGAGCTTGCGGATCTCCCGCTTGTGCATCAGCAGCCGCCGGATGCGCACCGGGTCGCGGTTGAAGATGTTGCCCTTTTCGTAAGGACTCACATGCATCCCGCGCACGAAAAGCTCGCCTTCCCGGATCGTGCAGTAGCTGTCCTTCAGATTCACCTGCCCGGCACGGATGGATTTTACCTCCGTTCCGAACAGCTCGATGCCTGCTTCAAAGCGCTCCAGCACAAAGTAGTCGTGGAACGCCTTGCGGTTGGAAGCGATCTCCTTGATCCCTTCTTTTTTCGGCATGGCCTTCCACCTCCTCCGCCTTGGCAGTAAAAGTATTATACCATACCTGTCAAGAGCGAAAAAGAGAGAATTTCAGCGCCCGCGCGCAGCGAGCCGGGAGAGCACCTCGCGCGACAGGTAAACGCCGCTCGCCGGGCGCGCGAGCAGCAGGCTCTCCTCCCGCCCGGCGATGATCTCGATCTCCAGCACGCCCCAGTTTCT
>ERZ779840.1871-NODE-1871-length-19144-cov-5.275709_pt1 | contig 19144 bp, 23 predicted proteins | sample MGYA00511561_ERZ779840 | MGnify/ENA primary metagenome ERZ779840 (study PRJEB29588, sample SAMEA2162036) | human gut metagenome | biome: human gut; feature: human-associated habitat; material: faeces | place: Denmark | collected 2008/2010 ...
AGGGCAACATCGAGTATTGGTACTGCGAAGGCTGCGGAAAGTATTACAGTGACAAAGACGGCACCAAGGAAATCGCCAAGACCGACACCGTAACGGCTAAACTGCCGAAGTCTCCTCAGACCGGCGACACAAGCAACCTCATGCTGTGGATCGCACTGCTGTTCATCAGCGGCGGAGCTGTTATCGGCACAGCTGTTACCGAAAAGAAGAAAAAGCAGAAATAAAACCGGACACACAAACGGTGCAAGGGCGGCGGGTTGCGCCGCCCTTGTGCTTTAAAAACGAAAATTTACATGTAAAAAACCGCGAAACAGTTGCGTCCTCTTGACATTATTCCAAGTTGAGAATATAATATAGTCAGAGAGGAGATGTAAACGATGTACGGCATTAAATACATTTCAGCTATTGAAGCGGCAGAACGCTGGCACCTTTCAAGACGCCGTGTAGTTGCTCTTTGCGGAGACGGACGCATAATCGGAGCGCAAAAAGCCGGGGCATATTGGATAATCCCAGAAAATGCAAAGAAACCGTCAGACGCCCGTGTTAAAACCGGTAAATATATCGGAATCCACGTGGCGGAAAAGAAATCAAACTGAGACAGAAGAGCTTTCATACACAGACCCGTAGGCAAAGGAGTTCCGGCAAAGCCCACGAGCCAACATAAAAGAACGAGGCATCGGCTTTGCATGGCAGGGTCGGTGCCTTACGGCATTTTACAGGAGGTGCGACAAAAGCCTGAGGTTTGCGGGCGGGGAGACTAGACGATAGTACGCGGTGTTGGAGAGCGCGACTCCAAGCCGCAGTACAATAAGGGCGTCGAGGCAGAGGAAGCAGAGGAAAAAGGAAAAAACGAAGAAGGCCAAGGCCGCGAGCACAATGACGGTAAGGTACTGCACCGCGCTCCCTGTGGCCAGAAGGCGGTAATACTTACCGGAGCCGCGCAGAGCCAGTAGTGTGACTGTGCTGCTGCGCAGGGTGCCCGCCTTAAAATGTTCTCAAAAGCGCTGGAACACGCGATCAAGACCGCTGCGCTGCGCCTCGGCGAGTGCGGCAAATACCGTGATTCCCGGCAGAGAAAACAGCAAAAACACCACAGGCAGCCGCAGAAAAACCAGTACCATCCCAGCGCGGCATGGAAAAACGTAGAAATGCGCTCTGTCCGGCTCGTTTCGGGAGAAGTCATTTGACTTTATCGGCAAAGAAGAATTCATATTCAACGCTGACAAGATAGGTGTATGTAGAAAAGACGCCTTTTCCAACACCAAAGAAGTTTATAATGCTTTCGGCTACGCTGGACGCAGGCATCCTTAGGAAAGTTTATCCTAATCTTGAACTTTGTTCTTTACTTTTAAAGGGCTTGCTTATTGTTGTTTCCAACAACCATGTAACTCTGTGACTATACTGAATCTTTACTCTTGGCTGGTTGCTATAATATTACTATAATATAAGTGTGTGGAAATAAGTGGCTTCAAAAAGCTGAAACAACGAGTTGCAGCCACATTAGTGCAACTTGTTTGAGAGATATTTAAAAGATGTACAAAGGCGTATTGTTCCCTTTTGGAGATGAAGCAGGGCGCTGCATACTTGAATGGTTGATGTGTCCTGCTGTATCGTTGTGTTGTCCAGTTCTTTTGGACAACAACTTGGACAACAAACTAGAATATTTCAAAAACAACGTGCTGAAAGTTGTGGAAATTGATGGTTTTGAAGGTAAATCTGTCATTTGCGGAGTGGAAAACTTGCCGCGGAGCAAATGGTATTCGAGAAGTCAACGGTTTGATCCCACTTATCTCCACAAAAAGCTCGAGAAAGTGAAGAAATAACCTTGGAATCATCTGATTTCAAGGCTATTTTTTTCCAAAATGTAAAAATCTCAGGATTTGCAAAAGCTAACTGTTCACTTAATTTTTGATAGAGGATTGAAAAAGTACTTTTCAGCAGGAGCGGCCGAGGCAATGGAGAAGGCTCTGTGTTTTGAAAACAGAATGGAGATATGCACAAAACAGAGAGATTGGATTTATGCATATCTACAAAGAAAAACGTTTGCGTAAAAGACTATTGACAAACTGAGTCGAGTATGGTATTTTTGAATCAAAGTTACGCAAACGTTTTACAAAAGAGGTGCGTAACAATTTTAGGAGGTAAAGATTATGAAAAAAGGGTTGGCGTTGGTACTTTCTCTGATTTTGGTTATTAGCCTCTTTGTTGGCTGTGCCAAGGTTGGCGGAAACACACCGAGTGGCAGCGGGGAAGTAGGAAATAACGGCGAGAAGAAAGTAAAGGTTGCCTGCATGCTCAACGGTCTGCTTGGCGACAAGGGCTTGCTGGACTCCGCCGCTGACGGTGTCAGGAGAGCCGAAAAGGACTTTGACAATCTTGAAGTGAAGGTCATTGAGGCCGGCTACGATGCATCCAAGTGGGAAGCTACGCTGGAGGACCTTTCCTCTCAGGATTACGACGTCATTATCACGGGTCTGTTCTCCATGCGTGAGTATGTGGAAAAGACTGCCCCGAAGTATCCGGAGGTTAAGTACATTGTTTTTGATACCACTCCGGATTACGAAAAGTACGACCTGAAAAACGTTCACAGCATTACCTATAAGCAGAATGAGGGTGCGTTCCTGGCCGGAGCGCTTGCCGCGCTGATTTCGGAATCCGACCTTCCGCTGGTCAACAAGAACAGCAATACGATCTCCGTCGTCGGCGGTGTTGATTCTCCCGTTATTAACGACTTCGTGGTCGGTTATATTCAGGGTGCGAAATACGTCAATCCCGAGATCACGGTTCTGAATGCGTATATCGCCAGTGTTTCCGATGCACCGAAGTGCAAGGACGTCTCTCTGCAGATGTATGCGCAGAATTCCAATGTCAACTTCTCTCCGTCCGGCGGCGCAGTTATGGGCTCCATGGACGCAGCCAAGGAAGCCGGCAGATATGTCATCGGCGTTGATGCGGATCAGTGCCAGCAGTTCCTGGAAACCGATCCCGAAATGGCAAATCTTGTTATTTCCTCTGCAATGAAAAACGTTGGCCAGTCTCTGTATCTGGCACTTGGCAGATACCTCAAGAATGAAATTTCCTGGGGCTGCGGCGAAGTGATGGGTCTTGAGGACGGCACGGTTGGCCTTGCAAAGAACGAAATCTACGAGAAGGTCGTTCCTCAGAATATTAAGGACAGACTCGATGAGATTGAGAAGAAAATCAGCAACGGTGAAATTGTTGTGCGTTCTTCCTTCTCCATGACGCAGGAAGAGCTGGACGAAATCCGCGCAAACTGAGAACCTAAGTAATTAATACAAGAACAGCCGGAGAACATTTTGCTCGAGCAATAGGGGAGAATGTCCTCGGCTGTTTCTCTTGAAAAATGATTTGTCTGCCGCCTACAGAATCGGGTCTGACCGGCCGCAGACAGAACGTTCTATGCATGGACGTGAACACTACATGACATTACAAGGAGAGAGTCGAGTGGCAGATACATCCACCGAAATGGTTGTGATGCGGGACATTACCAAAATTTACAGTAATAACGTTGTCGCCAGCAACCATGTGAATTTCTCGGTTAAAAAGGGAGAAATCCATGCCATTATGGGAGAAAACGGCGCAGGAAAAACGACCTTGATGAAAATCCTGTTCGGACTGGAAAGGCCGGACAGCGGAGAGATTTACCTGCACGGAGAAAAAGTGACAATCGGTTCTCCACTGAGCGCCATTCGCCTAGGAATCGGAATGGTGCATCAGCATTTTATGCTGGTACCGAATCTGACGGTAGCGGAGAATATGTTCCTCGGAATCGAACCCTATAAAAAGGGCTTCTTCTCGGACAGGGGAGAGATGGAAAAAGCGGCTGCGGAGGTTTGCGAAAAATACAATTTCCCGCTGAATCCGAGGGACAAGGTTAAAAACCTTTCCGTGGCCAGCATGCAGAAGCTGGAAATTCTAAAAGCACTGGTTCGGGGAGCAAAAATTCTGATTCTAGATGAGCCGACGGCAGTGTTGACGCCTCAGGAGACCTCCGAGCTGTTCAGACAGTTGGTGGATTTTAAGGACAATGGCTTTACCATTATTTTTATTTCCCACAAACTGCGGGAGATCAAAGAAATCTGTGACCGCATTACGGTTATGAAAAACGGAAAAAACATGGGCGTATATTCTGTTGCAGACGTTAGTGAGCAGGAAATATCGCGCCTGATGGTCGGCAGAGATGTTATTCTCCATTTTACCAAGGAAGACTCACATCCCGGTCAGGACGTGTTGGCTGTCAGCAATCTGTGCTGCTACGGCAGAGATGGCAGACAGACATTGAAGAATGTTTCCCTGACCCTGCGTGAAGGGGAGATCTTGGGCGTGGCCGGGGTTGAGGGCAACGGACAGAGAGAGCTTGTTGAAAGCATTACGGGCATGCGACTGTTCGGTGCCGGATCCATAAAAATCCGCGGCGAGGAGATCAGAAACAAAAGCATTCGGAAGATTCGGGCGCTGGGCATGTCTCATATTCCCCAGGACCGAATGAAAATGGGTGTAGCTCCCACGGCGAGCATTGCTGACAATCTGATGGCAGACCGTATGCAGAACAAGGAATACTGCGGCACGGTGTTTATCCGTAAAAAAAGGGTTAATCAGTATATCGGCAAGCTGATCCGGGCATTTCAGATCAAATGTGCAAGACCTGCGCAACAGGTATCGGATCTTTCCGGCGGTAATATCCAAAAGGTTGTTATCGCAAGAGAGCTGAGCAACGGCTCGAAGCTGGTTGTGGCGGATCAGCCGACCCGGGGCGTTGACGTGGGTGCAACGGAGTTTGTGCGTAGCAAACTTGTAGAAATGCGCAATCAGGGCGTCGGCGTTTTGCTGGTTTCCGCAGATCTGAATGAAGTTATGGAGATGAGCGATCGATTGATTGTCCTGTACAACGGCGAGCTGGTCGCACATTTCGCCGACAGCTCAAAGGTCAGCGAACATGAGTTGGGTGAATATATGCTTGGCCTGAACAGGCAGTCTGAGGAAGAAATCGAGGAGGCTTGTTGTGTTGCATCGAAACAATAGAAATCCTTTCAGGGTAACAGAAAAAAACGTAAATACGATTGTGGAGATGGTAAAGACCCTTCTGGTCATCATGGTCTCCCTGATCCTTGCAACGCTGGTGGTCGCCGTTGCCAGCAAGGAGCCGGCAAACGCCCTTTACTGCTTCTTCATCGGTCCGTTTACATCCGCTCGCAGATTCAGCCAGATCATCGAATGCATGACGCCGTTGCTGTTTACGTCCATGGCGCTTATCATCATGTTCCGTGCCAATATGATCAACTTTGCGGCGGAGGGCGCATTCTTTCTGGGTGCCTTGGGCGCAACGCTCGTCGCTGTTTATGTGCCCATGCCGCCTGTGATTCATTGCCTCGTCTGCCTGCTGGTGGCTATGGTTTGCGGCGTAATCGTTACGATCCTGCCCGCCACAATCCGGGTGAAATGGAATGCATCTGAGCTGGTTTCGTCGCTGATGATGAACTATCTGATTACGAATTTTGTCATTTATATCGTGAATTATCAGATTCGCGATATTGAGTCCGGCTTTGTTGCCTCCAAAGAATTCCTGCCAACGGCAATGCTGCCACATCTGTTCAAGACCGGCAACATCCATTTTGGACTGATTATCGGTCTGCTGATGATTGCGGCATGTGGCCTGTTCATGTTTAACACAAAGGCGGGCTACAATCTGCGTATGACCGGCGAAAATGCACTGTTTGCCAGATATTCCGGGATTAACACCAATGCAGTCATGATGTATGCACAGATTTTCGGCGGAGCTTTGGCCGGCCTCGGCGGCGGTGTTGAGCTTCTTGGTATGTACACCAGATTCCGCTGGTCCAGCTCTCCCGGCTATGGCTTCATCGGTCTGGTCGTGGCTATGCTGGCAAAGAAGAACCCCTGGCTGGTTCCGGGCGCAGCTTTCTTCTATGCCTATTTGCAGGTCGGCGCCGAAATAATGGGACGCAACAGTGATGTCACCCCTGAGGTCGTACAACTGATTCAGGCAATTATCGTAATTCTGATTGCTTCTCAGGCGTTCATGGCAAAATGGCGCCAGAAAATGGTGGTACGCGCCGTGCAGAACTCTGAAAACAGGAAGGAGGAGATGGCGAAATGACGTTTTGGGAATTCTTAAAGGCAGGCGTTTTTAATACCAGCTTTGTCAGCATGCTGCTCAGAATCTCGACTCCGATCATGTTCGGTGCCTTCGGCGCGATGCTGTTCGATAAAGCCGGCATTATGAACATCGGATTGGAGGGCGTTATGCTTTTCTCCGCCTTGAGCGGTGTTATCTTCAGCAGTCTGATGCACAGCGCACTGTGCGGTGTGCTGGGAGCAATCCTGTGCGGAGTTCTTCTGAGCCTCTTCTTCGGCTACTGCGTCATGAAGCTGAAAACGCCGGGCAACCTGTGCGCTCTGGCGCTCAATATGCTTGCAACCGGCGGCACAATCTTCCTGCTGTACTGGATTACCGGCGAAAAGGGCTCCTCTGCAACACTGCAGAGCATCAGCGTTCCCACGGTTGAAATCCCCTTCATCAAGGACATTCCCGTATTGGGGCCTATTCTGTCGGGTCACAACATTCTGACATATCTGGCCTTCCTGTGCGCGATTGTGGTATCCGTCCTAATTTTCCATACGCCGATCGGCACACGCATGAGAGCTGTGGGTGAAAATGCCGAAGCGGCAAGCTCTGTAGGCATCAATGTGCACCGTGTGCGCTACCTGGCGCTGGCGCTGTCCGGTGTTATGATCGGTCTCGGCGGAGCCTTTATGTCCATGGGCTATATGAACTGGTTCGTACGCGATATGACGGCCGGCCGCGGCTACATTGCAATTGCTGCAGAAGCAACCGGACAGGGAACGCCAATCGGTACGTTCCTGTCGGCCATGCTCTTTGCACTGATGGAATCCCTTTCCAATGCACTGCAGATCATGTCGGTGCCCAGCGAGCTGCTCAGAATGATTCCCTATGCGGCCACCTTGATTGCACTGACCGCCTACGGCATTGCCACTACCCGCAGGATAAAGCGGGATACGAAATATCAGCAGCGGCTGAAGAAGAGGAGAATGACCAGACTATGATTAGATTCTCAGGCATTTCCAAGGAGCTGGAAGCACAGGTTGTGCGTTGGCAGCAAGAGCTGCATACCATCCCGGAGGTGGGATTTCAGGAATTTGAAACAACGGAGTATCTGAAAAAAGTGTTGGAGGTCTTGGACGGCGTGCAGATCAGTCAGCCGACGCCGACCGGACTGGTTGCTGAGCTGAAGGGCGGAAAACCCGGAAAAACCGTAGCCTATCGGACGGATATTGATGCCCTGCCCATCACAGAGGCAGAAAACCATGAGGTTCGCTCCATCCACGAGGGCGTCATGCACGCCTGCGGTCACGACGGCCACATGAGCATGGCACTGGGCGCTCTGTATTATCTGCACAGTATCAGGGAGGAACTGAACGGAAACATCCGGTTCATTTTTCAGCCGGGTGAGGAATGCCCCCCCGGCGGTGCTTCCAAGATGATTGAAGTTGGCGCACTTGAAGGCGTGAGCGCCATCATCGGCTGCCATCTGGAGTCCCGGGAGGAGCCGGGGAGGGTCTGCATTATCCACGGAGCCATGCTTGCCTCTACCAGCACTTTTACCATCCGGATTCACGGCAGAGGCGGCCACGCAGCCTCGCCCCATCTGACAATTGACCCCATTGTGATCGGAGCACAGATCGTTTCGGCTTTGCAGAGTGTTGTGTCCCGTAGGGTGAATCCTCTGGATCGCGTCGTCGTCAGCGTGACGCAGTTCCATGCAGGCGCGGTAGACAACGTCATTGCCGATGAGGCCATGCTGGGAGGCACGGTGCGGATTTTGGACAACGGTCCGGATTACGAACATCTGATCCCTCGGTGGATGGAGGAAACGGTCAAGGGCATTGCGGAGGCTTACGGCGCTACCTGTGACTTTGTGTATGAGGACGACTACCAAGGACTTAAAAACGACGATGCAATTGCCGACCTGATCGAAAAGGCGGCCGTGGAGGCAGTCGGCCGGGAATGGGTTTTTACTGGCACGCCGAATATGGCTGGAGATGACATGGGAAATTATCTAAGGAAGATTCCGGGATGCTATTATGTGGTCGGATGCAGAGTTGTGGAGGACGGCGAGGTCTATCCAAATCATCATGCAAGATTCCTCATTGACCCCGCTTCTCTGCCGGTGGGAACCAACGTTGCAATTAACGCCCTGCTGCATCTGCTGCAGGAGGTATAGGAGGACAGCCAATGGCAAAGATTCTTTATAATGAGCAGGATCCGAATCCTCCGAGAATGCACATTCAGGTGCGCAAAGGCGAGATCGGGGAATACGTTATCCTGCCCGGTGATCCGGGTCGCTGCAAAGTGATTGCGGAGTTTCTGGAGGATGCAAAGCTGGTTGCGCAGAACAGAGAGCACATTACCTACACCGGCCGGTACAAGGATGTACGCGTTTCCGTTATTTCTACCGGAATGGGCTGTCCGTCTGCCGCCATTGCGGCAGAGGAGGCCTTCCAGTGCGGAGCCAAGGTCCTGATCCGTCTCGGAGGCGGCCTACTGCTCCAGCCGGATAAAATCAAGGCCGGTGATGTTGCAATTACCCTGGGCTCCATGAAATGTGAGGGTACCACGTCCGCCTTTGTGCCGGACAGCTTTCCTGCGGCGGCAGATCCCGATGTTGTCATTGCACTGATCCGCAGTGCTCAGAAATTCCTTCAGGACACAGGTTTTGCGTATCACACCGGGATCACGGCGACCATTGACGCCTTCTACGGAGAAACCCCCGAGATGCTGGACGGATTCAGAAAGCTCGGAATTATCAACGTCGAGATGGAATCCGCTGCTATCTTTACCGTCGCTCAGCAGCACGGAATCCGCGCAGGCTGTATCTGTGCCTGCGGCAATGACGACAATACTGAGGACGGCACACTGACGCGAAATTCTGCCACAGCCAGACAGATCAAAATCACACTGGAGGCAATCAGGCTGCTTGACGAGATGCGAGCTGCCGACTGCACTTTGCTTCAGGAAGGAGATATTTAATATGGCTACGATACATTACGGAACGGAAGATAATCCTAGGAGAATGCACATTCAAGTGAGAGAGGGCGAAATCGGCGAATATGTCATTCTGCCTGGAGATCCGGCGCGCTGCGATGTGATCGCATCCTACTTTGATCATCCGGTTCTTGTCGCTCAAAACCGGGAGCACAAAACTTACACAGGCATCTACCGGGGCGTTCGGGTTTCGGTTACGTCAACGGGCATGGGATGCCCCTCTGCAGCAATTGCTGCAGAGGAGCTCTGCCAGTGCGGGGCAAAGGTGCTTCTGCGTCTGGGCGGCTGCGTGCCGCTAAAGCCGGGGATGAAGCCCGGTGATCTGTCGATCACCCTTCCCGCCATGAAGAATGAGGGTACCTCCCGCTTCTTTGTGCCGGACGCTTTGCCGGCAGTTGCGGATCTGGATCTTGCTGCTGCTCTGATCGAAAATGCACGCCGGATTCTGAAGGATACCGGCTATACCGCCCATGCAGGCGTCACCGCTTCCAACGATGCGTTCTACGGGGAGACCGCGGAGTTCGTTGAGCGGATGCGCGGCTACGGCATTATCGGCATGGAAATGGAGGCCTCCGCAATTCTAACCGTGTGCCATTGCCGAGGCGTCCGCGGAGGTGCCATCTGCGCCTGCGGTTCCAACAGCGATTCCCCGGAGGCGGCCAAGCTCAGAACGGACACAACGTCGAGACAGATTCAGGCGGCGCTGGATGCCTTTGTGACGCTGGAGCAGAAAAAACAGACAAAGAGCTTATTCCTGAGTGAATAAGGAGTGAGGCGCAGAGTAATGTTTCAATCAGGATTGCAGGAGTTCCTGCAGGATCTTCCTCAGAAGGATCTGCTGGAAATAGATGAAAGAATTCCGAGAGATGAATTTCTCACGTCTCTTGTACTGGAAATGGAAAACCGACAGGACTACCGGGTAGTCAAGCTAAATCAGGTGGAGGGGAACCAACTACCTGTGGTGGCAAACTTGTTTTCAACCCGTGAGCGGATTGCAAGAATGTTCGGCACGACGCGCGAGAACTTTTACCTTAGATGGCACGAGGCGCAGGAGCGCTTTATAGAACCGATTACTGTAGAAGGCGGCCCCGTACAGGATGTTGTCCTCTGCGGAGAGGACGTGGATGTCGGGATGCTTCCGATTGCGCTCCATTTTTCCTCCGATGCAGGCAGATACATCAGCTCCGGTATCGTGGTTGCCAAGGACCCCGACACAGGGGTCTACAACCTCAGCTATCACCGTATGCAGCTCAAAGGGAAAAATACCTTCGGGATCAGCCTCCATTCCAGAGGCCATCTGTGGGATTATTTCAGACGGTCCAAGGAGAAGAACCGGGATCTGGAGATTGCGGTGATTATCGGCTGCGCTCCCTCTGTTTATTTGGCAGCGAGCACAAAAATGGGGATTGACCGGAATGAATACGCTCTTGCCGGAGCGCTGATGGGGGAAGCCTTGGAGCTTGTTAAGTGCAGGACGGTAGATCTGGAGGTGCCGGCCTCAGCAGAGATTGTTCTGGAGGGCCGCATCAGCATAGACAATTATGAGGACGAGGGCCCCTTTGGAGAGTATACCGGCTATTCAACAGGACGATCCACCCGGAATATGTTCTATGTTTCCGCCATGACCAGAAGAAAGAATGCAGTATATCTGGATCTAATTCCAGGTTTCAGCAACGAGCACCTGCTTCTGGGTGGCGCTGCAAAGGAGGCGGAAAACCTCTACCGCATCAAGGAGGTATATCCGTCCGTTCAGGATATCTGCTTCCCTAAATCGGGCTGCCATTTTCACGCCTATGTCAAGATGAAAAAGACTGCAAAGGGTCAGGCGTTGAATGTGATGACCATGCTCTGCGGGCTGGATATGTATCTGAAAACGATCATTGCGGTCGACGAGGACATCGATATTTACCGGGAGGAGGAGGTTCTGTGGGCAGCGGCAACCAGAATGCAGCCGGATCAACAGGTTATTATCCTGCCGAGGCTGATGTGCAATGTTCTGGATCCCTCCTCTGAGGACGGAATGTCTTCCAAGTTGCTGATTGATGCCACACAGCCTATGAACAAAGAGCTTCACCTCTGCAAGCAGAGCGAGGAGGTTCGGCAGCAGGTCATCCGGCTGCTGAGCCGGTGATTTCCCGTAAAGCCGAATATGCAGACAGGAGGTAAAATGACAAGGGTATTAAAAAATCTGCGGATAATGTCGCTGATGACGGGGGAATACATCCCGGCTGATTTGCTGATACGGAATAGCAAAATAGAGAGCATTTTGCCTCCTGGTACTGCACAGGGAGAAAACATAACCGACTGCTCCGGAAAAACTGCGGTGTATGGCTTTGCCGATGCCCATTTTCATGCCGAAAGTACAATGCTGACCCTCCCACGGCTGGCGGAGGTTTTGCTGCAGCACGGAACCACGGCCATCTATATCAATCCGCATGAGATTGCCAATGTGGGAGGAATTCCTGCGCTAAGAGAGATGCTCAACGAATGCAGAGCGCTGCCGCTTCGGATATATATTGTCGCCCCATGCAAGGTACCGACCGTGCCGCTTCTTGAAACATCCGGCGCCGAGGTGGGCTTGCAGGAACTTCGGGAAATGCTCTGCTGGCCCGAGACCGTCGGCATCGGAGAGCTGGATGCATTCAAGCTCCTGTCCGACGAACCACGGTTCCGCAGCTATATAGAGGAAAGCCAGAAGCGGGGATTGAAAATCTGCGGCAGCATCAGCGGCTTTTCTGGCGCAGAGCTGAAAAAATGCATTGCCGCAGGCATTACGGACGACCATGAATCCGTCACCGGAGAGGAAGCTCTGGAGAAGCTGCGCTTGGGCTGCTGCGTTCATGTGCGTGAGGGGAGCGCCGAGCACAACCTCCGGAGCGTTATGAGTGTGCTTAGGAACTATCCGTCCGGATATGGCCAGATATGCTTCTGCTGTGACGACCGCACGGCTTCCGATCTTCTGCAGGAGGGACATATCGATCACTGTATCAGAGAGAGTATCCGACAGGGCCTTGATCCCTTTTGGGCCTACCGGATGGGCAGCAGCAATCCTGCCGCATATTATCATCAGGAGGAGCGTTTTGGCCTGATTGCTCCGGGTAAAATTGCGGACCTTGTCCTTGTGGATGATGTGCAATCCGTTCATATTACAGACGTGTTTTCCAGCGGAATGCAGGTTGTTCGGGATGGAGAACTCATCTGGCACGCCGATGCGTGTCGGCATCCCTCCGAGCGGACGATTGTCTGGCCGGAAAACTTGACGGAAAAGGACCTTCGTGTCCCTAGCAGGAGCGGGAATCAAGCCCTTGTGAATCTGGCGGAGATTATGGAGTGTCAGATTGGAACGAGGCTGCGTCAGACTCGGCTGCCAGTGAGCGACGGGACAGTTCTTGCAGAGGGTGCAGTGGAGTATTACAGTCTGGCAGAGCGTTACCGGGGCAAGAAGACTGTGGTAAACGGATTCCTCTCGGGCTTTGGGCTGAAAAGAGGAGCCATCGCACAGTCAATCAATCACGACAACCACCACCTTGTCAGCGTCGGAAAAGACAGAGCGGATATGGCGCTGGCCCTCAATCGGGTCGCAGAGATTGGCGGCGGAATTGTGCTTGCCCTGGAGGGAAGAATCATTGGGGAGCTGCAGCTTCCATACTGGGGACTGCTGACAGATCTTCCGGCGGAGGAGACGGCAACACAGCTCCGACATCTGCGGAAACTCGCCGGGATGCTGGGCTACGATGGAGCGTCGGATCCCTTCTCCCTGCTCTCGCTGATCGCCCTGCCGGTAATCCCAGAAGCGGGCTTTACCGATCAGGGAATGATCGACGTGCGGAACCAGAGGGTGATTCCTGTCGTCATCTCATAAATCTTAAGACTATGTTATGAAATATGAACACATCAATATTGACAAGATTTTTGGGAAATGATACCATAAATACGGTACATGAAACTATGCCGCAGTCCGAAAAGACTCTGAAGCAGATGGGAAGGAAGTGCCGAAAATGTCCAACTTGAAAGACGTGAGCAAAATGGCGAACGTGACAGTTTCAACGGTTTCCCGCTACCTCTCCGGAGAACTGAAGGTGCGAAAAGACACGGAAGAAAGAATCCTTTATGCAATCAAGGAGCTGGATTACCGGCCCAATTATATCGCAAGAGCACTGAAAATGAAGCAGACGCACACGGTGGGTGTCATTGTGCCCCAAAGCACCAACCCGCTTTTTGCGGAGATCGTTGCCGGTATTTACAGTGTCCTTTCGGAAAATAATTATGCCTATATCCAAATGTCCTCTGAAAACGATCTGAAAAGGGAGGAAAGCTGCTTTTCTCTCATGCTGGAAAAACAGGTGGATGGCCTCATCACCATCGGCTCGGCCTCGACGGAGGATCCCTTTGTGCATTGGCAAAGAATCTATCAACAGCATAATATCCCCATGACATTTATCAACCGCCTGTATGACCACGGCAATCTGGTCGGCGTCCGGGCGGATTTTGAAGGCGGCGCCTGTCAGGCCGTTGAGCATCTGCTTTCTCGAGGAAGAAAGAAAATCGGACTGATTTCCGGCATCCCCGGTCTGGAGGAGTCCCGAATCAAAGAACGCGGTTATTTTCGCGGTCTGGAAAAGCATGGCATTTGCGCGGACAGAGCGTTGATTGTTCCGGGCTTTTATCATTACGATGAGGGTAAATATGCGGCAGAAAGGCTCTTTAAGGAGCAGAAGCCGGACGCCATTTTGGCGATGAACGACCTGTCGGCTATCGGCGCGCTCAGTTGCGCGCATAAGATGGGCCTGCGCGTGCCGGAGGATGTTGCAATCATCGGGTACGGCAATTCGGAGGCTTCTGCCTTTACGACACCAGCTTTGACGACCATTGATCAGGAGAAAATTTTAAGCGGGCAGAGCGGCGCTAGGATGCTGCTGCAGATGATAGAGGGAAACCCCGTAGCATCCGAAACGATTGCGACAAAGCTGATTCTGCGCGATTCCACCTAGTGGAGGTGCCGGCATGGTAAAAACTTATACGGAAGTATTTCAGAACCGCCCCGTAGAGCTGCGGTTTGAAACCATTGGCAGAGATCTGATGGTGATCTGCTCCGGCGGCGATCGTGCACATATCGGAAGCCTCTCTCTGGCTCAGCCCTACCGGGAGGGCACATGCGCCAGCGTGTCGAATCTCAGCCTGGTTGGGCATCGCGACAGTAGCCTCGGCAATGAAATAGCATATAGAATTGCCAAAATGATCGGAAAAAATACAGCCGTGCTCTGCGGGATTCATTTTGATCGGATTTCCCCGGAGGAAATTCAAAGGCTGTGCGCGCTTGTGCTGAAGGTCTGTGCAGCGTTTTGTGAGGAGAATGAAAATGCGTAATATCGTAGTGGCGCTGACCGGCGCCAGCGGCGTGATTCTGGGAATCCGATTGCTTGAAAAATTAAAGGAGAATGAGGACGTCCGCACATCCCTGATTCTCAGCGAGGCGGCAAGTCAGAATATCCTCTTAGAAACAGATTATCAAATCTCCGAGGTCTGCGTACTGGCAGACGCGGTTTATGACAATGCTGATTTCAGCGCGCCGATTGCCAGCGGCTCCTATCCCGTTGACACCATGGTGGTTTTGCCATGCAGCATGAAGACGCTTTCCGCTATTTGCCACGGATATGACGCAACGCTAATTGCACGCGCAGGGGATGTAACTCTGAAGGAGAGAAGACAGCTGATTCTCTGCCCCCGCGAGACGCCGCTCCATGCAATTCATCTGGAAAACATGCTCAAGCTGGCTCAGCTCGGCGTTTCCATCATTCCTCCAATTCTGGGCTTTTACACAAAGCCAAAAACAGTGGAGGATCTTATTTCTCATTTTCTGATGAAAATCTTCGATGCCATGAAATTGCCGTACTCCGGAGCAAAGCGCTGGGGTATGGAAGACGCAGAACGCTGGATAGGGAAATAATTCAAGAATCCAGAGCACTTTTTGTTCCGGCAGCGCAAGACAATAGACACGAAAAACTCCGAGAAAGGTTCAATGAACCACTCTCGGAGTTTTTGAATGCACGGATGCGCTCGGCACATATGTGTTGTAACGATTGCCGATAGACAGAGTCCGGAAAGGAAAAAATTTTGGATGCACGAGATTCGGCTGAATATAAAAAAGAGGAATCTGGCCTTTCTCTCAGCTATGATCATGATAATCACAGACAGAGGTATAATAAGACTCAGACTCCAACAGGGAATATATCACAAAGTGCCAAAAATGTCAAGGGGGAAAAACGAAAGCTGACGTCGTACTTCGAGCGGAAAAGATGTTCAGCGAGCGGAAGCTCGGCGATTCCAACATCATGGACATGGTAAACGGCGGGTATATGCTCCTGAAAAAAGCATCGGACGGCTCGCTTGAAGGCAAGACGCTGGGATGAACGCGCCGTACACAGAGGAGGAAAAGGCGTGGTTGCGCGAAAACGCGCCGCGCCACTCCTATGGAGAACTTGCTGGAATGTTGCAAGTGTTTTCCGGGCGGAAGATAAGATCCGAAACGCTGTGTGAGTATTGCCGGACGAAGCTCGGCGTTGGAAAAGCCGACAATTTCGGCTTTAAGGGCGGGAACGTACCATACAACACCGCTGCGATAGGAACAGAGGTTGTGCAAAAAGGGCGAACCGTGCTCGTAAAGGTGAGCAATACCGGAGACCGCAAGCGGGACTGGGTCACAAAAACGAAACTCGTTTTCGGCGAAGTGCCAAAAGGGCATATTATCGTTTTTCTGGACGCAAACCCGATCAACGTTGTTCCGGAGAACATGGTTTGCGTCCCGCAGAAGGTACATGCTAGGCTGGCGAAAAATCGCTGGTTCTTCCGGGAGCCGGAGCTGACAAGAGCGGCAATCAAGTGGTGTGAACACTTGGTAGCAATCAAAGATTTTGAAAAAGGAGGGCACCCATGACAGATAACCAGATCAAGTCCACAGACCTGTGCGAGCGCTGCCGGTATTCTGACGAGTTGTGCGAGGCTCCGCGATCCTGCGCAAGCTGCAAGCAGCACATCAATGCGCCGACGATCCTTTATCTCTGCCGGTGCGACACCGTAAAAGACGGAACGGTGTGTAAGTATTTTGAGGAGGCGGAAAGTTGAAAGAAACGATGGTACTTATCTACCCGCGCAAAGGCGACGGGCGCGGCGTGTGTGACGCGCGAGTTCCGCTGCGTGAGCTTGTCCCCGGCCTGACGCTGCCTGTCAATGGAACTGGCCACAACGATCCGCCGGTGTCGCATAGATGCGTCGTCCGCCATGTGCATTATGCGCACCGCTGGATCCGCGTGGAGTACAAAATGGGCTGTCAGACGCTGTCGGAGTACTTCAAATTTGTAGAGGAGGCGAGTTAGCGTGTATTATGGCTGCGACATGGGCTATAAAATGGCCGAAAATGATCTTCGCAACTATGCTGCAAACAAGACCGCAATTATCAACCTTCGGGAGCAGATTAAGAACCTGGAGGATGAGGCCGGGCAGATTCGGAGCGCGACAGCAGATGCAACGCCGGTGAAGGGCGGCGGCTCCACGCGTGAAGATCGGATGCTGTCTAACATCCATACGCCATTTGTTCCGACTTCCGCGTAGTGCTGGACATCCTTCGGCACTACGCAAGCCCGGACTATGAGCCGGACGAAAAGGCGCTGATTTGCCTCGGAATTTTGTATGTCGACGACATCCCGCAGGAGCTGTACGAAGAAGCCTACAAAAAGGCAATTGACTTTATCGACGCAGGGATACAGGATGACGGGAAGCCGAAGCCCCGGACGATGGACTGGGAGCAGGACGCGCCGCTGATCGTCCCGGCAATCAATAAGGTGCTCGGCGGCGAAGTTCGCGCCATGCCGTATCTGCATTGGTGGACATTCGTCGGCGCGTATATGGAGATCGGCGAGGGCGTGTTTTCGTCCGTCCTTGCGATCCGGCAGAAAAAGGTGAAGCACAAAAAGCTGGAAAAACACGAACAGGAATTTTACAGGGAGAATAAATCCCTGATTGATATGCAGCCTCGGTACTCCGCCGAGGAACAGGCGGAGATCGACCGTCTGAACGAAATGCTGAAATGAGGTGTGGCAAGTGGCACAAGCCGACGGCAGAATCGTAATTGAAACCAGCCTAGAGACCGGAAATCTTGTGCAAGGGGCAAAGCGCATCGATGCGGCATGCAAGAGCGCGGCGCGGTCTGCTGGCATCATCGGCGAGAAAGCGCAAATCGCAGCGGCGAAGGCGGTCGCGGCTTACAACCGGCAAACCGATGCCGTAGAGCAGCAGTCTCGGAAGGTGGACGCTCTACGGGAGAAGCTGGCACAAATGGAGAAGAACCCGGTAAAGTCGGAGGAATATAAGGCCGTATCCGACGAAGTGGCGCGGCTCGAGGCCGAACTCGGCAAGGCTTCCGAAAAGAAACAGGCTTTCTTGGATAACGGCGGCACAACTGGCTCGCGGCAGTTTGCAGCTATCCAGCCGCATTGGGCACAGCCATCGGATGCTCTTACAGTAAGAAACCCAGCCAAGAGATAGTTTAGCGCTGCATATGCATAGGACGAAAAAAGAATAATGGTTTTTTCGATATAGTGGGGCGTATTTTGACGCTTTGTTGATTCACAATTATTATTAATTCGGCGTACTCTCCTATACCACACTGTATGTAACCTTCTTTTGCCCATAGTTTAGCGCATTGTTTCGCGAAGCAGCTTTCCCTCGGCGGATGCATTCTAAATTCTATGATCTAACTTTCTCTCGCAACGTGGAGAGAACTGTTCAGTGCTCTCATACGCAAGCAAACGTTGTGCAATTTCCTTGCATTCCCCTTTGCTCTTTTTGAATATACCCGCGCCGAACGACTCAACAAAAATGCTGTATATTCCTTCGCTGAGTTCCGTAGCATTCGTTGCTGTTGTAAGCATACATTTAATTTGCTCAATCTCATCATGGTACTCATCTACTGGTGAATATGGGAACAGGCCAATTGGATCCCACGTATTAATGATTCTTTCTACATAATCCACCCTTATCATCTCCTCATTTTCCAAACAGCTTTCTTACCACTTCTTGCATTGCGGCATCGAAATACTCACTTGAATATGCCGCGATAATCTGTCCTGCCTTATTAACAACAACGTTTCCTTGCTTGGTAATATATAGAATTTTATCGCCAGCCTGCTGGAGTGCTTTCCCTGTGCGAACCCATAGCTCAACCATACTGGGTTTCACTCCACGCTCAGCCATACGACGTAGACCGTGTTGAGTAATATTTCCCCAATCAATTATTTGGTTTCCGTTGTTTGCAATTAGTGTTCCTAATTTACCAAAGCTTGTGCCGATAGCAGCTATTGTTGAAACACCGGCCGACGAGATTGAAACGCCAGCAACGCCGGTAGCACTCACCACGGCCGGTGCAGCGTAATACCCCGCCACTCCGCCTATGAGTCCACCAATGCCAATGCCTGTTAATATACACTTAGTTTTATCTTTTCCGGTATATTCTTTTTTCTCTGCATAAGCGTTCCCAACCAATCCGCCAGCGACACCGCCGATAATTGCACCTGCAATAACACAAATCAAAAGTGTTGAGATGATATATTCTCCGGTTATATCAATATAGTTAATTGGGTTATTGGCACAGTATGCGTAAACATTATAGCCTATGAAGCCAGCATTAGTTTCAATGGCACCAATATATATGTTTGGTTCTGGTGAAATCCACCGTCCAATGGTTGAATCGTAGTAGCGGCAGGATACGTAATAGAAGCCAGTTTCGGAATCGTAGTAATAGCCTCTGTATTTCAGCGGGTTGATTTCTGCGAGATCGCCGGTTGAGGTAATTACCTTGCCGTAGGGGTCATAGTCATACGCCGCAACCTGAACGCCATTTGCATCAACCAGGTACATTACGTCGCCTTGGAGATTGGTAATGTAGTAATACGTCGTTGTTGTCGTGCCGTTGTTATAAATCAGACTGTACGGCATACCGACGTTATCGTAGGTGAAGTCGAGTGTTTTTGTCGTTTCGCCCTC
>ERZ779840.1874-NODE-1874-length-19127-cov-8.303953_pt1 | contig 19127 bp, 31 predicted proteins | sample MGYA00511561_ERZ779840 | MGnify/ENA primary metagenome ERZ779840 (study PRJEB29588, sample SAMEA2162036) | human gut metagenome | biome: human gut; feature: human-associated habitat; material: faeces | place: Denmark | collected 2008/2010 ...
TTATAGACAAAGATATATCAACTCTTTCATAGTCATTTTTAGCTCCATTGTTAAGCTCAAAAAAACTCTCAACAAAGGCACAATATCCTTCGTCATCAAAAATTGTTTGTTCTTTTGAACTCATATCAATTTGTTTTTTGAAATACTTTTTAGATGATAATATTATAGTTTTTGTTAAGAAACTATCAAACTTTGCTTCATTAGAATTTTTACTTTCCATAAATGTTCCTCCCAAATTTTCATTTGGGCTTAACAGCACCTGTGTTAAGTGAACACATGAAAAATAAAACCTCCTCTCCTAAAAATATAAAATTTTTGCATACAAAAAGAGCCTAATATACTATGTCTAAAAAATTACTTCCTTTGTGAATCTTTAACTTTTAATTCTTTTGCAAAGTATTCTCCTAAACAAGCTCTATTAAGCCCTGTGGCAATTATACTGCGGAAAAATTTAAAAATTTGTCGAAATCTGTCGCCTAAAATTTGGAAAAACACACTTTTGAACAATGTATAAATTATGAAACGCTTTAAAATCCAACATTATTCGACAAAATTCTACTTTGTCAAAGTACATATTTTCAGTCTGTTGCAGTATATAAAGTTTCTGCCAAAGAATATAAAATATAGCTGGTACAGTAATCTCTTGAAGGGAGGTCAGTTATGGCATTAGATAAAATACTAATCGGAGCAAGAATCAGAGAATTAAGAGAACAAATAATTGGAGAATCACGAGAAGAATTTGCCCAAAGATGTGATTTAGGTACAGATAGATATGTTGGTCAGTTAGAACGAGGAGAATTTTATCCATCTATCGAAGTGCTTTATAAAATTGCATATGCCACAGGTGCTAGTTTAAATTATTTATTACTTGGAACGGAAAATTCAAAAAAATCAAGAATGAAAAACAATTTATTAACTGTTATTGAAAACTCTGACACAAATGAGCTTAAAGCATATAATAAGTGTATTATGACATTAAAGGAAGCTTTGCATAATAATTTAGGCAAATAGCAATTTGATTATTGCTATTTTTTGTGTTATATTTATCTAGTAAAATATATTTTTAATAGGAGTAACAAATGAACTTTAAAACTGATTTATCTAATGCCAACCAAGAATTACTAAGTCAACTAGGAGTAGAGATTGAAGATAGAAATTATAGTACAGAAGAAATAAAAAAGTGTGAAAATAATATAGCAACGCATATTATGAGCAAAAGTTTGAAAAATATGGATCTAGCAAAAGAAAGTGTTAAGTATAGCAGTTTGATGAATATTTTTGCTAGATATGAAAATTAAAATATATATTTGAAATTTAGACTGGAAGTGAAAACATTGAATGATAAAGAACTAAAAGCATTTATAATAAATTTTATAAATAATAAAGAAAAAGAAAGCGAGAATAAAGATTATATTGAATATTCTTATTATGAGCTAAAAGTAAAAGCAAATCTGTCAGAAAAACAAATTGATGAAGTTTTGCGTGTTAGTAGAGATTATTTTGAAAATAAGAACTACAATGTTTATTTTACAAATGCAGAATTTGAATATAATGGTCAAAAAAGAAAAGTTGAAACTAACAATTATATGATAGCAATAAAACAATAAATAGTAATTTGAAAGTGAGGTGATATATTATAATGGATTATTTCATAATGGAAATGTGGAGTGGTATATGGACATTAAGAAATACTATTCCTTTGTCAGGATTTATATTTTTAGGTGTAATATGTATTGAATTATTAATAAAATTTATTCAAAAGAAAAAAATAAATTTTAAAATATCAAATTTAATATGTCAGTATTTATGGATTCTAATAATTCTATGTATATTAAAAATAACTGGTATTTTAACTGGTAATTTTGGTATAACATCTCCATTTGATAGTTATATCAGTTTTAAATTATTTGAAGAGGGTTTTAACGTTGCAACTATATTGAATATACTTTTATTTATACCGTTTGGATTTTTACCAATATTTATATTTAAAAATATTCATAAACATTGGTGGAATGGAATAATACTTGGTGGAATATTTTCTATAAGCATCGAATTTTTACAAACTTTTATTGGGAGATTTGCACAATTAGATGATGTTATTATGAATACTTTAGGAACACTTATTGGATTTTTACTAGGACTATTTGTTATGAATTTCTTCAAAAATAAATTGGTAAAAAAATAATTACAAATTACAATTTAGTAGTTAGAAAAAAATAATTTATGGAGGGGAGAATATGTTAGGAATTTTTATTTTATTAATTATAGCAATGTTATTAGTGGTTAAGTTTTGCAAAAAGACATTAAAAATTGTATTATCTATTATAATTGTTTTAGTTTTATTATATTGTATTATTATATCTGTTGATATGAATAGAGTACATAGTTTTAGAGAACCTATATTTGCTACAATTAAGCAAGAAGATGATTTGACTATGAAAACAATAATATATCAAGGATTAGGATATGAAGTCAAAATGGTTAAAGATGTAACAAATGATAAAACAATAAAAATAGAAATGTATATGTTTGATAAAGTAATTGCAGGAGCTATAGAGTAAAGAGCTATACAAATTACAATTTATAAGTAGAAAATAACAGGTTTAAAGCCTGTTATTTTTGGCACTATAATTTATTAGCCAAAGCCATCATATCCTCTTTTTCTGTATCTAAATACTCTTTTGTTGTATTTATATTACTATGCCCCATTTGACTTGCAACCTGCTCTATTGTGTATCCAGCATTGTGCAAAGCATTAGAACCATAAAAATGTCTTAATAAATGAGGATGCAATTCTTCCAATTTACATAAATCTTTATATTTATTTAATATTCTATTACAAAAATTTCTATTTACTGGCTTTTTAGTATTTATACTTTTCTGACTAATAAATAAATATGGATTTTTAGTATTTATTTGTTGCCTTTCTTCCAAATAGTCTTTTATAGCAAAATACATTATATTATTTATAACAACTGTTCTAAATTTCTCACCTTTCCCAACGATATAAAGTTCTCTTTCATTTAACCTTATATCCCCTATTTTTATATTTGTTATCTCACTTGCTCGTAATCCACCATAACATAAAATTGATACAAAGCAAAAATCCCTTTTTGAAGCTTTTAAGTCTTTGGCTGCATAATGCTTAATTTTATTTACATCTTGAACAGAAATCATATTATTATTTAATTTGTTTTTTTGTATTTTTATAAAATCACGATCCTTTATTACCATTTCTGTCTGTAGTTTTTTTTGAATCAAAAATTCATTATATGTACGAAGTGATGTTAATTTTCTATTTATTGTTTTTGGAGATGTACTTTTGTTCAATAAATATTGCTTATACATTTTAACATCTGCATAAACTAATTCCCTCAATTCTTCAGCATAAGATTCTTTATAATATTTCTCATACAACTTCACATCACTATAATAACTATTTATAGAATTTTCTGATAATCTTAACTCAATCTCCATAAATTCCTTAAATCCCTCTAGCATGAAATCACCCCTTTTTGATTATGTTACATTTTTGTATAATGATTTTTTATGATTATGTTACATTTTATATATATTTTTTTTTAAATATTGCCTTAAAATGTATCATAATCGCAATTATGTTACATTTTTTTAATAGTAATTTTTTGCTCTATATATAATAGAGCAATTTTTTTTACATATACCTTACAGCATTTAGTAAAAATCCCATACCATCTAAAAAGCCATTTTTGTAAAACAAAAAGCTTTCTCTTGAATGAGCAGTTTCTATTGCGTCATTTCTTCTAGTCATCATTCCTTTTAAAATTTCTTTTTCATCTGGTGCTAGGTTATCAGCCATAAAGTCATACATTTCTTTTGATTTTGATGCTACTTTGTTTTGGTTTAATACCATTTCTTCATCTTCCATATTTAAAGAATCTGATTTTTCTTGCATCTCAAAAATCTTTTGTATGAAATAATCACATTTCTTTTTATCCATAATATCAACTCCCATCTTTTTGTTTTCAAATATTGTATAAAATAAAATCTAAAAAAGGAACGTTGAAAAGAATAAAATTTTAAAAAATATTATTCTGAAAAAAAGACATAAAAAGATAAGGAAAATATTGATATATAAACAAAAATATTTTTTTGAAACTAATTATTGAAATAAATTATAAAACTTAATAAAATATAAATGTGTATTAAGATTATGTTATAGTTTTTACTATAACTACCTATAAAGAATTATCTTTATAGCATAATTACTAAAATAAGTTAGTAATAAACACATCTGTATTTATTAAAATACAGCATAATTTTGGGTTACAACATAACTTATATATAGATTATTTGTTATGCTTGAAATAAATAAGAAAGTAAAAGATAAGCTGGCCCCCTTAGCGTAATTTACTTTCTATTTTTTTGCCCATAAATAAAAGGAAAGGAGGATTTTAAGAAAATCTTTTTACACAAATATTCAATTAAAATTGGAAGGAGATTTTTATTATGAGAAGTGGTTTCGATTTAGAATTATATGGAGAAACATTTAAAAATTGTTTTATAGAAAGTTCTTCATATAAAAATGGAAATTTACAATTAAGTCTTTATGGTTTAGACACAAATGTAAATCAAATATCACATTTTGCGGATATAACTTTAAATCAAAATGTTGTTGACTTAGCAGATAACACAATTATTGTTGACAACAAATTTAAACCTACATTAGTACCACAATTAATAAAGTTAGGAATTTTAGCAGAAAAAATCAAAATGTGCATTATTGATAATGTCTTTTACCCTATTTATAAAATAGATTTTTCAAAAATAAATAGTCAAAGATATTATGAAACTGAATTACTTGCAGCATAAATAAAAAATGAAAGGATGAAATAATATGGAACAAGTAACAAGAACAAATTTACCAATAGTTGGTCGCATCCAACATGGAGAGCAACAATTTATAAATCAAAGAAAAAGAGTAACAGAATTAGGATATTTTATTGCAAAAACTAAAAATAGCAATATGAATTTTTTATTAAATAGATTTGATGAGAAATACCCAAAACAAACATTTTTGAATGTAACATTTTTTAATGAAGATCCGTTGACAATTCGTAGGATTAGATATAATCAAGGTGGAGCTGTCTGTTATTGTATGTCAGGAACTACAAAAGGAAAACAAAAGGTATCTAATAAATGGCAAGATATAGAATGCAGTTCTAATTGTAAGTATTGTATTAAACAAGAAGGAGCTGGCAAGCCTGCTTGTAACTATGAGGGAACTTTAAAATTTATGCTTCCTGAAATAAGCCAGGACAGAATTTGGATTATGAAAATTACAGGCCAACAGTCAATTTCAAACTTAGAAGAATATATTGGATTTCAAAAATATTTAGGAAATTCTTTAAAAGGAACTTATACAATATTTTTAAATCAAATTGAACAAACTAATGCTGAAGGAAAAAAATTTAATAATTTTGTCATAGATATTGTAAAAAAAGAAGATTTTAATTCTAATAATAATTCAATCTCTCAAAATGATACTAAAAACTCTATAATATCCACAGAAAATACAAACATTGTTGAAAATTCTATTCCAAATCAAACCCCAACTGAAACAGAAAAAAATACTAAAAAAGGAACTAATAAGACTAGCAGACCAACAAAAAAATCCACCAAAGCAAGTGATACCAATGTTGTATCGAGTATGGAAAATGAAAAAGTTGATTCTCATTTAGAACAACCACAAATAACAAATGAGCAAAATCAGAATGTACCTCAAACCTATAAAGAACATTGTTTTTTATATGATACAGAATATAAAAACTTCAAAAAAGCTGGAAAAGACACAGAATATTTAATTGCAAAAGTAACTGATGAAAACGATAAAACAACAGATGTAGTAGTAAAACCAGAATTTAGAGAAAAAATGGAAAAATGTGATATTGGAACAGAGCTAATACTAGAGTTACAAAAGTTTGGTGAAAATATTATATCAAAAAATATTAACTTTGTGCGTCCAATACTAAAAAAAGTAGCAGCATAGATAAATCTTGCTACCACAAATTTTAATTAAACACTATACCTATACTATATAGGAATAATATTCAAAATGTCAATACTCAAAATAAAAAAATTAAGGAAAATTTATGCACAATAAATTCAAAATAAACCAAATTGTTATTGTTAATGGTATTGGAAAAGAAAACGGAACTATTTATAAAAATAGGATTGCAAAAGTTATTTGTCGTGATCCTTTTTATTTTGACTATAATATTAAATTCGATGATGGTACTGAAGATTGGCTTGATGGAGAATGTTTAAAAAAATTGGAAGGAGAAATTTAAAAATGAAAATAACATACATAAAAACAGTTGGATTTAGAAAATTTGAAACTGATTTTGAAACTGATTTATTTGATGTAACATCAATTACTGGTGGAAATGCAAAAGGAAAAACTAATATTTTATATGCGATTATTTGGGGATTTTTAGGTTGTAATTTAACTGGAGATGACAAAGTATATATTGGAAATAAAAACACTGATAATTGCTATGTAGAACTACATTTTATTGATAATTTCGGAGTTAGTCATACACTTAAAAGGCTAAAAAATAAATACAATAATAAAAAGAATTTTTTATTATTAGACGAAAAACAAATTACTCAAGATGACTTAAAAACTTATTATAGTGATAAAAAGCTTTTTTTATCTGTTGTAAATTCAAATTATTTTATCAGTCGTACACCTGTAGAACAAAAAGCATTACTCGATAAATACTTACCTGACATAGATATCAAAGAAACTTATAATAAATTAGATAAGGAAGATCAAAATGTTTTAGAAGGATGCCCAAAAGATGTTACAAAATACATCCAAGAATTGAATGAAGATAAAAAAATGTATGAGGATAAAATTAAAAATTTACAAGGAAAAATTGCTTATGCTGAGAATTTTATTGGTGAAAAATTAGATAACTTAAAAACATTTGATAAGCAAGAAGAATTATCACTAGCAATGCAAGAATTATCATTTTTGAAATCAGACCAAAAAACAGAAGCAAGAAAAAAGCAACAAAAAATTGTTGATAATTTAAACTCTCAAATAATTACATATCAAAATCAAATAAGTACATTAAATACTAATATGATAAATGGAAAAAAGACTTATCTTTCAATAAAAAATGAACCTGTATCATATTGTCCAATGTGTCAACAACAATTATCTGATAAAGGTCGTTTAGCTACTATTCAAAATATGAAAACAAGTTTAGAAAATGATTATTCAAATAAAATGCAAAAAGAAACCGAATTACAAGATTTAAAGAAAAATCTAGCAGTTGAAAAATGCAAATTATACGCACTTGGAACTGATACTGTAGAGGATCAAAATAACAGAATTAAAGAAGTAGAGAATCAAATTAACATATTAGAACAAGAAAAGTCTGAAATAGAACAATATAATACTTCAATCAATATAAAAAAAGAAAATATACAAAAAGCTAAAACTGATATACAAATATTCCAAAAAAATATTGATGACTTATATAATAGTCTTGATTCTAATAAAAAAGCTAAGGATGTTGCACAAAAATTACTAATTAATTACATTGAAGCAAAAATGCAGTTTGCAACAAAACATTTAAAAAATGTTAGTATTAAATATTATACTATTTTAAAAGATAGTGGAGAAATTAAACAGGATTTTATTATTACATATAAAGGCAACGATTTCAAAAATTTATCCAGGTCAGAAACTATTGCTACATCACTTGAAATTAGTAATATGTTGAATAAAATTTCTAGGGTTAATTTACCACTATTTATTGATGATAGTGAAAGTTGTGCAGATTATAATTTTATTGAGGATTTTTCAAATGATACTCAAATTTTTATTGCAAAAGTAGAAAAAGGACAAAACTTAAAAATTCAAGATGGTTATTTGGAAAATACAAACTATCTACAAGCTGCATAAATATCGAAATATGGTAGAGAAATCTGCCATTTTTCATTTATTAAAGGAAGGTTAAAAATGTATGGAATAAAAAATAAAGAATTTATAAATGCGTATGATGCTATATGTATGAGACACGATAGATTAAATGTTTTTTCGGATTTTGTAAAAATTTGTGCTATAAGCATCTATAATGCTTTTGCTCAAAATCAAGAAATGGAAAAAGAATATTTAAGAACTATAAACAGTTACAATAAAGAAGAACAATCTTTATTTATTAAAATGTTTAGTGAATTAATTATGATGTTTGAGGAATCCAAAGAAGTAGTTGACTTATTAGGACCTATCTATATGGATACAAAATCAAAGGATAGAAAATTAGGACAAGTATTTACCCCTGAGCATGTCGCTGAACTTTTGGCTCGAATTGCGATGGGAGATGAAAAATCATTTAAAAATCAGATAGAAAAAAATGGTTTTGTAACTGTTTTTGATCCAGCTTGTGGCTCTGGACGGATTAGTTTTATCTTATGCTAGAGCATTGCAAAAACAAAATATTAACTATCAAGAATATTTACTTGTAGATGTAACAGATATATCAGATATATGTGTTTATATGGCATATATACAATTAGCATTATATGGAGTTCCAGCAATCGTAAGATGTGGTAATACATTGACACAAGAAATGCGTTTTAAAATGGAAACTCCCCTATTTTTTCTACATTACTCTAAGTTTAGAAAATTTTATATGCAAAATCAAAAGGAAATTAAAAAAAATACTGTTGTCATTGATAAATCAAAAATAACAAATCAAAATTTATTTAAAGAGGTTACTGTAAAAGGCAATTATCAAATTTCTTTATGGTAAATGAAAGGAAGGAAAATACATATGAAAATTAAAAGTTTATTAGTTATGCCAGGAAGAGAAGTTCAAATCGTTAAAATTCCTGCAAGTATCAAATATATCAAGGCTTTTATAGGAGAAGAACTATATAAAGTAAAATTAAACGAAAATACATTACTTATAGCTAACAAAAATGCAAAAATAGATGAATTTAACAGAATATTAGGAACGAATATATTACTTGGAACATTCTTAATTGTTTCTATAAAAAATAATCGTAGGATATCTATGAAAAAAAAAGACATTAGAAAATTCACTAATATGTTCAAACTTAGAAAACATCAGAAAAAAGTAGAAGCTTACAAAGAAGAATACTTGGAAGAATACTACACAAATCAAAGAATTATGAAACAAAAAAATGCTGAACGAAATAAAAGAGAAATTTTTAAAATAGCAGCATAATGGAAAGGATGATTTAAAAATGAATAAATTTTTAGTTATGGTTATTTTAAAACCTGATATAAAAGAATCAAGAATTAATTATGTTCAAAGTGGAATTATAAATTTGTTTGAACATAATACAAAAGTACAAAAAGTATGGTATTTAGGAAAAAGAAAATTAGATTTTAAAAATAAAAAGTATAATGAAGGTATCTATATAAAATTAGATATTTTAGGACGATCAAAAAAAATTGAGCAAATTAGATTAGAACTTCGAGAAAATCAAGATATTCTATCTTCTATTATTATGAATAATGAAAGTGAAAAAACATCTAAGTTACAATCTTTAAAAATACGAAAACTGCCTTTTTACAACAATATACCTATACACAATATTACACCAAACAATGATGCTAGAAAAATATTTATGCTTATAAATAAAAATATCAAACTGCCATTTAATGAATCTGATATTATTGCAGTAAGCGAAGATGAAAATAGAATTTTCGAAATGGCTAACAAAAAGCTATATGAGTATATTTATATGAAAGGTTATCGTACTATAAAACCTTTTAAAATTATAAAAGAAGTAGAAAAAGAGCTCAAAAATTGTAGAAAAGTTCAATTTGTATTCGACAATAATTCAAATGTTGGCCAAGAACTACTAATACAAGAAAGATATTTAATTTAGGAAAGGATGATAAATTATGAAATGTAAAACATTTAAGTACAAAAATTATGGAGATTGTTTTTTTAATGTTGGAAGTTATTATTATAATAAAAATTCTATGGCAATAAATATGGTTAATACCGAAGGAGAAAATATTACAACAGTTACGGTTAATATGAATGATTATTTTTATGAACCTAATACAGCAACAATAAAAAATTATTCAGAAAATGCAGGAATGACAAAATTCTTAGAAAATTTAGGAATTATTGAAGCAATATATTCAAAAGAATTGTGTAATCCACAGGCAAATGAAAATGAAACAATAGATTATTGTTTAATTAATATTGAAAAATTAAAAATATATACGAATAGCTTTAATTATAAATGGGACTAAAACAAAGAAAGGATGATCAAAAATGAATAAAATAATTTTATTAGGAAGATTAACAAAAAATCCAGAAATAAAATATTCTCAAACAAATAATATTAAAGTAGGATATTTTACTATTGCAGTTAATAGAAAATATGTTAAACAAGGCGAAGAAAGACAAACAGATTTTATAAATATAGTTACCTACTCTAAATTAGCAGAATTTACAGAAAAATATTTAAAACAAGGATTGCAAATATGTATTTGTGGTAGGCTGCAAATTAGAAATTGGGAGGATAAAAACGGACAAAAGCATTATATATCAGAGGTAATTGCTGAAGATATTGATTTTGCTGATAGTTTGAAAAAGCAACAAGCAGATGAAAATGTTCTATATAGTAGTACCCCATCAAATGGTAATAGTACACAAGTTAATTATTTAGAAGATACTGAAGAACTTATTTTTGATTCGGACGATCTTCCGTTTTAATGAAAGGAGAACAAAAAATGAAACTTTATATAAGTAGTTTTGAACACATAATTAAATTACCAGAAATATATTTAAAAGTTATAAAAAAATATTCCAAAGATGGTAATGTAAAACTAATAAAGGATGATTTGAAAGAGATAGCAATAATAGAAACCGATTCTTTAGAAATATTGCCAAAACTTGAAAAAGACATAAGAAAAGCTAGAGGCATTGTTAAAAGTCTCGATTTTTCTGACATTCATGGACTTATTTTTAATACTATAAATGAAAAAGAAGAAATATATGAAATCAACATTTACGATAGTTATAATGAATAATGGAAGGAGTTAAAAATGATGGAAACAAATATTATAAGTGTAAAGTATGAGGACAATTACGAGCCTAAAACATTTGGAGGAAAAGCATACAGCTATTATACAAATAAAAAAGTTGAAGTTGGAGATTTAGTAATTGCTCCTACTTTCAATGGTGAAAAAATTGCAAGAGTATCAGAGATTAATATACCAGAATATAAAGTTGAAAAGATAAAACCATATTTAAAAACGGTTACAAAAACCATAGACAAAGATATATATTTACAAACAGATACAATACAGGAAAAGGTTGCTTAATATATTATGAATGGTAATGAAGTTGCAAATATTTTAATATCTAAATTATTAGATATGGGATTTATTATACATCGCTACAATTCACATTCTACTAGTTCAATATATTTAAAGCTTGACTATGGACTTTCTTGTGGAATCAGAATTGCTGATCATCATGGAAAGAAAAAATATAGCTATAGATTTAATGTGATAAAAGATTATGTTGGAGATAAGGTCATTCTAAAAGATGGCCTTATTTGTAATTTTTATGATTTTAATGAATTAGATAATGTAGTAAATGCGGTACAAAAAGAAAAACAAGATAAAATCAATAAATATGGGTTAAGAAACTATCAAATTTATATGAAAAAACAAAAAAATGAAAATGAACTTTTTAAAAGATTCAAAAATGTTGCGTAAAATCGAAAGGAGAATCAAAAAAGATGAATGGTTTTGATAGATTAAAAGAACAAGTAAAAGGTCAAGAAGATTCAGCACTAAATCAAGTAATTGAATACTTAATATCTCGTGATGACATGGAACAAAAATATCTAAACGAAGAAAAAAATGTTAAAGAAATGTGTAATTTTATCAAAGGAAAAGGCAAGGTACACGCAAAAAATGGCTGGAATTTTATTACTAATGAAGTTGTTTTCGCGTGGGCAATAATGTATTGGGCTTTACCAAATTCTTTTTTAAAAATAAATCAACCAAAGGAAACACAAAATACTACAACTAAGGAAAAAACTACTAAGAATAATGTTGTATCAATAGAAAAAGCAAAAAAAGCAATTGAAGAAAAAAAGCAAATTGAGCAATTAACTTTATTTGGAGGTGTTGCACAATGAAACAAGAAAAAATTGATGAGATAATGCTAAAAATAGATAAAAAATGTAAACTTCCAAAATACTGGGATAAATTTATAAAAGAGAACTCAAAAAGGCATCATCTTATTATAAAGGATAAGGAAAAGAAAAAGTTATATTGTTCTAATTGTAATAGATATTTTTCTGATAAAACAATAAAAGTACGCGATTATGTAGAATGTCCTCATTGTCATAAAATGTCTTGCGTATATGGAATGAATTATTATCAAAAGTCTTTTGAACAGTCTGTTGTATTAGTTCAAAGAATGGATAAACAAGTTGTTATAAGAGTTTTTGAAATATATTCTTACTTCAATGAAGGAAAAAAAAGAATACAAAGAAGTTGCATAGAGTATGCAAGAATATTGCCTGGTATAGGTAGATTTATAGGAAATAATGTTTATATCAACATGTTTGGAATTATGAGAGTATATCATAATTATAAAAAACTTAATTGGTCGCAATATAAGGGACATAAGTTTTTAACCGATCATCCTACATATCCATATAACAAGAAAAGACTTGTAAAAGGTACAATTATGCAGTATGCACCTATTGAAGAATTTATGGAAAAATTTGCATACTGTCGTTACAATTACTTAGATATATTAGAACTTGCAGCCTATGGAAGTTTTGAACTACTATGGAACATGAAATTGTATAATTTATGTTTCTATTCTAAAGCTTTAAATAAAAATGGTAGTTTTTATAAAAGATTTAAAGTACCAAAAAGTTTCTTAAAGTTTATGCAAGATAATAATGTTACATATAAGGAATTGATGTTATTGCAGTTATTCCAGAAAGCTGACAAGAAAATAATTCAAAATTATAATTATACTAATATTAACTATTTAAGATTTTTAGCTAGAAACAATGTATTAGACGAATTTTTAAGGTCTGGTATAGAGATTAATCATATAAATATGGAGCCTATAAAAGCTATTAGTAAATATGTTCCATTAAAAAAACTAATACAATATAAAAAAGGATTAAATAACTTGAATATCTATAAGGATTATTTAGAAATGGCCGAGAAACTTAGTTATAATTATAAATCAAAAAAAGATTTATTCCCAAGAAATTTAATTTCAAGACATGATAAAATGCAAACAAAAATTAAAATTACAGAAGATATGAATACACAATTTAAGGCGTATTTAAGATATTTAGAATTATCAAAATATACTTACTCAGATAATAAATATATTATCTTCCCTGCTCCAAGCATTGATAGTATGAAAGATGAAGGAAAACAACAAGGAAATTGTGTAGGTTATATGTATCTTGATTCTTACATAAAAGGTCAAACTGAAATATTTTTTGCTAGAAAATTAGAAGATGTTACAAAATCATTTATAACACTTGAATATAGAAATGGACACGTTGTTCAAAAAGAACTTCCTCATCACGATAGAAATTTTACGGATGAACAACTTAAATTTATCGACAAATGGCTAGGATTTAGAAGTTTCACAGATCAAAAAGAAAAAGTTAAGAACAAAGCTACATTTAAGGTTACAAAATATAATCTTAATAAAATGGCTGCATAGAATGGAGGAAAAAATATGTATCATAAAAAAAATTATAATAAAAATAATAATTCTCAAATCAAAACAAAAGAAATATTTGATAGAATTGTTGAAAATTTACAAACTATTGTCAATAACGGAGACTATGAAAAGTTTTTAAAATTTCAAAAGAATTTTAGGGATTATAGTTTTAATAATCTTATTTTAATTTTTAGTCAATTTCCAGATGCTACAAAAGTTGCTCGGTAAAGCTAAATGGTTGAAACTAAAAAGAGAACTTACAGAAAATGCAAAAAAAATTTGGATAGTAGCCCCTATTCCTAGACAGTATGATAAAAAAGTAAAAACTATTGAAAATGGCGAAGAAATAGAAAAGATCGAAACAGTAAAATATAATGCTTATAGATATGTGTATGTTTATGATATTGCTCATACTACTGGAAAAGCTATACCATTACAATCTGAAATAATAAATTGTGATGATAAAGCTTCTTTTTATAACAAATTAAAAGAATTTAGTAATGTTCCAGTTATAGAGAAAGAGTTATTTGGAGGCACATTAGGCTATTATAGTGAAAAAGAAAATTTAATTGCTATAAAAAATACCTTATCTATAAATGACAAAGCATCAGTTTTATTACATGAAATAGCACATAGCCTATATGATGATTTTGACTATTCAAAAGATAGAGATTTATCTGAAGTATTTGTTGAATCAGTTGCCTATATTGTAGCTGATCACTTTGGCTTAGATACATCACATTGTAGTTTTAATTATATTATTAAATGGGCTAAAGGCGAAACTAAAACAGTCCTCGAATTAGGTGGAAAGATACAAAAATGTGCAAATGAATTTATTGAGAAATTAGAAAATTTTGAAATGCAAGAGTTACAACTTGCTGCATAAAATGGAGGTAAATAGCTATGCAAAATAATAAAAAAGAAGAATTATATGAAAAATTAGAAATGTTAGAAAGCAAAAAAATGGCTTACTTAGAAGTAAACGATAAAGCAGGTGCTAGAAGAATTGCTAGACAAATTGAACAAATTGAATTACAAATTGATATTTATAATTACAAAAAAATAAAACAAGAATTAGATATATACAAAAAAGTTGTGCGTAACTATCCTGGTTTACAACTTGAAATAAAAAATAAATTGCTTGAACAAAAAATAATATGAAAGGAAAACTAAATATGAATATATTAGATTATGAAGAAGTAAAAAAACATATAGATATTTTAAATGTAGCATATCATTTATGTTTAGAAATAATTGAGAAAAAAGGATTTGAAACAAAATGTATTTGTCCGTTTTGTCGGATATAATAAGTTAAGCAAAATACCTACAATGAGCTTAAATACAAGAGATAATAAATACCATTGTATGCGTTGTGGTAATGGTGGTTATTCTGTAGGTTTGTATGCTAGAGTTAGAGGAATTGATACTAAAAAAGCATACAAGGAATTGCTAAAAAAAGAATGTTATTCACAAAATAGCTCTCATATAGAAATTAGTCCAATAAATTTACTTGCAGATGTTGAAACAAGAGATTCTGTTTATAGACATTTTTTAAATATGCTAAAATTAGAAGGTCAGCACAAAAAATATTTAAAAAGCTTAGGCTTATTAGATAGTTCAATAGATGCAGGCCTATATCGTACAATACCCAAAAACTATATTAAAAGAAGAATTATAGGATCAGAGCTTTCAAGAAAATATAACCTTGCTGGGATTCCTGGCTTTTTTCAAGAAGAAGACTGGCATTGGTGTTTTAATAGATATGATGGTTTCTTTGTACCTATATTGGACTCAAACGGATATATACAAGGGCTTTCAATACATTTAGATAAACCTTTTAATAATAATCAAGATATATGGTTTTCAAGTAATAATAAGATTAATGGAACAAGTGCAAAAAGTTGGATTATGAAAAATAATATAACTAATAATTCCAATAGTGTTATTATTACTGATAATTTTCTTTTAGGAAATTTAATCAAAGAAACTATAAATGTTTCAATGTTAGCTTTTCAAAATATTTCAAATTCGTATATAATTTTAAAAGAAATTGAGAAAACTAGAATAAAAGATATTACATTTGTAATTAGACTACCACAGGCAAATGAAAATCTAGATTATATAATTAACCGTATTTTTAGAGATTTAATGCCACTTAACTATAATATTAATATAAAATACATAAACGATTATAAAGATTTTTTTAATGAAGATTTTGATGTTACTTATACATTAAACAAAACAGCTTAATTGCAGATAGTCTATTCTTTTTGAGAATAGGCTATCTTTTTTACTTTTTTTATGATATTATAGTAATTGATAGATATTATTTATAAAATAAAAGAGGTAACAATGGGAAAAACGGAAGATTGGAAAGAGATTGAAGATTCTTCTAACATTGTATTCATTAAGAAAAGTCGCATAATTTGTGTGTAAAAAGAATTGTTTTATAGCTTACTCTTACTTAGGAGTAGGCTATTTTTTTATTTACTATTATATTGATAAATAATTTATTTTATGGTATATAATATGAAAACAAATAATAGGTTAAATGGGGTGATTATAATAAAAAAAATATTGATTATAGAAGATGATATTAGCATTCATTATATTATTGAAGAATTATTAAAAAAAGAAAATTATATAACTTATAATGCTTATTCTGGAACAGAAGCCTTAATGCTATTAGAAAAAGATAAATATGATTTAATATTATTAGATATAATGTTACCTGCTATAAGTGGTGAAAAAATAATTGAAAAAGTAACAAATACACCTATAATTGTATTAAGTGCCAAAGCATCAACAGATGATAAAGTTAATTGTTTATTATCAGGTGCTAGTGACTATGTAACCAAACCGTTTGATAGTAAAGAACTACTTGCAAGGATAGCTGTTCAATTAAGGCAAAATAAGTTTAATAATAATGCAACATTAAAATATAAAGATTTAGAACTATTAGACGATAAACATACTTTAATTGTTTGTAATAAAAAAATTAATTTAACTAAAACGGAATATGCAATTTTAAAGCAATTGTTATTAAATACTAATCAAGTTATTTCTAAAAATAAACTACTTGATTTAATAAGTGATGATACCGAAGATTGTGATGAAAATTCATTAAGAGTTCATATAAGTAATTTGCGAAAAAAGATAAAAAAATATACTAACCATAAATATATCGAATCAATTTGGGGAATTGGTTTCAAAATACAAGAGTAAATCTTAACAATTTCTTAACTATTTCTTAACTATTTTCTTAACAATTTCTTGTTAATATAAATATATGAAAGGAGAAAATCATGGAATATATTTTAGAAACGAATGGCCTTGAAAAAAGGTATGGACATTTTAAAGCAATAAATAATCTTAACATGCATATACCAAAAGGATCAATATATGGACTTGTTGGAAAAAATGGAGCTGGAAAAACTACACTTATCAGAGTTCTTTGTGGTTTGCAAAAACCAACATCTGGTACATATACTCTTTATGGAATTTCAAATAATAATAAAACAATTATGGAATCTAGAAAAAGAATAGGAGCAATTATTGAATCACCATCAATTAGTTTAAATATGACTGCAGAAGATAATTTAAAAAAGCAATCAAAAATTATTGGATTACCAAATTATGATAGTGTATATAAGATACTGAAGTTTGTTAAATTAGATAATGTAGGTTCAAAAAAATCAAAGTATTTTTCTTTAGGAATGAAACAGAGACTTGGTCTTGCTATTTCATTAATAGGTAATCCAGATCTACTAATTTTGGATGAACCTATTAATGGGTTAGATCCTGAAGGAATTATTGAAATAAGAGAACTTATTTTAAAACTCAATAGTGAAAAAGGAATTACATTTTTAATTTCTAGTCATTATTTGGACGAATTATCAAAAATTGCAACACATTATGGTTTTATCGATAATTGTAAAATTATTGAAGAAATTAGTAAGCATGAATTAGAACAAAAATTAAAAAGAAGAATTCAGATAAATGTAAGTAATTTAAAAGAATGTGTTAAATATTTAGAAGAACATTATATTCCTTATAAAGTTATTTCTGATAATGCAGTTGATATATACCAAAAAGTAAATGTTTCTGAATTTATAGTTGCTCTTTCAAAAAGAAATTGCATAGTAAATAATTTTCAAGAAAAAGATGAGTCTTTAGAGAATTACTATTTAAATCTAATAGGAGGTAAAAATGATGTTTAAATTATTAAAAGCTGGTTTTTTTAGACTAAAAAAAGAAAATATATTTTGGCTATTTTTTTGCATATCTGTAAGTTTTGCTATAATTAATATATTTAGGTATTATAACTCAGAAAGTCCAGTTATATTAGATAATATTGCAAATCAATTTATTCTTTACATAGGATTTTTAATGGCAATATTTATAAGTACATTTGTAGGTAAAGAATATTCAGAAGGTATTATTAGAAATAAAATAATTGTTGGACATAGTAGAATGTCAATATATTTGTCTAAATTAATAGTAACAATCTTAGCATCTGTACTATGTGAAAGTATTTATATAATTATTGTATTATTAGTTGGAACTCCTCTATTAGGCAATTTACAGATGTCTGTTTCTCAATTTGCTATATGTATTTTGAATACTTTTCTAGTTATAACTGTATATGCCTCTATTCTTAATTTTATAGCGTTAATATGTTCTGAAATCACAGTCTCTACTATTATAAGTATTCTTTTATGTATTATTTTTTTCGGATTAGAATCTTATTTTGGATATGTAGCGAATTCTCCTAAATACACTACACATTCATATTGGGAAGATGGAGTAGAATATATTATTAGTAAAGAACCTAATCCAAATTATCCTGGAGATGATAGGGTTAAATTAGCCAAAACAATTTATTTTTTTATTCCACAAGGACAAGCTTCAACCATATGTAGTATTAATATGGATAATTTATTATACAAAGTGCCAATTTCTTCACTTACGCTTATAATTATTTTTAATATAATTGGATTATATTTATTTTCAAAAAAAGAATTAAAATAGGAGGAAGATTGTGAACTATATATTAGTTTTAGTAACACTAATATTACTTATAATAAACATATTTATTATATTAAGGATATACTTAATAAAAAAATCAATTAAAGAGATTGAATATTCCTTTGATTATATATTAAAGATGGATACTAATAGTATAATAACTATATCTTCATCTGATAAAAGTATCAAAAATTTGGCTACTAGTCTAAATAATCAACTTATTGAATTAAGAACTCAAAAATTAGAATATACAAATGGGAATCAAGAATTAAAAGAAATTATAAAATATATGAAATTTTAGAGTGATTTTTTCGGATTTCTTACGTATATAGTTAT
>ERZ779840.1877-NODE-1877-length-19106-cov-2.963834_pt1 | contig 19106 bp, 7 predicted proteins | sample MGYA00511561_ERZ779840 | MGnify/ENA primary metagenome ERZ779840 (study PRJEB29588, sample SAMEA2162036) | human gut metagenome | biome: human gut; feature: human-associated habitat; material: faeces | place: Denmark | collected 2008/2010 ...
CTGGTATAAGAACGAGGGATGGCTTTAGATTTATTTAAAAAGGTAGAAACCCGGAAGGGGTTATTTGCAGTTGAGAAGATAACACTTATATATAATTTGTTGACTTCGATTTTGATCTTGTTTCTTTTTCAGGAAATGGATCATCCGGTGCAGATGTTGATTGACCGTGCAATGATTGCGGGCATGACGTTTTTATTGATGTATCTTTACCGGCTGGCACCCTGTAAGTTTTCCGCCTTTGTGCGTATTGCTATCCAGATGTCCTTGCTTTCCTATTGGTATCCCGATACATTTGAGTTCAACCGGATATTTCCGAATCTGGACCATGTGTTTGCTTCGGTGGAGCAGTGGATGTTCGGTGGTCAGCCGGCGGTATGGTTCTGCCTCCGTTTCCCGCATATGTGGGTGAGTGAGCCGTTCAATATGGGATACTTCTTCTACTATCCGATGATTTTGATTGTGGTAGTGTGGTACTTTATTTATCGTTTTGAACTTTTCGAGAAGTTATCGTTCGTGCTGGTCACTTCTTTCTTTATCTATTATCTGATTTATATCTTTGTTCCGGTGGCAGGTCCACAGTTCTATTTCCCGGCTATTGGTGATGATAATGTGGCGCAGGGTGTGTTTCCTTCTATCGGAGATTACTTCAATCATAACCAGGAACTACTGCCTGGGCCGGGATACGATCATGGATTCTTTTACAATCTGGTAGAGGGTTCACAGCAGATCGGTGAACGCCCTACAGCTGCTTTCCCCAGTTCGCATGTGGGAATTTCCACTATCCTAATGATTATGGCGTGGCGTGGTAGCCGCAGGTTGTTTGCTTGTCTGTTTCCCTTCTATGTACTGCTTTGCTGTGCCACGGTGTACATTCAGGCGCACTATTTGATTGATTCGATTGTAGGCTTTGTTTCAGCTTTCGGTCTGTATGTGGTGGTGACGTGGATGTTTAAGCGGTGGTTTGCACAGCCGATGTTCAAGTGAGTAACCATTTCCAGACAGGAAGGACTTCAATTTCCACTTCGCCTGCTTTGATTGTGTTTTCTTCATCATAAGTGATAATCAGCAGGCGATGGCACTCCAATACATTCTGTAATTTGATAAGTGCCTGTACTTCCCGCTCAAATGTCTCATCGGAGTGGTTTATCGTGTAGCTCACCTGAATGGCTGTATAGGTATCAGGTAGATAAAAGTCAACTTCAATGTTTTTGTTATAAAAGAACACGGCATCGTCTATACCGTATTTACGTAATAGGCTGACAGCTACGAGATTTTCAAGTAAAGAGGTATTTGCATCTAAAAGTAGTAAGCTTAAAATGCCATTGTCGGCAAAATAATATTTTGGATTGGTTTCCCGTTCTACCAGTTTGTCGGCTATATTGCGTATCGGGAGTAAAAGACAAGCGTCTTTGGCATATTCCATATAATTTATAACCGTATTCTTTGCTATCTTAACTCCTGTGGATGCCAGAATGTTAGCCATGCGGGAGAAGGATACAGGTTGCTTTACACTTTCAGCTAATTTTCGGAAAAGAACTCTTAGGGCAAATGTGTTTTCAATGGAGTGTCGTGCAGCGATGTCTCCTAAATAGATTTTCTGATATACACTCGTCAGATAGTCGCGTTTGGCAGGCAGACTTGCTCCTTCGGGAAAGCCGCCGGATTTGAAGTAATCATTAAAGTAACGTTTGATTTCTGCACGGCTGTCTGTTGTAGAGAGTGAATGCTCGGTGAGATAAACGGTATTGGCATTGAGAAATTCTTTAAAATCATAAGGATATACGTAGATGGTGATGTATCTGCCGCCCAATGTTGTTGCTATATCCTGACTCAACATTTTAGCGTTGCTTCCGGTAATGTAAACTTTGTATTTGCTATCTGCCAGGCGTCTGGCAAATTTATCCCATCCATCAATATTCTGTATTTCGTCCAAGAAGAGCATTGGTCTTTTCTGCGACAGTTCAAAGTGTACTTCCAACAGTAGATTCAAGTCAGAGGCGGTTACGCCGATCAAACGTTCGTCCTCAAAGTTGATGTAGAGCATTTCATCCCAGGAATGGCCATTCGCCAGTAATTCTTGAATCCGTTGGTAAAGCATAAATGACTTACCGGCCCTACGTATTCCGACTAAGACATAATTACCAAATTCCTCAAACTGGAAATGACGTGAAATCACTTGCTGCTTGCTAACCTCTTTCCTGTTTTCAAGTAGTATTTCTTTTAGTGTTTCTTTCTTTAACATACTATATTGTTTTATTCATTGAACAAAAATAGGCGTTTTTTGTTCAATTAGCAAGACAATAGCCGACTTGTTCTTTTTCTGTACGGATTTGAGGCAAACGATTTGCGGACTATTTGTTGCACCAGGCTCGAAAAAAAGTTTTGTCCAATCCTGTTTCATAGTAGTGACACTTCTGTTCCACCGTATTGGAACTGATGTTTCTTAGGCAAGAAATAACAGTTCCTTAGGCAAGAATCTTTTGTTCCAATGTAGTGGAACGGAGCGGAACATTTAAGCGGTTCGTCAGCTACACATAAGCTTCATCTATTTCATGAGTTATCTTTAAAAATTCAGCCCTTGCTTTATTCTCATAAGGCAAGGGCTGAATAATTTATAGCAATAGTTTATAACCTATTACAAAGGCTTACTTGACGCTTTTTGTAGTAGTTCCCGGTGGAACGTTATCGTCTCCTCCCGGTGTGGTACGCAGCGTACGGAAAGTCGTGTAATAACTATATCCTATACCATTCTTGTTTTTGGCATAAGCACGTACATAGTAGTAAGTATATGCCTTCAGACCGGTAGCGTTGAAGGTGAATGTCTTATCAGCATTCAGTGTGACTGCGGTGTGACTATCCTTTTCGGTCGGTTCAGAATTGTTTTCGCTCCAGCAGAAACCTACTTCCTTGATTTCAAGTGCCTCGCTTCCGTCACCACCGTCATTGGTAATCTTGCCGCTCATGGTGGCAGTAGTGCTGGCTATGGTGCCTTCCTCTATCTGGACGAAGGTACTTGGCACAGAAGAGTAAGAGGTAACGAAGTTGGTGGGCGAACTATAAGAGGTGCCTTTGGCGTTGGTGGCGTATGCACAGATATAGTAACGGGTCCGATATGCTAACCCTTTCAATTCTGCTGTGAACATATCATCTTTAGAACCGGATGCAACTTTGATGACTCCTGCCGCACCTATGGTGGGGCTGACGACAGTGGTGGAGTATACAAATCCTCTTTCAGTGATTTCAAGTCCGCCTTTGTCGGAAATTACGGCTTGCGCGGTAGAATGGTCATCGTGGATGGCAGTCATCTCCATATTTACTACTTTGGGGGCTTTGGTCAGTGCCGTGGTGAACTCAAAGGCAGGACTATAACCTGTTCCGTTCACATTCTTGGCGTAGGCACGTACGTAGTACTTTTGGCCCTTTTCCAGAGAAGTCAGTTTCAGACTGATGTTGTTTCCGGTACTTTCGTCTTTCATCGAACTATCGTCCAGTGTAGGAGTGGAGGAAGTGCTACTCCAACAGATACCTTTCTCCGTTACCTCACGTCCGCCATCGGTAGTGATACCGGCCTTCACGGTAGCTTCAGTCTCGCCGATTCCGGTTATTTCGGAGATGGTGACGGTGGGTTCGTAAGTACGTCCCAGCGTGAACAGAGTAGCTTCGCTGTAGAATGTACCGTCGCGCGTCACGGCGTATGCAGTGGCATAGTATGATGCACCTTCATTCAAATCTACCAGGTTTACATTGATCGTATTTCCTTGATTTTTATCAGTGACATGCGGGCCATCCGTTGCGGGTTTGGTGGAGAAGATGCTGTAGCAGATACCTTTCTCCGTTACTTCTACGCCTGTAGGAACCTGTATGGAACTGCTTAATGTGGCGGAAGTAACCTCGATGTTGCTTGCTACGGGAGTCGTGAGCGTGGCGACTTGCTTTTCTTCAGTCTTGAACGTGAGGATGTTGCTGTATCCCGTCCCTTTTTCGTTGACGGCATACGCACGCAAGTAGTAAGTCGTCACAGGGTTCAAGTCTTCGATGATTTCACTGAATTGGGTTGCTTCATCTTTTCCGGTCACGGTTTTGAGGTTTTCGATAGTAGGCACTTGGTTTTCGGTGCTCCAGCAGAAACCATACTCTGTCACCTTGAACCCTCCGTTTGTACTGATAACCGCAGAAGGAGTGGCGGCAAATGCCGTGATGTCTCCCATCGTACAGGTCAGTTGAGGGATTTTCAGTTCTTCGGTGGTGAAGGTTACCGCTTCGCCGTAGCCGGTTCCTGCTTTGTTGATGGCATAGGCTCTGACGATATATTTGGTCAGAGGCTGCAACTCGGAAAGTTGGGCACTGAAGTTTTCAGCTTCTATGCTGACTGTCCGGGTCTTGTCGTAAGTAGTAGGTTCGGGCATACCTTCCTGATAAACCTTGTAAGCAAATCCTCGCTGCGTAACACTTTGTCCACCGTTGTCGGTGATGTCGCTGCTCAGCAAAGCGCCGTTCTCGTTGACGTTGGTGGCAACGGTGGTTGCCACTACGGGAGAGGTACTTGAGAGGGTTGCAAACTGAATGACTTCTCCTTTGGCTACACTGCCTCCGCTGCGGGCGCAGATGCTATAACAATATTCGTTTCCCGGACTTAATCCGTCGATGAGGCAGGTATATCTGCCCTCCGTGGTGTTGTCCGGTGTGGCTGCAAATTCTTCCGCGTCCGTCAGCGAATTTCCCTTGGCGAAAAGGAAGAAGACTTCTACCTTGGCAATGCTGTTGGCGTGCTCTACAACACTACCGGACAGGAGAGCCTCGAAGCGGGTCATGTCTGCGGCACTGTTGGTCACCAGCGTTGGCGGGTATGTTTGCGGTTCTTTGTCCTCGCTGCAACCTATCAGGCAGAATAGAAGAAGCAAGGGGAGAACCACGTTCTTTATCTGATTTATTTTCATTGTGATTCGCTTGTTTAGTAGGTTAGAATACAAATCCCAGACCGCCGGTCACTTCATGATACTTGAAGTTCACGGTGTGGAAGCCTGCCGAGATGCAGAATTTGCCAAAACGCAGGATACCACCCAATTCACCGGCTACGCCTATGGCGGAATTATCCATATCTTTCACCTGTGTGCCTTCGGCATATTCTTTTTCGCCTATGGTCATGGGGGCAGCCAGTTCATAAGTCAGCGTGCGGGTACCGTATCCGGCACCGGCATAGAGGTAGAACTTCTTACCCAGCTGGCGGAAATAACCGCCTGTGATGGACATGCGCGATTTGTTTTTCACTCCTTCTTTATAGAAAGGCGGAGTCGTGGCATCGATACCTTCTACGATACCGTCCCCGTTACATTCCAGTTCGCCGCTTGCCGAACCGAAGTCGCTGCGGAAACCTACATAGAAACCATTTTTCCGGCCGAAACCCAGCATGGCGCCAAAGGTGGTTCCGTTGGGGTTGTATCCGGCTTGAAGCATGATGAGGGTGTTCATCGGTACTTTAGGTTTGATGGTGGACTCCATGTGGAAGGTGGGGCGCACGGTTTCTCCGGCGGTCACGTTCAGCAGGGTGTCGATAGGGAAGTAGGTCTGCTTCTCGATGCGTACCTTATATTCTTTGATGGCCATGCGGTCGCTGCGATAGGGAGTCTTTCCTACCAGAACGCTGTCAATATAGACGTCGGCATCCTGTTCGGGCAAGGAGAAGATTTCCATGTAGCCGAACTTGGGCTTCAGGGTGACGCTCTTTATTACCTGTTCGCTGCCCAGCGTAACGATTCCGGCATCCGGCTGATACATGGGGGCTTCTACGCGGTAGGTATGTTCACCCTTGGGCATGGTTGCGGAGAAGAGTCCGTTTTCGATAGGCACTTGTTCATCGTCCACATATACGTTGGCGTTGGCAGGCTCGGGGCGCAGTACGAAGAACTGCATGTTATTTTCCACAACGGGCTTGTCTTCGCTGTCACCGGTGTTCAGCACCATTTCGTATACGGTACCTTTTTCGATGATGTCCGGATAGAAGTAGTTTCGCAGGATACCTAGTTGGTCGTGCAGGATAGAGATACGGCGTGCGCCACGGGGGACGTACAGCCAGATTTCTCCGGTTTTGTTTTCGCGTGCCGTGATGCCGAGCGCGTCCGGTTCGAACATCAGGTCTTTTTCAGTTGTGACGATGCGGATGAGGGCACATACTTCTCCGTTCTGATCCCGTTGCGGAGCGGTGATCCGGGCGGTGACATCGGTTTCCATCCGGTTGAATGCAGTTACCTGGATTTTGTTTTGCGCTTCTGTAGCAATGGCTGCGAAGCACAGGCACATAGCAAAAAGTAATCTTATCGGCAACCACTTTGCAGGCTTACTGTTTGTCATAGCGTGTTTTTCTGTTTCTTCCGTCTATCCTCTTCGGCGGAGGTTACTATATAAAAAAAGCGTGAGGACCGTTTCTGTTCATCTACCTTTAAGGTTCTGGAATACCCTGCATCAGATGAACAACAGCCCTCACGCCTATGTTATATATAACGTAGACGTGAAGAAACTGTTGCTATTGCTCCGATGCATGAATTTTCCAGATTCTAAAGGAGGAACAATAACTTTCGCTTCTTGCGTTCTTAAACTCACATTTTATAGTCTTATGCGTTACCTATCTCTATAAGCAGCAAGACTTGGTACAAATGTAGGATAATATTTCTTAATAAAGAATTTCCTTTGGATAATTTTTTATTATAATTAGTGGAATTCCTGTTAATGTCTGCTATGTTTTTTCTGTATAATCTGTTATATCGACCACTTAGTATAAATATAATGCTGTTTATCTATAAAACCGTATCCTGACATTTCTCGGATGCTGCTTGCTCTGTAGCAATTCATGTTTGGATATGACAACTATCCCTTGAATCTGAACTTTGATTTGTCCTTTCTATAAATCTACTTTTCTTCTTACAGTTCTTTCAGCTTTTTCCGGATCGCCCCATTTAACGGCTTTACGGCTGAAACTTCCGGTGTATGAGCTGAATCATCCAAAAATTACTCAGTGATGCCATACTTTATCAATCTGACAGATTGACAAAGTGATAATCCTAATGCGTGAGAATGTTTTCTTTCAAACCCTACCGGAGGGAAAGAAGAAAAAACGCAAGGATAACGTTTGGCGGAAGTGCACGATGAGAACTGTTTGTGGAAAAAGAAGGCACAGTGTTCTTCTTGTGTTCTATTTCATTCCAAATAATCTTCATCTTTAATGTAATTACAGCAAAAAGTAATATGCCGGATGATCCGACTTCGTATTCAAATAGAACCGAATAAACCGGTTTTGGAGGAAGGCTACACCCTTTTTCCCGGATGGTATCACCCTTTTAGCAGGATGGCTACACCTTTTTCCAAAAAGGGTGTAGCCATCTTACAAATTACACCGTTAGTTTTACCCTGTTACACCGTTAGTTTTACCCTGTTACATCGTTAGTTTTGCTTAATTACATCGTTAGTTTGAGGTAAACCGATGATTTATTTCAAGGAAAATGAGGATTCATTGTTCCAGAAGAGCATTTTTAATCCAAGCGTGTGTTAGCGGAATTCGTGTATTGGCATCTTTATGGTTGTAAAGCAGGAATATTAGCGTTATTATTTTTATTCGTCAACTATAGGCGTATCGTATATTTCTGCATGACACTCTAAAATCAGATTAAAGTGCATTGATGTATGTAGTAAAGCTATACATTTGAATAAAGGAGAGACTGAGGATTTTCTTGTAATGTTTTGTATTACCGCTTTTTATTGATTAGCTTTGTAACCTCCGTAACGGTTACGGGAGTTACAAAATTTATGACTATGAGATTCTATGATCGTACGAATGAATTAGCTGAGTTACAGCGTATAAAAAATCTGTCGTTTAATGACCACTCCCGCTTGACGGTAGTGACCGGTAGAAGACGTATCGGTAAGACAAGCCTTATCATGCGATCTATAGAAGACTCACCTACTGTGTATTTATTTGTAGGTCGTAAGAATGAGGCGACTCTTTGCGCTGAGTTTATTCCTGCCATCGCTCAGTCCCTGGAGACTTTTGTCCCTAATGAAATTCGCACTTTCCGGTCATTGTTTCAGTATTTGATGGAATTGTCTGTGAGCAGGGCATTTAATCTTGTTATTGATGAATTTCAGGAATTCTACAATATTAATGAATCTGTTTACAGTGATATGCAGAATCTTTGGGATCAATATCGTAAGAAGTCCCGTATGAATCTGATTGTATCCGGTTCCATTTACTCTTTGATGCAAAAGATATTTCAGAATTCAAAAGAGCCGTTATTTGGCAGGGCTGATAACATCATCAAATTATCAGCTTTTAGCTTGACGACTTTGAAGGGAATCATTCACGATCACAGACCTGATTATTCTAATGATGATTTGCTTGCCCTTTACGCTTTTACAGGTGGGGTGCCAAAATATGTAGAGTTGTTCTGTGATAACGGAGCGTTGAGCGTAGACGAAATGATAAATTTCATGATTCGGGAAAACTCTCCTTTTACCGATGAAGGAAAAAACCTGCTGGTAGAAGAATTTGGTAAGAACTACGCTACCTATTTTTCTATATTAAGTGCTATTTCGGGAGGCATTAATACACAACCTGAAATAGAGGCTGCATTGGGAAATAAGAGTATAGGAGGACAGATTAAACGACTGATTGAAGATTATAATATAATCGTACGGAAGCGTCCCATATTGGCAAAAGAAGGAAGTCAGACTGTCCGTTATGAAATACAGGATAATTTTATTCGTTTCTGGTTTAATTATTTTGACCGTCATCGCTCTTTGATAGAAATTAAAAACTTTGTGGGACTACAGGCTATCATTAAAGCGGATTATCCTACCTATTCAGGTAAGATGTTAGAAGAATATTTCAAACAGAAATTTGCGGAAAGCTTTCAGTACAGAGCTATCGGTTCATGGTGGGATACCCGAAACGGGCAGGATGAAATTGATATTGTAGCTTTGAAATTAGAGAAAAAGCAGGCGGTAGTTGCAGAAGTGAAAAGGCAAAAGAAGAACTTCAAACCGGAATTGTTAGCGGCGAAGGTTGAACATCTTAAGCGTAAACTATTGCCCAAATATCAGATAGAAATGGTTTGTCTATCATTAGATTCTATGTAGTATATGCTTGCCGGTTTATGACTTTTGAAGGTCGGGACAAAAAAGTCTCCCTTCGGATTAGGTGTCGGAGGGAGACTTTTAAGATAAGCGTCATAAAGAGAGACAGGCTTAGTCTATCTTCATAAATTTCTGTTGTATAACCTCATTATCGGTTTTTATCATAATGAAGTAAATCCCTTTACTCAGAGAGGAAACATTGATTCCTTCACCAGGAATTACCTGTTTGTCCAATATCAGTGTTTGCCCCGCAGTATCAGAGATGCGTACTTCTTCAATGTTACCAATATCTCCCCGAATATACAAGCGGTGGCGTACGGGACTTGGATAAACCAGCAGGCCTTCCGAAATAGGAATAATTCCGGTTGCTTCGCCTATATGCAGGCTGACAGGGGTGGTTAAACTGCCCGTCAGTGTACCGCTCCATTCTATTTCTTCCTTGACGTTGTATTCCAGCTGGTCGGCAGTGTCGAAGGCACGTAGTGTCAGTTTGCCATCGGTTTGTTCTCCGTGGGCAGTGATAAACAGATAACCGTCTTTTTCAACAGCTATACCTCTGCATTCGCCGTCCACAAATACACCGACAAGGAATTTTCCCGTTTCAGCCTTTTGTTCTCCGCTGTAAAGCTCGGCTATGGCAATCATGTTGTCTTCGGACTGATGAACGTCATAATCCCATTGTGGTGATGGGGTGGACGGTTCTGATTCTGTGCCGTTTGCGGTATAGTTGAAAGACTTCACTGATTGAGAATAGTACATGTAGCCTTCACCGGGAAGCAGGTGGGTCAGGCTGCCTGTCCATGCACTTCCATCGTATATGGCAAAACTGTCTAAGCCTTTGATGAGGTCGTTCTCTTCAGCTTGCAGATTTTGCAAGGCTTGCCCTAATGGTAACGTGACGGTAGGAACATAACCTATCCAGTTCCAGCCCTGGTTTAGGGTGATGGTGTTGCTTGTCGGATCTGAACCCTTTCCGGTCAGTTCAAGAGTTGCCTCTTTCTTCATTTTTATCTTGTAAGCTTGAGTGGTGTTCAGGCTGTTCAATGAACCTTCCCAATCACTTTCATTTTTGTTCGTCAATTCTCCGTTTTGTCCTTTCAGGATAAGGACGGATTCTTTGATGGGAGCGAGTAGAGCTGGTATATCGTTCAGATTCTGATCCTGTACGTTGATAGAGAACCAGTTCCAGCCCATAACGAGTGTGTAGTTTTGAGTGATGTTTTTTTCTCCGGCTTCCACGACGCTCACTTTCACTTCCGGTTTCATATCCATACCTTCGACGGCAAACTGTATCATGGTCTGTCCCGGAAGTTCGCCCGATATAGTGAAGGTGGCTTTGCCTTCTTCATCCAATGTGGCTTCTGCCGGTTCTATGGCAGCAATGGTGGAGGAAACGGAAGTTGCGGTCACTTTCTTGCCTGTTGAGGCTTCTGCGGGATCTACGGTTACTGTAATTTCAGCCGTTTCATTGTACACCACTTCAATCTCGGAAGCGACCACTGCCTTGGGCTCTTTTTCAATGGCTATCTCTTGGCTATAATCACTTTCCATTTGTATGCCGGCATAGCTCTTCACCCGTTTGCTGACGGTCAGTATCACTTTATCGGTGGTAGCCAGAGCTTCGGAAGGGACAAAGCGCACTTTCGAAACGAACTGCTCATTTTTGTTTTGCGGGTTTGCTTCGGCATTCTTGAAAGTCACTTCTCCGGTTACGGCTTCTCCGTTGCGAGTAATGGTGATGAACTCGGCAGTCATGGTTTCGGGCAACATGAACTTGCTGAAATCAATTTCTATGCCTGTCTCATAACCACGTACGGCTGTCACGGTAGGCTGGGCGGTTTGTACCATGCCAATATTCACTTCCAGCTGCGGAGGAGGAACGGGGAGCCATTCGCTGTAAGTGGTCTGGTAGCCTTCTTTTTCAAACTTCACTTGCCAGAGGCCTTGGGGGACGTCCCACTGATACATTCCTTTTTCATCAGTAAACAGAGGGTTTTCCTGAGCATACTCGGCTGCATTCCAAAGTACGATGTTTTCATGCAGGTCACCATACATGTCTTCTACCATCTCTTTATAGTAACAGGTGGCGGTCACACCTTGCAGACGGTTCGTCTCAACAGCTTCGTAGACGTAGCCGGAAGGGTCGTGGATAGGGCTGGACGGCGGAGTTGTTGGTGTAGGTGGAGTATTATCACCATCATCATCGTTGTTGCATGAAGGATCATCACACTTTTTACATTTAAGTTGTGATATCTTGGCTCTAATTTCCTGTTTTCTCCTGTCTATTTCCCAATTGAAAACTGCGTCAATCGCTAATCCTGCAACCATTTTGCCTACAGCTGTAGCGAAAGCGGTTCCTATTGAAACACCCCCTGTAGCACCTGCAGCGACTACTTGGCCAACAGTTGCTATGTCTAAAAGGGCGTCTACACCTATTTTTACAACCAAAACCCCTTCAGCTTTAATTGCTCCTGATATTGTTAAATCTCTACATTGCTTTGCTCTTTCTTCGTCATCTTTACATGGATTTGGAACGGATAAATATATTTCTTGAAATTGCTGAATGATTGAGAGTCCATTGTATATAGCATCTGCATATTTTACAAGTGGTATTGATTTGGCTAATATTCCTTTCATCGGCCTTGACAATTTGAGAACTGTCGATGTTAGGGCGCGATTTTTAGAAATTCTTTTTAAAAGTTTTTCTGCTTCTTTTACTTCCGTCTTATATGTGTCAACATGTAATTTTTTCAGGTTATACATAGGATCGGAAGGGGCTAATAGACTTAATTCCTTTTCCAATCTTTCTAATTTTACTTTCTTCATGTTGAAAGTAAGATTTTGTCTATTGAATAAGGTGTTGGCTTCTGATAGCTCTTTTTCTAAACCAGCGACCAAAGAACCTATCATTTTCTCCATATCTCCATAGGCTTTCGCTATAGGCTGATATAGACTGTTGATTTTGGCTATCGCTTCATTGAATATCTTTAAATCATCTTCTACAGATCTGGTTTTTACTATTTGGTCAATAGTTGAACTACTGACTATTATTGTATGGCAGTTTCTGGAGAGATCAATATATTCAGTTTGTTTTTCTGTTGCTCGCGTGTAGATGTATTGTCCTTCTGTCGTTTCATAATGGCTATAACCCATATCGAGCAATAAGGAATCAGACGTGACATTGCAAGGTTTAGAAATGAACTTACTACCATCAGGTAAATCGTATTCAAAAAAGACTTCATTTGAATACATTTTTTGTAGCGCTGATATCGCATTATTTATTGAGTCTGAAATCTCACTTGTATTTGTTGTATCCTGCTTAATCAAATCATTTAATTCTTCGTCGGATAGCCCTTGTAAATACTTGATAAAGGAGCTGTCTGAGATTGTGTCGTTTTTATCAATGAAACCATTTACGTATAAGATTTCCTCTAACTCTTCAATACTTTTATCCAGATCGGAAATAGAATCGAGAAGCTGAACGTCAATAGCGAATTGTTCGGTCAGCTTGCTGTACATATCAGGTATTTGTTCAAGTAAGTTCTGGTCTATGGTGGGATTTGTTATCGCATCAAATCCTACACTTACATTTATCGGTAAGTTATTTGACTCGAATTTCGAAGTTGCAATCCATCTGTCTTTCTTTTCGTCATAAGTAGCTTTTAATGGTCTTATCTCGTTTTGATCGGTAAAAACATATAGTTTGACGTTTGAAATCACATCAGGACTATTGTTCGTGAAATTTGTAATAAATGTAATATCGGTGGCTGTGTAGAACATATAAGACGATGGGCTGGTCGTCCCTTTCAGTAAATCAAAGACGACTTCTATATTTTGCTTTAACCATCCATTATAAAAAGTCATTGTTACAGTGGAAGCTTCTATGGCATTCATGTCATACGTTACTTCTTGTGTTTCGGACTGTAACTCCAACCCTTGTTTATTCGTTACTTTTGCATGAATGCTATGTGTTGAAAGGTTGTATGGTTCGTTCAGTTCACACGTGGTGGTCCATATTCCATTGGCCAGCGATGTGGTTTGACCGATGAGTATGTTGTTGTCGTAGATGTTGATTTCTGAACTTCCCTGTGCTGTTCCGCTAATAGGAATTGTTGTTTTGGCTACGGTTTTTGGCACGGAGATAGATAAATCCTTTACTTCGTAATAAGCTGAACCGATCGGTTGCCGGACTGTTTTCCCGTTCAATGTAAATTCGGTGAACGCATTAGGATTATAAGTTCCTCCGGTTGTGGGGATGATGCAAAAACGGACCTGATCATTGTAATTGCTCATTGGGACGGTCAATTGATTGCCGTCTATCGTGTAAGCGCCGACCTGGCTACCTGTCATTACAGAATTGTCTACAAATGAACAGGATTCCGGCAAGTCAATTACTAATTGTACATTGCTGACGGAAGCGGCATATTCTTCTTTGAAGTCAATCTTTCCTTTTAAAGTCAGGTAATTACCGGCAACGATAGACGCTTTGTTGACGGTGAATGCAGTGCCTTCACCGGTATAATAGAGTTTACTCTCATCCAAAGCGGGAATTTCCTCATTGTTTATCAGTTCTATAGTGCCGCTCTTTACTGTTATAGGGTTTAAAATGTAGTCTGTTCCTTCTTTCAGTCCCGAAGTTTCCAGTGAAGAAAGTTTCAGAATTGAGTTGAAGAAACTGCTATTGCTCATCGAAACCAAGGTATAGGCTCCATCTGCCAGGTCGGAAATTGAAAGTGAAGTATTGGTATAACTATATTTTTTCAACAGTTCTCCTTTGCTGTCATACAGGATACCTGCTACGTTTGCATTGTCCGTTGAGGCGTAACTGGCACGGATTCCTCCTAAGCCGACTATATTGAAGGTAATATCTGCTTTATTCTCCGCGCTGATTGTAGTCGGACTTTCCACAGGAAGGAACGCATTAGTTTTGCTGGAGGCTGTGATGCGGAGCTGGTCGCCTTCGGTAACGTCTTCTAATAGGACAATAGAAGGATATTGTACGGAATATTGGGTAATTGCTTTCCCTTGAGTCACGTTATATATTGTGTAAGAGATATTGGTATAATCAGAATACCAGGTTTGGGTTTCCGCTTCTTCGCCCGCGGCTACGCTGGGGGTGTACGTAAAGTTTAAGCTTATCGTGGCACCGGCTATCGTCTTTAGTTCAATCGTTCCCAAATCCGTTCCTTGACTGAAGTCGGCTTTCGTCAGTGTTTGGCTGACGTAGTCGGTGGCGGATACGGAAATTGTGCTTTCAGCATTGTAGATTTGCTGGGCAAATTTTCCTTTAGTGTCAGTTTTGGTTATGAATGATTTTGAATATTTGCCGTTCAGCTTCTGTGAAATGGAAATGACAGCACCCGATAGTGTGTTGCCATTTGCGTCTTTGACAGTTCCGGAGATTGTCGTCATCTCTATAGGAGTCAACGTATAAACCAGCCGGTTTTCTTTTTCCTTCACACTGTAGACCTGATTTACCGGAGCTACATACTGTATCCCTAAATCCTGATTCAGAACCATTCGATACCCGATTTCGGTTCCTGCTGTCTGTGCCTTCAGTAGGTTGCCTTGCGACAGGTATGCCTGCTTGGAATCCAGCCACGTAATCTGTACCTGGCTGGTGACATCTGTTCCGTCCGGAGTCAGCACTTGCAGGTTTACGTCAAGCAAAGTTAGCAGTGAAGTGAAAGTTACAGAGCGGTTCTCATCTTTGATCTCTATGTTTTCTATCTGCCCCAACACTACACCAGTCGGAGTTTTCAGAGAGACATTGTAGGTGCAATTCTTTAGTAATCCGTTGAAAGTGTACGACGTGCGGTCAGACACCACATAGCGTTGTTTCTGCCCGTTCTGCAAGTTTTGTAATTCCAGAGTCATATTCTTGTAAACTCCTTCACTGTCGGCAGGCAGGTTCACTTCCAGAGTTCTGACGTCTTCGGTCAGTGGCAGGATGGTGAGGTCTTTCCACACCGGTGCCTCTGTATAGAGAGGAATGGCAGAGGCAAGCACATGGACGACGGCACCATCGGCGATTCCTTCAAAAGTATAGTTGCTTACTGTTGGCGGTGTGATGGCATGGCAGATGATATCCGTCAGATTTTTGCAATTACGGAAAGCGTAGTTGCCTATTCTTTCTATGCCGGCCGGCAGGATAATCGTTGACAGGTTGGTGCCGTCGAATGCATAGCTGGGAATTTCCGTATATCCGCCTGTCCGGCTAAGGTCGAGCAGAGTACAGTTACTTAGGTTTTGGGCGATGCCGAAGTCGTAGCTGTTCATCTGACCGCTGACAATGACCATCGAAACTTTGCTATAATTGCTTGAACCACCGACTACATTGCTTACGGCATTCATGATGCTGCCCGGAGTGAAATCGTCGATAATCAGTTCACCTGTTTCCGCATTCCAGTGATTGGCTCCCGGATTTCCCGGGCTGTCCGGATTGAAGCGGAATAAGCCGGTTATGGAAACATCTTCTTTCCCTATCACGAATGAATAAGGGCTTTCAGTGGACAACAATGTCTCTCCCTGTTTCCAACCCTCAAACTGATAGTTGCTGTTCGGGTAGGCATAGACAGAAATCGAAGTTCCTTCACTGAAACGTTCTCCCGAAGTGATGTTGAAACGTCCTCCTTCGATTGGCGAAGCTGTCAAATTTAGTTTATACTTAATGACTTCCTGCGACGGATCGTCGGGATCGTCGGGGTTGAAGCTGTCTGTAGCCTTGAACACGGCGGTTATGGTAGTATTCTTTGCCGGCATGGTATAATTGAAAGAGCGGCTGCGGGAAATCGTATCTCCGTCCTGCGCCCAACCTACAAACTGGTAATAGTTGTTGGCATTAGCGCTGAGGTAAACAGATTCTCCCAGAGCATATTGCTGCTTCCCCGAAGGTGAGGTGCTGCCTGCTCCGTCGGGGGTGGCGTTGACCGTCAAATTATATCTCTGGCCCGGTTCGCCGGGGTTGGAGGGGTTAAACCCATCCCCTCCTTCTTGTCCCCATGCCGCGATGCTCCAGAGAGCAATGAATAGGCTGAATATATATTTCATGAATGTTCTGTTTTATTTGATTACCATAATTTTGAATGTTTCCTTACCGATAGTTACGATGTAGAAACCCGGTGCGACGGGGAGCGAAGTTGATGACTGTGTCAATATCTGACGCTCAATGACTTGCCCGGTGACATTGCAGACTCTTACCTCATCTCCCGGTTGGGCAGATATTAAGATTTGTCCGGTTCCTGCCGTCACTTGGGCGGCATTCGTGTCCTGGGCTTCTTCTATTCCGGTAATGGTACGGGTAGTCAGACGCAGTTCGAAGCGGTCGGTGCAGAAGCCGGCTTCTGCCGTAAAGGTGTAGCTGTCGAGGTCGAGGCGTGTTTCGCTTCCTGTCTGCTTATCTGTTAAGACCACTTCGTCGGCTGTAACTGTGGCGTCTGCCAGGCTCAGGGTATATGTGCCGGCTTTTCCTGCGTAAATGCCTACGGAGACAATTCCATTGCCCAACGGTCGTTCGTTGATGGCGTAATATCTGCCTGTAGCGTCTAGTGTAAAGAGTTGTGGCACGTCTTTGTCGTCGCTCATGAATTTGGCGGCGTCGCGGGACATTTCATAATCCATACTTGCTTCGGGATTGATAACTATGCGGGTACGGTCGGTATAAGTGCCATCCTCCAAAGTAAAATTGAAGACGGTACGATCCGGCGAAACGGCGGAACGGGTCGTGGTGCGTTGGCGTACGGCGGTATCCAGTTGGCGGCCTTCAGCGGAGAAACTGATTTCTTTCGTTTCCACCGGCTTCTGAATGAAGAACGCCTGCATCGGACTGAGTATGTAGTTATCGTCTTCGGCTGAGACAGCAGTGTAAGTCCGGTTGCGGATGTCCCATATGGTGATGGGAGAGGTGTAGTCCATGTAATAAATGTCATAGAAGCATGGATAGGGGTTGCCTATGAAGTTCCAGCTGGCATTGTGGGCGAACTCGGAGGAGTATTCATCCAGTGTTCGTTTTAAGGCATTGCCGGAGAAGAGCCGGTTTTTATTGTCATTGTTGATGGCTTTCAGGGTGAGTTGGGTTTGTTTGTTGGCCTGGATGATATAGCCGGTTCCGGCTTGCAACGTTCCGTCGGTGGGCACGTCTTTCCAGTTGCCGGTTTCACCGTCGGCCCGTGCTTTGCCGTCGTAGTAGCGGATGACGAAGAGGGCATTGTTGTCCACTTGCATATCTGCTCTGTTCACATCGAAAGGAAGTGTGATGAACTGCCAATACTCTCTTTTCAGATTCAACTTGTAGATGACGCTATCGGCACGCATGGCTCCGGACTCGCTGAGCAAGTTCGTATAGACAGGTTCGTAGTAGGACCAGTATTTGTCATCATATCCACTGAGTGTGTGGCTTTGTGTGTACTTCTTCATAGAGAGTGCATCGGTTCCTCTGACTGTCAGTCGGCCGTTATCAAATACGGATACGGTCGGATTGTTCTTGAAACGGATATCTGCAGCTATGACCAGTTCGCCGGGCACGTTGATGAGGTCTGTTTCATAATCCAGAGGATTGATTGTAGGAAATGCATCCCAACCAGGAGCCAGCTTATAGCTGTTGACGGACCAGAAAGGAACGATAAGTTCTGTGCCAGATTTGTCGACATTATACATAATGTCTCTATTACTCTCTAATGTAGGGGGAACGGAAGCAAGACAGGTGACCTTCTTGATATTGTGGCATTCATAAAATGGATGGTAGCAATAAGTCAGTGAGGCAGGCAGAGTGATTTCTGTCAAACTTGTGCAACGACGAAAGGCTTGATCTTTCAATGTTGCCAGAGTGGAGGGAAAAGATACTTCCTTTAATGCAGTACATTGATTGAATGCATTGTAATCTATATTTGTGAGTCCTTCGGGAAAGTCCGCTTTCTTCAATGCTGAACATCCATAGAATGCATAGTTTGAGATATTTTTTAGGTTGGCCGAAAACTTCACTTCCGTTAATGCCGTGCAATTATAGAAGGTGGAGCTGTTTATGGTGATTATATTATCTGGTATTTCTACAGTTGCTAAACTATAGCAGTACTGAAACACAGAACTTTTAATTTCAGTCAGACTGGTTGGAAGCTTTATTTCTTTTAATGAGTAGCAGTTGTAGAAAGCACAATCTTCGATGCTTGTCACTCCTTCGGGAATTGAGATTTGAGTCAACCCGTAACAGTGATAAAAAGCATAGCCTCCGACCTTTTTTAAGACTGAAGGCAGCTTTACTTCAAGTAATGCCGCTCTTGCACGGAAAAGTTCGTTAGGTATTGTTTCTATTATGGCTCCCGTCATGTCGATAGAAATCAGGTTGGTGGTTCGTTGCTTTATCTGATAAAAGTCGTCTTCATTTAGAGGACCGTTTATCACCAACTCGTTTATATCTGTTACATAATCTACTTGCTTTAGGATTTCTTCTCCCAAAGTTCCCGCAGTAGTTAGGGTTACTGTTATTTTCTTTGGAGTATCTCCGTCTATAATTACCAAATTGGACCAGTAAGAAGCATCTTTGTAGGCCTTTGCTGTACCCTTAGGTACATAAAATACTTTGGTGAAGTTGAAAGTGTTGTCGGATATTGTCGGTGCAGTTTTGCTTTTGAGGGTGGCTGCGAGGAGGCGGAAGCACTCACTGAAAGCGTAATTGTCTATTACTTCCAGCTTTTCCGGAAATGTAACTTTCTGTAGTTGTTGACATTTATAGAAAGCGTAACTTCCTATTGTTTTTAGACTGTCAGGGAATGCAATTTCGGATAAATTGCATTGATAAAATGCACTATTGCCTATACTGACTAATTTTTCTGGAAAGTCCACTTTCTTTAGGTTGTAGCATTCGTAGAAAGCAGCATCGCCAATGTCTTTTAAATTATCAGGAAGTGTAGCTTCGGTTAAACCACTCTGATAAAATGCATTGTATTCTATTGTAACCAATGATTTAGGAAAAGTGATATCTTTCAGAC
>ERZ779840.1882-NODE-1882-length-19044-cov-5.902575_pt1 | contig 19044 bp, 11 predicted proteins | sample MGYA00511561_ERZ779840 | MGnify/ENA primary metagenome ERZ779840 (study PRJEB29588, sample SAMEA2162036) | human gut metagenome | biome: human gut; feature: human-associated habitat; material: faeces | place: Denmark | collected 2008/2010 ...
AGCACCTCTCTTTCATACAGAAATTATATCATAATTTCTGTATGAAAACAAGTAGAAGTTTTCGTTGAACGTAACAGTCCAGTAGGTACACTGGCCCTCGGCGGTGGAGCAAAGCCAACAGGCCACACCCATGCTCATAAAGCTGGCGTTGATGTTCTCCTGTACAGCCCAATACGCGCTGTCGCTGCTGTCGATTTATTTACACTGTAAACTATAACTGTAAACCATAGAACAAGCTCATAACGACAAGGTTTATGAAAATGCTTCTATACTTTACAGTTGGGCGAATGTATAACGGAACAAGTAAAGAGGGGCTGTTGTATATGCTCGTCCGAATGCGCTCACCAACGCGGTCAGGAATCAGCCTTGCCTGCCAGTGCCAGAAACTTCTTATCGGACTGGATACCCTGTGTCAAAAACTTCCCGTCCCGGAACAGGGCATAGGTCGTGACCGGGGCGGGCGTGTTCTGCGCAGTCTCGCGGTCGGTGATGTGGTGTACGGTCAGCGGGATGCCGTGGGCCCGGGCAGTCTCTGCCACGCGCGGCACCCAATAATAGGTAAAAGGGCATTGGTCGGTATAGTAGAGCACAAAGCCGGGTTCTGTGGCCTGCGGGTGCTTGGCACAGGGCTTGAACTTGGGCGGCGCAGCGTCAGGGGAAAGCGGCAGGTACATCAGCGTGATGCCGCAGTCGGACACATCCGCCGTGGAAAAGCCCTCATGTGCCAGAAACCTGGCGTCGGCCAGAAATTCGCGCTTGCGCCCCTCGGCAGACAGAATACACACGCCCTTACGCCCCTGCGCACGGGCATCGTTGACGCATCGGGCCAGCAGTTCTTTCGCGTAGCCGTGGCCTTTCAGCGCCCCGGAGACCCAGAGGCAGTTGATGTGCAGGCAGCCCTCCGCCTCCATGGGCAGCCAGGCGTTTTCCGCCGGGATGTATTCAATAAAGCATTTGCCGCGCTCCACGCTGCGGCAGAAAACCAGCCCTTCGTCAAAGCGCTGTTTGAGCCATTCCTTTTTTGCCAGGCACTGCTTGCCGGACATGGCACAGCAGATGTGCTCCTTGTCGATGTTTTCTTTCGTGATGCGGATATAGTCCATAGTCGATCACTTTCCTTTTTAACTGGAACGGTTTGCGCTTTCATACTGGTTTTTTCCTGTGCTTATTATACCTTACCTGTTCCTGAAGTTCAATGTTGCCACAAAACATCGGTTTTTTCTTGTTTTTGAGGCGATTTTGTACTATAATAATTACAGTAAGTTCAAAAGTGATGGACTTGATCGGTTGTAAGGTCACGATTATGCAAAATCGAAATACCAATTTGAATGACATCTATATGTCGGATCGCTTGCAGGCACAGCTGCAGCAGATCGACCAATACGCAATGACCTGCGTAGTTGCTCCCATGGGGTACGGTAAAACCACCGCCGTCAACTGGTTTTTGGGGGAACGCAGCAAAGTACCCGGTACACGGGTGGTTCGCATCAGCATTTACTCCGACAGTCTGGCAATCTTCTGGCGGAGTGCACAGTCAGCCTTTGCACATGCGGGCCTTGATTTCCTGCGCCAATATGAATTGCCGTCGGATCTTCAAGGCGTCATGCTGTTGATGGATGACATGAACCGCGCGTTGGCCGGAACAGGCCCATTCTATATTTTTCTGGATGATTACCATCTGCTGCGAGGTCCCCGCTGCGCACATTTTCTTTGCAAATGTGCTGTCCAGCTCCCTAAGAATGTACATATCATTATAGCCAGCAGAAACCACTTCCTTTCGCAAGCTGAAATCACGAAGCTGTGCAGCAGGGTATGTATCCTTGGCCCCAAGCAGCTGCGGCTGGACAAGGATGACCTCGCTGTCTACACCCGCCGCTGCGGTGCCGACCTGACAGAGAGTCAGCTGCAGCAGCTTCTCTACGCGACGGAGGGTTGGATCTCAGCCGTCTATCTGAATTTGCGGACCCTGGCGGACCGCGGTGCCCTGCCGGAGCGCGGTTCTGATATATACAACCTGTTTACGGCTACCATGATCGACCCGCTGCCGCCCATGCAGCAGGAATTTTTAACCGTGCTGAGTCTGACCGATGAGTTTACCATCGAAATGGCCAAAGCTGTCACAGGGCGGGAGGATGCCGCCGAGCTGCTGGCAGATTTGACCACCCGCAATGCTTTTGTAAAGCGCTTGCCGGACAGTGACCGGTATCGCTGCCATCACGTGATGAAGCATTGCGCCATGCGGGCGTTCCATAAGCTGCCGGCGGAGAAGCAGACCGCCTATTACGACCGATACGGCCAATGGTATGAGCAGCATGGGCACCTGCTGCACGCCATGACGGCCTACCGTGCCTGCGGCGATTATGATGCGCTGCTGCGTGTGGTTGAGAAAGACACCGGCATTCGTCTGGCTATCACGCGGCCCAAAATAGCCCTGGCCGATCTGGATGCCTGCCCGAAATCAACGCTGAAGGAACACCCGGTTGCCCTGCTGGTGCTGATGCGCTGTATGTTCAACTGGCATCAGATTCCCAAAATGCTGGAATTGAAAAACCTTCTGTTGGAGACCGTTGACGAGCACCCCGCATGGCCCGAGGAAGAGCGCAGCAACCTGTTAGGGGAGTGCGACCTGATCACAAGCTTCCTTTTTTATAATGATATAGCGGCCATGAGCGTACTGCACCGCAGCGCCAGCGAAAAAATGACGCGCCCGGCTATCAGTATCCAAAAAGCGAACGGCTGGACATTTAATTCGCCCTCAGTGCTGATGATGTACCACAGCAAGCCCGGTGCGCTGGATGCCGAGCTGGCCGAGTTAGACCGCTGTATGACGCACTACTGTAAAATTACAGATGATCATGGCATAGGGGCTGACCGCCTGATGCAGGCGGAAGCTGCTTTTACGCGCGGGCAGCTTGATGATGCAATGATTGCGCTGGAGCGCACCTATGCGCAGACGGACGGCAGCGGGCAGGAGAATATTGCGCTCTGCGGTGACTTTCTCTCGCTTCGGCTTTCCCTGTTCGGGCAGGGTACCCCGCGTTATACGCCGCTGGGGCGCTATGAGCTGCTGCAGCAACAGCACAATGCCCCGTGGGTACGCTTTTGGGATGCCTGCTGTGCCTACTATTATGCGCTGCTTGGGCAGGAAGAAGCGATACCGGAGCCGTTCCGCCTGCATCGGTTGGAGAGCATAAACTTTCTTGCGCCCGGGCGTCCGATGATTCTGCTGATTGAAAATCAGGTCTATCTGACCCAAAAGGCGTGGCCGAAGGTCATAGGCCGAAGTGAAAAGCTGCTCGAGGGCGCCGCCGCTTTCCGTTACAGTCTGGTTGCGCTGTACCTGCGCATCCAGACGGCCGCCGCCTACGCGATGATGGCCAAACAGACCGAGGCTGCCGCGCTGCTGCAGGAGACCCTGCAGGAAGCAAAAATGGATGGTCTGGTGCTTCCTTTTGCGGAGAACTACCGCTATCTAAAACCGCTTTTGCAGGATACGCCGCAGGATGCTTTTACAAGCCGGATTCAGGCGCTTGGGGAGGCGCTGGAGACGCACAGCGCCGGACTCCCGTATGCCCGTGCCTATCCGGCAGGGTTTGATGTGCTGACAGAGCGTGAGCGCGAAATCTGCGCACTGATTGCCGCAAGGCTTTCCAACCGTGAGATCGCGGCGAAACTGTTTCTATCCGAGGGCAGCGTCAAGCAATACTGCAACCGCATTTATTCTAAGCTGAACATTGAGGGGGACACCCGCTCCAAACGCCGGCGGCTGGCCGCATGGATGGCAAATTGTTAACCTTTGGGTAATAGATATTCAGATAAATCCACTGTACTATACTAGGTATAGTGGATTTTTTGTACCCTTTTGTCTGCTTAGACTATTTTAAGGAAAAGCGATAAGGGCAATTTCAAGTAAATCCGGATATATTTATCAGGCACACCGGGGTTTGGCCCTGTTTATTTATAGATATCCCCGCAATAAAGAGAAAGGATTGAATAGAAACTATGCACAGTAAACTCATACGGTTGCAAACCGCCCTGTTGATGCTGGCACTCCTGTTCACGGTGTTGCTCCCTGTCCCCGCCTATGCACTGGAGGGGGTACTGGTGATGGACAGGTAAAGGCCGACGGTTCAACAACCATCAGCGACCCCAACACGTTAAATGCGTGGGAGCGCACGCAGGCCTATAACAACGCCACCACCGGCCGTATTTGGGCTGACAAGACGGTGGAGGAAGACGAAATCACCTTCAGCGGCGAACTGCAAAACCAGCCCGCCATCAAGGTATCCGATACCAAAGACGCTGATTTCCTGGTCGCGCTGTCTGCGCTGTCCTCCTATGCGTCTACCACCACCACCAATACACAGGCCCTGGATATTGTCATGGTGCTGGATGCCTCCGGCAGTATGAAGGACACCATGAGCGGTGGCACAAAGCGCATAGACGCGCTGAAAAAAGCTGTCAATGCCTTTATTGACAGCGCCAAAACTCAGAACGCGAAAATCACGGATAAAGAGAAGAAAATCCGACTGTCCATCGTGAAATTTGCGGATGATAGCAAGGACGAGGTTGGCAACGAAATCCACTGGGGCATCAACTACTCGCAGATCGTAAAGGATCTTACCGTATGTGAGGACAACGGTGCCGCTGAGCTTACAACCGCAGTCAATGACATTCGGCCTCACGGTGCCACACGGGCGGATTATGGCTTGCAGCATGCCCAAACCGAGTTGACTAAGCATGGACGCACCAATGCCAAAAAGGTCGTCATCTTCTTTACCGATGGCTCGCCTAATAAATCAAACGGGTTTGACAATGACATTGCTTCCAAAGCGATTGGAACGGCTAAATCCCTCAAGGCGGCAGGTGCCGAGGTTTACACGGTCGGCATTTTTAAGGATGCTGACCCGAAGGCCGATGTCAGCAAAACTTCAAAAGAAAACAAGTTCATGCAGGCGGTCTCCAGCAACTACCCCTCTGCTACCTACACGAAAACGGGCATCATAAAGTATAAATGGGACTTCGGCGACAGACCTGACAAGGCAGATTACTATATGGCGGCTTCCAGCGCTGATGAGTTGAAGAATGTCTTTGAGAACATCTTCACGTCTGTATCTACCACACCGGCAGGCCCCACGCAGGTTACGGACAAGCCCCAGAAAGAAGGCTACGTGACTTTCGATGATCCCCTGGGCGATTATATGGAAGTCAAGAGCTTTGAGGCCGTCGCCTTTTCCGACCAGGTCTTTACGGAGCCGAGCAAAGAAACCTCCGGCAATGTGGATACCTATATCTTTAAGGGTGAGCATAAAGACACGGTCAGCGGCGCCTACCCCGAGAAAGCCAATTTGAAAGACATCATTATCACCGTCAACCGTAGCAGCGGCAGTGTCGGCGACCACGTGCGGGTCCAGATCCCTGCCAGTATGCTGCCCCTGCGGTATTATAAGGTCACAAACACCGATGGCACCCCCAAGCTGGAAGTCAACAACGCCCAGCCCATCAGCGTCATCTACTCTGTCGGCCTTAAAAAGGATGTGCGTGACCAGATTGCGTCCGGCAGCTTTACCGACACCGACCTTGCCGCCTACGTTGCGGATAACGCCGAAAAAGGCAAAATCAGCTTCTACTCCAACAAATTTAATCCTAACAAAAAAGCGGCAGACGACGTTACAACCATCGGTTCGACCACTGCCACCTTTACCCCGGCAACAAGCAACAACTTCTACTATCATACCGAGGATACCCTGCTGTACACCAAAACGGGGGAAGGCAAAGACGCTAAGTATACGCCGGCCACTAGTTTTGAAAAGAGCACAATCTATTATTATGAGCTAAACTACCTGCATCAAAACCCGGACAAACGTGATGAAACGCTTGTTAAGAAAGATATGGTTCCCATGCACATTGATGAGGAAAGTGCCATCGAGAAGTGCATAGGAAAGAATGCGGATGGTAACTACTACATCAAGGCGGGCACCAAAAAAGGCAGCTTGCCCTCCGCCATTGATAGCCAGCTGGGCGATAAGAAAGACACAAATGGTAATTACTATAACCCAACCGGCACCGCGAAGCGCCGCATTGACTTCCAGTGGAACCTTAACACAGACGAGGGTGTGCTGTACCTTGGCAACAACGGTAAGCTGACCATGAACGCCACCGGCAGCTTGAAGGTTACTAAGAAGGTGAAAGCCGACGAGGGTCTGACCCCGAACCGCAACACCGATTTTACGATGAAGTTTACGCTGACGGGCGATAACGTAGCCACCAATGCCACGTACAACTACACCGTTACCGGCACTGAGGGTACTAAACCCATCAAGAGCGGCGATAAATTCACCCTGAAAGACGGCCAGACTGCCGAAATCGTAGGCTTGCCCGCAGGCAGCACCTATACCATCACGGAAGAAACCCCGCCTACCGGCTATACCAGTAACATTACGCACGACGGCACGGGCGAGGTCAAAGCAGGTACAGCCCAAGAAGTTACGGTGACAAACACCTATAAGCCCAATCCGATTACCGTGAAACCGGGTGACCCCGATTACCCGTTTGGCGGCGTAAAGATTTTGACGGGCCGCACTTGGAGAAGTGACGATAAATTCGGCTTCAAACTGGAGGCTGTCACCAATGGCGCCCCGCTGCCCGAACAGCAGAGTGAATCTAATGGCAAACGCTATGCAAACAGCGGGGATGTGACGGGTACTGACAACACCTACGATGAAGCCCCCTTTGACTTCGGAAGTGTCACCTTCGATAAACCCGGCACGTATGTGTACAACATCACCGAGAATATCCCCACCGGCAACCAAGCTAAAATCCCCGGTGTTTCGTATGACAACTCCTCCTACAGTGTGACGGTTACCATCACGGACAACGGCAGCGGCCAGCTGGAGATGACAGATCACACCATTACGAAAGATGGCGAAACCGAAAACGGCGAAACCAAAGCCAAGTTTGTCAACACCTATCACGCCGACAAAGTTACGGTAACCTTGAAAGCCACCAAGAAACTGAATGTCGTGGTCGGCAACCGCACACTGCAACCCGGCGAATTCTCGTTCACATTGTGCGAAAAGCAGGCAAACGGCACGGTTTCTGCTACCCCCGCTGATACCGCCAAGAACGACGAAAAAGGCGATGTTACGTTTGCCCTGAATTTCACGGAAGCCGTAGGCCAAAAGACCTATGTCATCCGCGAGGTGAAGGGCGACCTCGGCGGCATCGGGTATGATACCCGTGCATACGAGGTCACTTTCGAAGTCACCGATAACGGCGTAGGTCAGCTTGAGGCAAGCAACCCCGCTTATACGCTGAACGGCAAACTCGTCGTTGACGGCGCACAGTTTGTAAACACCTACACGGCAACGGCGGGCGATAAAGTCAAGTTTACCCCCAAGGCCACCAAGGTGTTGACCGGCCGCGCTCTGAAGGAGGGCGAGTTCCACTTCATTGTGACCGATAAGAATGGTAAGGAAGTTTCCACCGGCACGAACAAGGCCGACGGCACGGTGGAATTCTCCGACATTGGTTTCAGCGAAGCCCAGACAACGTATGCCGCACTGCTTGCCGACCTGCCGACCGAGCAGCCCACCGAGGATGAAAAGCCCGTTGTAGACGAGCAGCCCACTGAGGACGAGCAGCCCACTGCGACCGAGCAGCCCACCGCGACCGAGCAGCCCACTGCGACTGAGCAGCCCACCGCGACCGAGCAGCCCACCGCGGGCAACCAGCCCGATGTACATCGCCAGCCCGCTTTGCTTGCGCTGACCCCCGTTGACAACAACAGCGAGGAAATCGCGCCGACCGAGGAAATGGAAGCCCTGCTGACGCATTGGTATACCATCAGCGAGGTCAACGAGGCCAAAGACGGCATTACCTATGACCCCACGGTTTATACTGTGTGCGTCAAATTGCGGGATAAGGAAGGCAACGGCAAACTGGACATCGAGAGCGTCACCTATTACGAAGCCGACAAGACCACCCCGCTGGGGGATGGCGTAACGCCGACTTTCCGCAACAGCTATGCCGCAGCGGATTCCGACGCAGTAACCATTACCCTGCAAAAGAACCTGACCGGCCGTGCTCTGAACGCTGGCGAATTCACCTTTAAGCTGTCTTGCCCGGAGGACGCAGCGCACAATGGCCTGACCGCTACCAACGATGCCAGCGGCAAGGTGACATTTGCACTGACCTATAAGGATCCTGACTCCAACAACAGCAACGCCGCCCCCACCGCCTACACCTACACGGTATCGGAGGTCAAGGGCGACGCCGAAGGCGTAAGCTATGATGACCAGACCTACACCTTTACAGTTGAGGTGCAGGACGATGGCACCGGCAAGATGAAGGCAGCGCTTACGAAAGTGCCCGCAAGCATGACCTTTACGAACACCTACACGCCGAAGGCCACGCCTACGCCCACCCCCACAGTCACCCCCAGCCAGGAGCCTTCTGCTACCCCGGCACCCACAGCTACCCCCGCACCTACCGCAGCCCCGAAGCCCGTTGCTACCGCAACACCTGCCCCGATGACGCATATTCCGCAGACGTCGGACACATTCCCGCTGGCGCTGCTGATTGCTATTCTGGCTATCAGCGGCGGCGCGGTTGCCCTGCTGATCGTGGGCAAAAAGCGCAAAAAGTAATTCTCTCATCGTTCCCTAAATAGCAGACCCCCTCCCATACCGCCGGCAACAGCGGTGTGCGGCGGGGGTCTGCTTTTATCTGCCAAACAGAATCCCCCTCGACTCATAAATCGAGGGGTGAATAACCTATAGCAAAAGAATGTGAAAACACCATCTTGCCGTGCAGAACAAGATGATGTAAAATGGAAATAATGAGAAGTCCCCTCCATAAAGGCAGCCATACACCGCATCCAAAATCCGCCGGGGATGCAAAAACCAATTCGTTGGAGGTGTGCATTATGCCAAAGCCAAAATGGAATCTGAACACCATTTACATATCTGAGCGGCTGCAAGAGAGCCTGCGGCCTATTTCCCGCTGCGCCATGACGACAGTGGTCGCGCCCATGGGCTATGGAAAAACCACAGCGGTGAACTGGTATCTCGGCGAGCACGCCAAAGTGGAGACGCTGCATATCATCCGTATCAGTGTGTATTCCGACAACCTTGCGATTTTCTGGAAGAGCGTGCAGGAGGCGTTTGCCCGCGCAGGGTTCACCTTCCTGCGGGAGTATCCCTGCCCAACGGACGCGGCAGGCGGCGGACTGCTGGTGGACGATCTCTGCCATATGCTGGCGGGCGAATCCCCCTGTTACATCTTCATTGACGATTTTCATCTGCTGACGGACAAGCGTGCCCCCCTGTTCCTTTGTATGCTGGCAAATCGGCTGCCTGCCAATGTGCATATAATCGTTGCAAGCCGTGACCGCTTTTTGCCCGCTGCGGAGGCGGTGCGGCTGGGGGGCAAGGTATATCAAATCGGCATGGAACAGCTGCGCCTCAACCATACGGAGCTTGCGGTTTATGCCCACCGCTGCGGGACAAAACTTTCCGATGCGCAGGTGGAAAGCCTTCTCTATTCCAGCGAGGGCTGGTTCTCTGCCGTATATCTGAACCTGTGCACCCTCTCCGAGCGCGGCGTGCTGCCCAGCCGGAACTCCGATATCTACGCCACTTTTACCGCCGCTATGATCGATCCGCTGCCGGAAAAACAGCGGGAGTTTTTGGCAGTAATGGGCCTTGCCGATGAGTTTACTGTCGAAATGGCGCAGTGTATCACAGGGGATGCGGATGCGGCGCAGATCCTTGCCATGCTGACCGAGCAGAACGCCTTTGTCACGCGTTTGCCGGATGGCGTGACCTATCGCTTTCATCACATGATGAAGGAATGTGCAGAACGGAGCTTTCACGAGATGAAGGCGGAAACACAAAAGCTCTATTGGGAGCGTTTCGGGCTGTGGTATGAAAACCAAAGACAGTATCTTCACGCTATTGCCGCCTACCGAAAAAGTGAGGACTACCACGCGCTGCTGCGGGTCATTCGCGGTGATGCAGGCATTCTGTTGGCCTCGCTGAAGCCGGAGGATGTGCTGGACGCATTGAACAAATGCCCCGCCGAGACATTGAAAGCCAATCCCTTTGCCATTCTGGTTCTGATGCGGCGGATGTTCACATGGCGGCAGATCCCGAAGATGCTGGAGCTGAAAGAACTGCTGCTGACAGCCATTGCGGAACACCCGGAATTGTCGGCGGAGGAGCGCGGCAACCTGCTGGGTGAGTGCGACCTTATCCTGAGTTTTCTCTGCTATAATGACATCAGCGCCATGAGCCGCCTGCACCGCAGTGCCAGCAGGCAGATGTCCCGCCCGGCCATCAGCATCCAATCCGGCGGCGGCTGGACCTTTGGCTCGCCGTCTGTCCTGATGATGTTCTACCGCGCACCGGGAGAACTTGAGGGCGAGCTGGCCGAGATGGATGAGTGTATGCCCCATTACTATAAAGTCACGAACAACCACGGTCAGGGCGCGGAAACCATTATGCGCGCAGAGGCGCTGTTCTGCCAGGGACATTTTACCGATGCGCACATCGAGCTGGAGTGCGCTTACGCACAGGTCAGGGACAACGGGCAAATCAACATGGCGCTATGCTGTGATTTCCTGTCGCGGCGGCTTTCTCTGCACACCGATGTGGAGCAGCGATATACTTTTGCGGAAAGATACGCAGAGTTGCTGCAATATCACGATGCATCGTGGATCAACATCTGGTGTGCCACCAGTGCCTATTATCATGCGCTGCGGGGGGAAGCAGAAGAGATCCCGGAGATTTTTTCGCAGCACAGGCTCTCCACCGTCAATATGCTTGCGCCGGGCAAGCCCATGATGGAAATGATTGAAAATCAGGTGTATCTTGCCCAAGGTGCCTATGCCAAGGTGGTGGGACGCAGCGCGGAACTGCTGGCGGTATGCGAGGCGATGCACTATGCGCTGGTGGCGCTGCATATCCGCATCCAGACGGCAGCGGCCTACGAGAAATTGGGCAAGACCGAGGAGGCCCGTGTATGGCTTCGGAAAGCGCTTGCCGACGCGGAACCGGACGGCTTTGTGATGCCGTTCGTGGAGAACTACGACTGCCTGCAGCCCATTCTTGCGCGCGAGATGAAAAACGGCTTGATTGCGAAGATCACTGACCTTGGCGAAGCGGCAATGGTACGAAACGCCGCACGCGTGCGCCCGGCAGCATTTGATGTGCTGACAGCGCGGGAATTTGAAATCGTAGAACTGATGGTGCAGCGGCTCAGCAACCGCGAGATTGCCGAAAAGCTCTATCTCTCCGAGGGAAGCGTCAAGCAGTACGCGAACCAGATCTATTCAAAACTCCATATTGACGGCGATACCCGAACCAAGCGAAAGCAGCTTGCCGAGCTGCTTGGGCAAAAGTCCTAGCCTTTAGTTAATGGTTATCCCACCCGATCCACCGTACAATGTAGGTACGGTGGATCTTTATTTTTGCGGAAGGGAGGGCCTACACTTGAACCGAAGGTATCTCACAGCTGTCACGCCGCTGCCTGATTATATTTTGCAGGTCGATTTTGTGTCCGGAAGTCGGCTTTTGCTGGATATGAAGCCGCATCTGGATAAGATTCGGTTTCGCCCGCTTGCTGATGCGCGGGTGTGGAGCAGCGCTGTGACCAACGGCATCTTTGTCCGCTTTGGCGATGTGGAGCTAAGCCATGACGAAATTTTGACCATGGCAGAGCAGGCATACGAATGAAAAAAGCAACGCAAAATAGAGAAATTTAAGGAGGAAAGACATGAACTGTATCCAAAAAATGCTGGCAGCTGCGCTCGGCTGCGTGCTGAGTGCGCTGCTTCTGACCGGCTGCGGAGAAAAAGAAGAGCCGGTCAACATAACGCTTGCAAACCACAGCGGTCACGGCATCACATCTATCAGCATCACGCCCTCGACCAGCGATGAATGGGACACGGAGCTTGTCGACGGTATCTTCCAGAGCGGAGAAATGATGGAAGTCAGCCTTGGTTCCTACAAACCGTCTGAGCTTCCGGACTTCAACATTCTTGTCTACAACGAAGAAAGCTACGTCCTGTACGACAACGATGTTGACGAAGTGGATTTTACAATCCACGATGGCGACTATGTTGTATTCCTGTCTCCGGACGGCGACGACAGCATCGTGGTCTGCACATCGGAGGAATATGACAATCTGTACGCCGGCGATGGCGAGAACGCCCCGACAGGCTACACGGCCGAAGAGCTTGGGCAGACTGGCGGTATGTCAGGCTTCTCCGGCTGCTGGAAGCTTGAAAACGCGCCGTTCTATTTCGTCATCAACGACAACTATGAGTGGATTGCCGTCAACCTCTACGGCGAGCAGGTCGGCCCCGGCTATGTCGTGTCGGAAGATGACTGCATCATGCTCTGCATGGAGGACGACACAGAGCTTGTTTCCCTCTGGCAGACCGCTAACGGCGACCTGAGCGACGCCAACGGCAACACACTTACCGCCTCTGAGTACATTATGCTCCTGCCGACACCGGATGACGAGCTGAACCAGACCGCCTGCTTTCCCGGTAGCTTTACCAATGTATCCATCAAGTATCCAATCCAGATGGAAGCACACGAACACCCGAATGTTGACAATTCGCTGAGCTTCAACGCAGTCATGGAAGACGGAACAGATGACTACTATTCCAATATTGTGATTGCCTTCCAGCCTATCTCCGGCTATGATTCCTATATGGAAAAGGGCGCTGCCAGCGCGAAGCCCTACATGGTCAAGATGCTCGACGACTTTATGAAGGGTATGTACGGCGACAAGCTCATCCAATCCTTCGGCTCGGATTTCAAGGATAACGGCGACTACTACAGTCTGACCGGTTATATGTGGCTCGACGGATCCATCTTCTCCGACGGTCCGTCTCAGCCTGTGCGCGGCTGTATGGAGGTTCGCTACTACGGTCCGACCGGCTACGCGCTTGTCGCAACGACCATCGCGCTCGAGGGTCGAATCCACAACTACTTTGAGATTTGCAACAACATGCTCGAAACCATCTCCTACACCGCCGGATGGAGCACCGCGCCCAAGCCCGTACCCACTCAGGCAACCTATTCCGGCGATACCGGCGACTACGGCACGCCATACTACTGGTATGATGAAGACGGCGACGTGTGGTACTGGAACGGCTATGAAAACGAGTTCATCTCCTACGGCTCGGACGGCTATATTGACGACGATTCTGGCGAATACATGGAATCCAACGATGCCGGCTGGGATTACTCGGATGAGTACTACGACGACTACGATCCGTGGTCTGACCCCGGTGACGGCTGGGACGATTACTCTTACGATGACGAAGGTTGGGGCGACTACTTTGATGAGTAAGATACAGGCTCTGAACGTGCGCTGCCGGTGCCGCGCAATGTCACTTTATTACCTGATGGAGTGACCGGAAGGAGGCGTATCATGAAAAAACGGTGGAAGAACACCGCATTCTTTGCGCAGGTGATGGTGCTTTGCCTGTGCCTTGCCGCCTGCGGCAATTCCGATGATGTGGCGGGGGATGATTGGCGCACGACCGGTATGGTGGTCGACAGCGGAACCATCACCCATGACGGCGACAGTGTGGATGTCCTGGTCACAGTGAGCGAGAGCAGCGCAGCCTTCTACCGGGACATCCCGGAGCAGGTGCTGTTCGACAGTGTCGCCTTCCCCATGGACATTCCCGATGCGGAGCAGGCATTTCACAGCATCTCCTTTGACGATTTGGACGGCGACAGCGAGAGCGATGTATGGGTGAGCTTTCTCCACGAAAACGGGGATGCAACGGATCTGATCTGGATCTGGGATTCGGAGGAGCGCTATGTCTATCGGGAGGATCTGTCCGCGATTCCGGCTGACGAGGACGATCCAAGCGATTATGCAGGGCTTTGGGAGTACCCGGACGAAAATCTTTGGCTGCGTATCTATGAGGATGCGACATGGGAATTTGTAAATGATCAGGAAGATGTTATTGAGTACGGCACACTGTGGGCGGACGAAAACGGTGTGACGCTGCACTTTGACGGCAGCGGCGATACCCTGCAGCTGGATCGCAGCGTCAGCGGCGATCTCATCAACAGCGTGAACGGCGATATGCTTTTCCCGGCGGAGAGTAACCGGCAAGGCAGAATAGGAGACGAATATGGAAGAGAAGAATAAAAACCTGACGGATGAACAGCTTTCGCAGCAGCTCCGCAAGAGTAAAGGCGGAAAATGGGGCGGAATGCTCCTTTCCCTGCTGGGCGGCGTGGTCGTCTTTGCGGGTATCGTGCAGGGCGGCAATCTTGTACTGATCATTGCGGGCGTTGTGATCCTCGCGCTGGGGCAGACGGCAAAGGGAAAATCCAGGGAGCAGGCCGGCCGCCAGACCTTCGATGCCCTGGCACCGGATATTGTAAGCACAGTCTTTGACAACATACAGATGGATCCCGCCCCGCACATATTGGATGCGAAGGATACAAACATCCCTCTGCCCGGCCACACCTATTGCAGCGGCAGCGGGTATATCCGCGGAACCTATCAGGGGCTGACCACCGAATTGTGCACCGTCAGGCTGACGGAGGTGAACGAGTTTCAGCGCGAGGAAACCGGTCAGTGGGAGAAAAACGAGCGTGAGGTCTATACCGGGCAGTGGATGCTGTGTGAGCTGAACCGGGAATTTCCGACCTGGCTGACCATCTGGCCAAGAGAACGGATGGATAAGCTGTTCGGCAGCAAAACCATCCGGACAGGAAACGAGGCCTTCGATAAGCGTTTTAATGTAAGCAGCGATGATGAAGCCGCAGCCCTGCACATTCTGACGCCCGACTGCGCAGAGAAAATTCTGGCGCTGGCAGATTCCCCCTTCGGCAAGTTTGCCATAAACCTCAACAGTGACGGCAGACTGTATCTTGCGGTTCACAGCGGACACGGCTTTTTTGACCTCGGCAAGGGGCGGGAGGATCCGGCACAGCTGCGCCAGCGCTTTACCTGTGAGCTGACGTGGTTTACGAATATGATCGATGTGTTCCGCGGCGCGTAAAGGAGGTGGGCAATATGCCGCTTTGGCTTGCTGTGGTGCTGTTGGCATCGGCGGTTATCGGCATCGTGCTGTGCCGTAAATATCTGCGCCGAAACAAAACCGTGCGCATCCTCGGTATCAGTATCTGTGTGCTGCTGGCGTTGGCCTGCATCCTGTATATCGGTCTGACCCTTCTCTTTGTGGATGCGGTGCAAAACCAGCCGCCTACATTGTGACAGGAAAGGCACCGGCAGAGGTGTGAAGGAGGCCGTATGAAAAAGAATCGAATCCTCATTATCAGTATCGTTCTTGCGATAGCGTTTGTGGCGTGTCCCATAGAATCTACGCGGAATATCACAGCGGGAATCGGTTTCATTCTCGGGGCTGTGTCGGTGGCATGGCTCGGGGTGCGCCAGCGGAAAGGCGCACAGAAGGAATACGAGGATACTGTGCGGCGGTACACAGGCACCACGATGATGAAGGTGGTATGGATCGAGGAATCGGTCAATGAACGGTGGGAGCAGCAGGAGGACGGCAGCGAACAGCTGCGCCGGGAGACAGTCTATCTTCCAACCTATGAGTACACCGTGAACGGCAAAACCTACCGGTACGCAAGCCGTCAGACCGTTTCCGGCAAGCGGGAACTGGGACGGCAGGTGGTCGGATATTACGATCCCACTCGGCCCGACCGTATTACCGAAAACAAGCCGCGAAAGCCTGTTTTGGGTGGGATGTGCTTCTTTATGTTTGCCGCGTTCCTGCTCTGGTTCGGTATCATGTCCTTTGCCGGTATGCTTTCCATTTCCTGATACTGCGTACCCATGCCGGGTCGCAGCAGGCGCATTTCAGCCCCCAAAAACTTGTGTGCGCAGCGCGTGCTGCAAAAAAACAGGATACTTGCTACCATACTTTTGTTTTATCTTTCCATGCAAGCATTTCTTTCGCAGATAGTCCGCGTGTTCGGCTGCATTTTGGCTTTTTCGATACTGCGCAATGTTTTTTCAAAAAAGGCTTGACAATTTGCGATTTTAACCCCTATAATTTTTATAAATACCTTGGGCACTGCTGCCCAACAGCGCGAAGAAGGAGACATGATGAAAAAGCAGCTTGTAAGCATCCTGTTTGCCCTGTGCATGGTGCTCTGCCTTGTGCCCCTGGCGGCCTTTGCGGAGGAAAGCACGGAAACCCCGCCCGAGTGCAGTTGTGAAACAGCCTGCACGGCGGAAAGCATGAATGCGGAATGCCCCGTCTGCGGCGCAGAGGGGGTTTCGGCGGAGAATTGCGCAAAATACATCAAGCCCGCAGACGGGGCGGCAGCCCAGCCGGAGGAAAAAGTGTCCGACCCCCAGCCGGAGACGGCCTTGACGGCGTTGAGTGGCGAGGGCGAGACGCCCGCCGCGAGCGGAGCGGTAACAGAAGTCGGCAACGAGCCTGACTTGACTGCGGCTATTGCTAATTCTAATGTCAACACCGTCAAGCTGACGGCGAACATTGACATCAGCAGTTCCCTGACCGTCAACCGCACCGTGACGCTGGACTTGAACGGTTATGTGCTCAAATATGTGAGCGCAAACAAAGGCAGCGTGATTGTGGTCGAGAACGGCGGGCAGCTGACTATTGAGGACAGCAATACGAGTAATCTCTCGCACAAATTCATGCCGAATGGCAAACTGTGGGTGCTGGACGATGCAAGCGGCACAGAGGCCGTCACCGGCGGCGTCATCACCGGCGGCACGGGAACGGACATCTCAACGTTCGGCGGAACGACGTGGTATTGCGGCGGCGGCGCGCTGATTAAAAACGGCGGCAGCCTGACCATGAGGGGCGGCAATATTATCGGCTGCTCCGCGGAGTGCGGCGGCGGTGTATGTATTGATTCGGAACAGGGTCAGTTCTCTATGTCCGGCGGCAGCATCGCCGGATGCGTCGCCTCCGACATCGGCGGCGGTGTTTTTGCTTCCGGCACGTTCAAAATGTCAAGTCAGGCGGTCATTCGCAGCTGCACCGCCGAAAGCGCGACCCAATATGTTTGCGGCGGAGGCGTATATGTCAACGTCAGCAGCAGCTTTGTGATGTCTAATGAGGCAAAAATCGAAGGCTGTCAGGCAATCTCCAACTCTTCCAACTCTTCCAACTCTTCCAACGGCGGGGGCGTCTATCTCTCAAACAATACGAGGTTCACCCTGTCGGGCAGCGCCGTGATTCAAAATTGCACGGCAACAAATTCCGCCAACCCCGGCGAAGCCTATGGCGGCGGCGTAAGCGCCGCTTGTGTGAAGGAGATCACCTTGGCGGACAGTGCGCGCATTGCCGGCTGTACTGCGGCAAACGGAAGCGGACTATACATCACCGGCTCTTTGGCGTCTCCTAATGTCTATGGGAAACTTTACGCCAACGGCGGCTCGGTTGACGGCGACGTCGTGCTGGGAGATAAAGATAAAAACGACGGTCCCTGTACCATTACAGGCTCCGGCGGGACTGTGTTCTATGGCAAAGTGACCGTTACCCCCGGCAGCACCATCGAAAGCGGCACATTCAACGGCGAGGTCATCAACAACGGAACCATCACCGGCGGTACATTTAGCGGCGGGATTACCGGCAACCCCGCGCTTGCCACCGGCAGCGGCACGGAGACAGACCCCTATCAAATTGGCACCGCCGAGGGGCTGAAGCGGTTCCGGGATATTGTCAACGGCGAAAACGGTAGGACACAAAAGTTGGATGCCTGCGCCACCCTGACAGCCGATATCGTTTTGAACGACGGCACTTTTGACGAGGACGGCAATTACACCCCCGGCCCCAGCAGTGCCGCCCTTACGGAATGGTCGCCTATGGGTAATCAGTATAGGATCGCTGCTTACTCTGGCACTTTTGACGGTGCGGGGCATACCATACAGGGCGTATATTGTAATAGCTACCGGGGAGCTTCCGGATTGTTCGGGTATATAGATGGGGCAACTATCCGAGGCGTAAGGGTAACAGGCTACTTTAACGCGGACAGAGCTGAAAACTCGGGCTGTATTGTAGCATTCGCGCAGAACTCCCGCATTACGGGCTGTGTGAGCACCGCTTCTATAGATGGACGGCACTCTGTTCAGTCTTCGACAGGTGGCATTGTTGGAATTGCAGATTCTAGCACCCAAGTAAGTGACTGTATCAATTATGGCACTGTAAAGTGCATCACTTCCGAAACTTACACTAGCAATGCAGGCGGCATTGTCGGATGGCTTGCAGGTTATTCCACCGTTACAAATTGCAGTAACTTCGGCACCATAATCGGCCTTGTCAACGGCAGTTCCACCCCCAACGGCGGTTCCACCCCACCGATTTATGTCGGCGGCATTGTTGGAACTACTAATTCTGGAAGTATATCCGATTGCTACAACGCTGGTGCTGTAAGAATCCATGAGCAAAGCAGTTCGTCTTCCACACAAGGGGCCGGCGGCATTGCAGGATACGCGGGAAATGATGCCCAACATCCCATACGTATTTCCAACTGTTATAACGTTGGCAGTGTCACAGCTGCCAATGCAAATGCAATGCTGGGCGGTATTGTGGGTTGGTCTGGCTATGATAGTGTTGCCATCACAAACTGCTACTACCTGACCGGCACTGCCGGACAGGTTTACGGCCATGGCACAGCCACCGTCACCAACACCACCGAAAAATCTGCCTTTGACTTTGCCAACGGCGGCGTGCTGGCCCTGCTGATGGCGAACCGCCCGGCCGACGCTCAGCCGTGGGACACCACCTGCAAATATCTGGAATCCGCCGGGATGACCCTGCCGGTATTGGCCAGGCAAAACCTGACCGTCCACGCCCATGTGTGGAGCGCCTACACGACCGACACTGCGGCCAGCAGTACGGCGGCCCGGACACCGGCAAGCACACGGACTTACAGCACTTCCCCGCTGTGGCGGCCACCACGGACGCCGAGGGCAATAAGGAATACTGGTACTGCGGCGGTTGCGGTAAGTATTTTGCCGATGCCGCAGCGGCCAGGGAAATCACCCGGGCCGACA
>ERZ779840.1888-NODE-1888-length-19011-cov-6.667704_pt1 | contig 19011 bp, 12 predicted proteins | sample MGYA00511561_ERZ779840 | MGnify/ENA primary metagenome ERZ779840 (study PRJEB29588, sample SAMEA2162036) | human gut metagenome | biome: human gut; feature: human-associated habitat; material: faeces | place: Denmark | collected 2008/2010 ...
ACGGGCCCCGGAAGTCCGCGTCCTTGGCGTCGATCACCTCGCCGCCGGTGTAGAGTTTGCGCACCGTCATACGGTTCTGGGTCAGCGTACCGGTTTTATCCGAGCAGATGACCGACACGCTGCCAAGCCCCTCCACCGCCTGCAAATGGCGGATGATGGCGTTCTCCTTTGCCATTTTCCGGGTGCCGAAGGACAGCACGATGGTCACGATGGAGCTGAGAGCCTCCGGGATAGCGGCCACCGCCAGCGCCACGGCGAAGAGAAAGGCGTTCATCACGTTTTCGTGCCGCCACAGCACACTGACGCCAAACAGCACTGCGCAGATCACCAGAATGATGATCGACAGCTTTCTGCCGAACTGATCCAGACTGACCTGCAGCGGCGTTTTCCGCTCCTCCGTGTTTTTCAGAAGCTGGGCGATCTTACCCATTTCCGTGTCCATACCGGTGGCCGTCACCAGAAATCGGCCCCGCCCATAGGTGACGAAGCTGCCGGAGAACACCATGTTCTTCCGGTCGCCTAAGGCCGTTTCTCCGCCGAGCGGCTCCGTATCCTTTTCCACCGGCAGGCTCTCGCCGGTGAGGGCACTCTCCGCGCATTTCAGACTGGCACATTCCAACAGGCGTCCGTCAGCGCAAACGGAATCCCCTGCCTCCAATATGACCACATCACCGGGAACTACCTCACGGCCGGGGATTTGTACGATCTGACCGTCCCGCAGCACCTTGGCGGTGGGGGCGGACATCTGCTTCAGGCTGTCCAGCGACGCGGATGCCTTCACCGTCTGGACGGTTCCCAGAACGGCATTCATGGTGATGACCGCCAGAATGACGATCATGCTCTCCACGTCCCCCATGCAGGCGGAGATGACGGCGGCCAGAATGAGGATCAACACCAGAAAATCCGCAAACTGCCCCAGAAAAATCTGCCAAACACTCTTTTGCTTGCCGGCGTGCAGTTCGTTGGCACCGTATTTCAACAAACGGAGCGCCGCATCCTCCTGTGATAGGCCGGTCTCCCGGCAATCCAGTTTCTGGAACAGCTCCACGCGGGATTGTTCCCAAATGTTCTTTTCCTGCTTCATGTACTGTGTCTCCTTTCGGCGGACGCAAAAAAGGCGAGCCCTTTTGCGTCAATGCCTTCACATTGATACAAAAGTCTCGCCATTTCAATCCGCAGCGGAGCCAAACGGCCCGTACTGACGCCAACGGATACACAAAGCTGTGCAAGCTACTCCCTTTTGAACGAAGAATACACGGTTTTCTGCCCGTTGTCAAGACGTGTTTTCGCTAAAAGCTGTTAAAGTTTTTGCATTTTTTCTTTGAGTTCCTTAAATGACTTGGCTGCTGAAAGCTCGTTCCGCGCTGCCGCAATAGATCAGAAGGGCAGCTATGCGATGACCGGGGATCTCTCCGGCACACCGGCCCTCTTGAGCGGTTGGTTCTGAACACTTCTCAATAGAGACCGGCAATCGGGCTGCAAATCAGCTCCCGACTGCCGGCCTTTAACGTATAAAACAGCCATTTGTGAACGGTTCAGTCATACCGCAGCGCATCGATAGGATTTAGGTTGGCGGCCTTCCGGGCGGGGAGATAGCCGAACACGATACCGATGCCCGCCGACACGCCGAAGGCGATCACCACCGCTGCCGCGCTGGGACTGACGGTGATCGGCGTATCCGGCATCACCGCGGCAATGACGGTCGTCGCCGCCGATGACAGGACATAGCCCAGACCGATCCCCAGCAAGCCGCCCAGCGCCGATGTGGTGGCGGCTTCAATGACGAACTGCCGCAAAATAGCTCCCTCCTTGGCGCCCAAAGCCTTGCGGATGCCGATTTCTCTCGTCCGTTCTGTCACGGACACCAGCATGATGTTCATGATGCCGATGCCGCCCACCACCAGAGAGATGGCGGCAATGCCCGCCAAAATATAGATGACCATATTCACCATGGAATTCATCTGCTCCACCATTTCCGCCATGGAAATGACGGTATAGGCGTCATCGTCGGAGAAAATGTCATAGAGCTTGTTTTCCAGAAAGGTCTTGGCCTCGGAGATGTTGTCCGCATTCTGCACGGTCATGGTGTAGCTGCTGACGGTGCCGGTAAAGCTGAGCCGGGCCGCCGTGGAATAGGGCAGAAACACGCAGTCATCCGTGCCGCCCTCCTCTAGCTGGCTGTCCTTCTGGGCCATCACGCCCACCACGGTAAAGGTAGTGCCGTTAAGCTTCAGCGTTTGGCCCACGGCGTTGCCGCCGAAGTAGGCCATGTTCAGATACTGGCCCACCACGCACACCTTTTTCCGCCCCGTCATGTCCACATAGTCCAGTCCCCGGCCCTGGGCGATGGTATAGCTTTTCATGTCAAAGTAGTCCTCACTGACGCCGGTGATGGAGGAGGTGGAAATGCTGTCGCTGCCGATCTTCAACGCGCCCATCATGGTGACGGTGGGCGAGATCTGCTTGTAGAGGTCCTGGTTTTCCTCAACCAGGGCGTACATCTGCTCCTCGGACACACTGCGGGAGGAACCCCGGCCTAAGATCTGCACCGTCAGGGAGTCGGTACCCAGATCCGCGAAGCTGTCCTCGATGTAGCCCTGCATGCCGTTACCAAGGCCCACGATGACAATGACGGCGCACACGCCGATGATGATGCCCAGCATGGTCAGCAGCGTTCGGACCTTGCTGCTGAGGATGTTTTTCACCGCCATCTGGAAAGTTTCCAGCAAGTTCATGCCCCCGCCCCCTCTCCGGTGAGATTAGGGGACACCACAGCCTTGGGATCATGGGCGTCCCCGTCATAGATCACATGGCCGTCCTCCAGGCGAATGATCCGCTGGGTCTGCACGGCGATGGAGTTGTCGTGGGTAATGAGGACCACGGTGTTCCCGGCGTCATGGAGATCTTTCAGCATTTCCAGCACCTCCCGGCCGGTGTGGGAGTCCAGCGCGCCGGTGGGCTCGTCGGCTAAGATCACCGCCGGATCTCCCGCCAGTGCCCGGGCAATGGACACCCGCTGCTGCTGGCCGCCGGAGAGCTGGTTGGGCTTGTGCTTCAGCTTGTCCCCCAACCCCACCAGCTCCAGCGCCAGCTTCGCCCGCTCGCGGCGCTCCGCCTTGGACACCCCGGCGTACATCAGGGAGACCTCCACATTTTCCTGTAAATTCAGCTTGGGCAGGAGGTTATACTGCTGAAAAATGAAGCCCAGCATCTTGTTGCGGATCTCCGCCAGCTGGTTCCGATTCATCCGGCCCACGTCCTGCCCGTCCAGCAGATACGCGCCGGAGGTTGGCACATCCAGACAGCCGATGATGTTCATGCAGGTGGATTTACCGCTGCCGGACTGGCCCACGATGGCCACAAATTCTCCTTTCTGTATCTGGAAGGAAATGTGGTCCACCGCCTTGACGGTGGTGTCGCCCATCTGGTAATACTTGCAGACATTCTGAAATTCGATGAGAGCGCTCATTTAGAACCCTCCTCCCGGGCCACCGGAAGGCATTCCGCCGCTGGGCATTCCGCCTCCCATGCCGCCGCCCATGTCACTGGGCATACCGCCCATCATCATATTCCCGGAGCCGGAGGATGCTGCCCGCAGATAGGCCACGGTGTCCCCCTCCTGCAAACCGGAGGTGATCTCGATATAGCTGTCATCACTGACGCCGGTGGTCACCTGAACGTAGACATACCCCTCCGGTGCCTCCTGCTCCAAGGCGTTGACCGCGCTGGGGGAATCGGAGGTGATGAGGACCGTATCGCCCCGATTCACCGCCAGACTGGGGATCGCCAGCACACCGTCGGCAGAGGACAGCATGATCTCCGCGTCCACATTCATGCCGGGACGCAGGCCGTCGGTATCGTCAATGCGGACAGTGACAGGATAAGTTGTCGTACCACCGGAGGTCGTACCCACCACGGAGACCTTGGTCACCACGCCGGTAAAGGTCTGGCCCGCCTTGGCGTCGGAGGTGATGTTCACCACCTGCCCCACCTCCACATTGTCGATGTCCAATTCGTCAATATTCAGGGTCATTTGCAGATAGCTCAGGTCATAAATGATGCAGAGGGTGTTGTTGGAATTGCTGCCGGTACCCACATTGTCCCCGGCCTTCACTGTCTTTTCCACCACCGTGCCGGTGATGGGAGAGGTGACGCTGTAATCGTCCAGCCGGTCCTGGGCGCTTTCCAGACTATTCTTCGCGTTTTCGATCTGATTATCCACGCTGTCACCGGTAATGGTGCAGATCCGCTGGCCGCTGGATACGCTGTCGCCGGGCATCAGCGTCAGGCCGCTGACCTTGCCGGAGGCGCTGGCGGTGATGGTGGAGCCGGTACCCACCTTCACGGTGGTCTGACCGTAGCTGGTGTAGTTGCCCACCACAGCGCTGGCGGTGCAGTCCCCGGTGACCAGACCGGGATTCACGGCCTTCACCCGGACGGTGGTCATTTTCATGCCGGTGGCGTTGGCCATGGAACTGCCGCCCACCTGGGCCACCGTGCCGTCAATATACCCGGCGTAACCGTTGATATAAATTTTGGCGGGCTGACCCACATAGAAATCGCCGTCATTGGCATAGGAGAACTGGAAGTCGATGGTCAGGTCATTGCTGGCGCTGATCTTCATCAGTTCTGTCCCGGCGTTCACCGCATCACCGTTGCTGACGTAGACCTCACTGACGGTGCCGCTGATGTCCGCCGTGGGATACTTGGCCTTCAATGCCTGCGAATAGCTGGTCTGGGCCTGGGATTCCGTAGAGGAAACGTCAGAGGAGTCGATGGTATAAAGAAGCTGATCCTTCTCTACCATATCTCCCTCTTCAAAGGTGTCGCTGAGGACCTCGCCGGACACCAGCGTGGTAACGGTGTAGGAATCTGCTGGCTGTAAGGTACCGCTGCCGGTGAGGGAGTTGGTGATGCTCCGCTTTTCCACGCTGGCCGTGGTGTAGGAGGTCTCCGCCTTGGCGGCCTTGGCCTTGGTGCGGCTCATAAAGGCGGCAGCCCCGCCGATGACGGCCACAGCCAGCACGCACAGTACGATCCACTTTCTGCTCTTCTTCCCGGACAGCATTAGCTTCAGCTTTCCCGTGGGCTTCTTCGGGGTCTGGGGGTTCATTTCTGCCATATCGTTCATCCTTTCCTGCGCCCCTGTTCCCAGGAGCGGATTTTCAGTTTGCGGTTTCCAAAGTAACACCCCATGCTGAACCGACGCTGAAAAAAAGATAAACTTTCCTGAAAAAATTTTCATTGTTTTCAGTTTCACTTCAGAAAAATGGATTATGGTAAGAAAAAACGAACCGAGGAGCGGCCTATGAAGGTACTGGTCATTGAAGACGAAAAGCTGGTGGCGGAATCCATTCGCGCCATTCTGGAACACAAGGGCTTTGACGTGGAAACGGTGTACGATGGCGAAGCGGGCACAGAGTATGCGGAGCTGGGGATCTACGATCTGCTGATCTTAGATGTGATGATGCCCAAGTTCAACGGCTTTCAGGTTGCCCGGCAGGTCCGGGCGGACCGCTGTGCTACGCCCATCCTGATGCTCACCGCCCGGTCGGACATTGAGGACCGCATTCAGGGCCTCAACGCCGGGGCGGACTACTACCTCACGAAGCCCTTTGACTCAAGGGAGCTGCTGGCCTGCGTCAACGCTCTGCTTCGCCGTCAGGGAGATCAGGTGGACGAGCTGCGGATGGGCAACACCGCCCTGGACCTTTCCTCCTGCACGCTGGTATGCGGGGAAAACAGCGTCCGCCTCTCCGCCCGGGAATTCGACGTCATGCGCTTTCTCCTGCAAAGCAAGGGCCGGGTGCTGTCCAAGGAGATGATCCTGGCCCGGGTGTGGGGCTACGATTCCAACGCCGTGGAAAACCACGTAGAGGTTTATGTGGGATTTCTCCGGAAAAAGCTCACCAGCATCGGCTCTGATCTGAAGATCGAGGCCATCCGCCGTCTGGGCTACCATCTGGAGGCGGCAGAATGATCCGAAAGCTGCGGCTGAAATTCATCTGCGTCAATATGCTCATCGTCACCCTCATGCTCACCGCCATTTTCGGCATGGTGTATCATCTGACCCGTCAGGGCTTGGAAGCACAGAGCGAGGCCATGCTGCAAAGCGTAGCGTCGGATGCCTTTCACCCCAATCGCCCCGGCAGTCCGCCGCAGGAGGTCCACCTCCCCTTTTTCGTTTTGGAGTTGGATGGAAACGGCGGTCTCACCGCCTCCGGCGGCGGGTACTATGACCTGACGGATCAGGAGTTCCTGAAAACGCTGGCGGACGCAGCCACCGACGCCGACGCTCCTGCCGGTGTCCTCCGGGAATACGGCCTGCGGTACTGCCGCAGCGTCACGCCCCGTGGGGAGCGCATCGCTTTCACAGATATGTCCAGCGAACGGGCCACTCTGAAAAATCTGACGGAGACCTGCGCCGCCATCGGGATGCTGTGCTTCGCCGCCTTTCTGCTCATCAGCTGGCTGTTGGCACGGTGGGCGGTAAAACCGGTGGAGACCGCCTGGCAGCAGCAGCGGCAATTCGTGGCGGACGCCTCCCACGAGCTGAAAACGCCCCTGACGGTCATCATGACCAACGCGGAGCTTCTGAACAGCCCGGATTTCGACGAGACCCGCCGCAGCCAGTTCGCCGCCCACATCCTCACCATGTCCCGGCAGATGCGCCAGCTCATTGAGGAAATGCTGGATCTGGCCCGCACCGACAGCGGCCAGAGTACCCTGATCTTTTCTCAGGTTGACCTGAGCCGTCTGGTCAGCGACGCGGTCCTCCCCTTTGAGCCGGTATTCTTTGAAGCGGGCCTGACCCTCGCTGTGGACATCCAGCCGGGGCTCACCGTCCGGGGCAGCCAGCAGCATCTGCGGCAGACGGTAGACATTCTTCTGGACAACGCCCGGAAATACGCCGCGCCCTCCGGCGAGATCTCCGTCACCCTCACCCGCTGCGGCGGGCGGTGCCGTCTGGCAGTGTCCAACCCCGGCCCGGAGATCTCCAAGGCGGACCTGCAAAACATTTTCAAGCGCTTCTATCGTGCCGACGAGGCACACACCCAGCGGGGCAGCTACGGCCTGGGTCTTTCCATCGCCCGGAACATCATCCTGCGGCACCGGGGCCGGATCTGGGCGGAAAGCAAAAACGGCCGCAATACGTTTTTCGTAGAATTACCCGTCAAATAGCACGGCCCGCCCAAGATCGCAGAGTATGATCTAAAACGGGCGCCGTTTGCCACGCAAATATAGAAACGCACCAAGCCGTTGCGTTGCAACGGCTTGGTGCATTTGTGCGAAGCTGCGGAATCCGCCTAAAGCTTACAGGTCTCCCGCCTTGCGATTCACTGAGGCTCCGGTGTCGAAGCCGTTGGGATACCGCTGGCGCAGCTTATCCAGATTTCCCTGAAAAACGGTCTCCAACGGGACATCCAGAGCGGTGGCGGCCTCCGCCAGATACCACGCCACATCGCCCAGCTCTTTGATCAGGTGTTCCTTGTCCAGCTCATGCCCCTGCATCAGCCATTTCTTTACAAGATCAATGGCTTCGCCGGATTCGCCGCACAAGCCCATGACGCTGTTGATGAGCACATCCTTTTGATTTAAGGCGGGATTCAGTGTTGCCATAGCCTCTTTCTGATATTCGTTGACCTGCATCTGCTTCTCCTCCACTTGTTTGCCGGTTTCATTCTAAAAGCTGTCAGCCCTTCTTTTTGCGTACTTTTGGTGCTGTTGCCTGATAGCTTACATCGAGCAGCATTTTGATTTTGTCATCCGCCACACTGCCATCCAGTGCAACGGTAATCCAACTGTCCTTCCGCATATGATAGGCTGGAAAAAAGCCGTTCTCCATCAGCAGCGAGCCTGCCAGAATGGGACCGCATTTCAAGTTGACAGCGTCTACCCGCTCCTCGCCCTGCAGTCCGAGCTTGCTTTTCGGCAGATCCATAATAACCGCAAACCATTTTTGATTGCTGCTGTGGCGGAACACCTCATAATTGGGATATTGGAGCCACGGACGGTCCGCGCTTGCCGGATAGGTTTCCAAGATGAACGTTTTCAATTTCTGCCGGTCCATGCCTGTATTCTCTATCATTTCACTCATTAGAAGCCTCCATGAATACGTTCTTCCCCGCAAAAGCCAGCTGCTTTCTCTCTGCAATCCTACCTGATTTGAGCCATATTGTCAATTTTTGATAGGTTTCACTGCAAAAAGGCCGTTCGCATCACGGAAGGTGCAGCCGGCTTCTGGTGTGTGATCGATCCAAGTCAAATACCTGCTCGGTAATCACACCGCTGGCGCTGGATCATGGGCGTTTTGCCCGCGTCCTTACAGAACATGCCTGCCCACTGGCAGATTCCCTGCAGGATCGGCACACAGACGCGCCCTTTTCCGTCAGCCTGTTCAGTCAAAGAAAATCAGATGCACGTCTCACGGCGTGCATCTGATTTTTGCTATCTCTTCTTGTAAACGACCAGCTCCGGGTTTTTACCGTTTTCCTCATAGGTGCAGACCAGCAGAAAATCCATATTTGCGGCAATGCCGAAACAGCGGTCGCCGCCAAACTCACATTCCAGCTGGTTGCCGAGGTAGGTCGCCTGATCGTCAAGGAATTTGACGGTTTTTCCGTTGGGAAGGCGGTATGCAAGGTTGATATACTTGCCTACAAGCGCGTTGAGCTTTTCCACCTTGGGCATCCCGTCAATATGCAGATCGTTGAATTCATCCATCAGTGTCTGCTTATACTGCGCAAAAGCCTCCGCGCCGCCGAGATTTTCATACCGCTTCCAGTAATTGAGCTTTGGCAGCGTATTCTTCAGGTAGGCCCGCGCCTGTTCGGCGGGAAATTCCTCGCTGGCCATGTTCTGCACGCAGACCTCGATCAGATCGTCTAAATCGTGGTACATATACTCGCCGTCAGCATAGCACCACTTGCAGTACTCCTCATTGAAAAAGCCGTCTGTCTCCCTGCTGATGTCCCCGTCTGCAAGGGGCATCCCGCAGCATTGACAGATAAGCTGTCTCGGTGAGCCGAGCAGCGTATTGATGGAGACATCAAAGAGTTTCGAGAGCAGCTTCAATGTCTCAATATTCGGCGTTGTTTCTCCGTTTTCCCAACGCGAGACCGCCTGACGGGTCACAAATACCTTTTCCGCAAGCTCGTCCTGTGACAGTCCCATCTTTGTCCTGAGTTCCAGAATCATATCCTTTGTATCCATACGATCATCACCTCACGGTCATCATACTCCAAAGTTATCGGTATGACAAGCAACCTGCTGTTGCGGAATGCATGGTGATCGAATACGCTGCCCTTGCGGGGAACGCGGCGCAGCGGTACATCATGATTGTTTCCCAATTATATGCAAAAGGCTCTCTGGCAATATGCCAGAGAGCCTTTTATGCGGAGAGAGTATGGTAAGAGTAAAAACAGAAAACGGATATGTAACCTCAGTTGTTTTCCTGAGTCGCTGCTGCATTTGAGCTTGTACCCATACAAGACGAGATCACATCAGAAAGCAAGGTTTGCTTTCACACCAATTTCATGTTTCGCTGATTCTGACCGACAATTACTGCTCAGCCAGCTTCTTGTATTTGGCATAGCGCTGAGCGCAGAACTCCTCGGCCTCGGCAAACAGGACCTTGGCAGTCTCGGGGAAGGTTCTGGTCAGAGAAGCGAAACGGGTCTCGCCCATCATGAAGTCCAGCAGCTGGCCATTGGGCTCCTTGCTGGTCAGGATGAACGGATTCTTACCCTCGGCCTTCAGCTCGGGCACATAGCGCCACAGGGGCCAATAGCCGCACTCGCTGGCCAGCTTCTCCTCCAGCTGAGCCTGGCTCATGCCCTTGGAGATACCGTGGTTGATGCAGGGAGCGTAAGCGATGAGGATGGAGGGACCGTGATGTGCCTCAGCTTCCTTCAGAGCCGTGATGAGGTGCTGCTCGTTGGCACCCATAGCGACCTGAGCAACATAGACATTGCCATAAGTCATGGCGATGGCGCCCAGATCCTTCTTGCCGGTTCTCTTACCGCCGTTGGCGAACTGAGCCACGGCACCCAGCTGAGTGGCCTTGGAAGCCTGACCGCCGGTGTTGGAGTACACCTCGGTATCGACAACCAGAACGTTCACGTCAGCGCCGGAAGCCAAGACATGGTCCAGACCGCCGAAGCCGATATCGTAAGCCCAGCCGTCGCCGCCGTACATCCAGACGCTCTTCTTGGGCAGAGCATCCTTGTTGGCCTTCAGGAAGGCGATATCATCAGAGGTCTCAGCAGTGGCGTTCAGAGCAGCCACAACAGCCTCGGACAGAGCACGGGTCTTGTCGCCGTTATCGCCCTCAGCCAGCCAAGCCTCCAGAGCGCTCTTCAGAGCAGCGTCGGAGGTAGAAGCCACCACAGCCTCAGCGTGAGCAGCCATCTGACGACGCATCTGGTCGATGGACAGCTTCATGCCCAGGGCATACTCGGCGTTATCCTCGAACAGGGAGTTGGAGTTAGCAGGACCATGGCCCTTCTCATTGGCCACATAGGGGAAAGAAGGAGTGGAGGAACCCACAACGTAAGCGCAACCGGTAGCGGAGGTAACGAACATCCGGTCACCGAACAGCTGAGACATAAGCTTCATGTAAGGAGCCTCGCCGCAGCCGGCGCAGGCGCCGCTGAACTCGTACAGAGGACGCTCGAACTGAGAACCGCGGACGGTGAACTTGTCCATGGGGTTGGTCTTGGTGGACAGGGTCAGGGCATGCTCCCAGTTCTCCTGCTCGGGCATCTGGGTATCCAGCAGCTCCATGACCAGAGCCTTCTCCTTGGCGGGGCAGACATTGGCGCAGGCGCCGCAGCCCTGGCAGTCCAGAGGATCGACCTGCATACGGAAGGTCAGGCCCTCGAAGCCCTTGCCCTTGGCTTCCTTGGTGACGAAGGCGGCAGGCTTTGCAGCCTCTTCCTCCGCGTTCAGCAGGAAGGGACGGATAGCAGCATGGGGGCAGACCAGAGCGCACTTGTTGCAGCCAATGCAGTTCTCGGGAATCCACTGAGGAACCTTCACAGCGATGCCGCGCTTCTCATACTTAGAAGTCTCAGAGGGGGTAACACCATCAGCGTAGGGCATGAACTCGCTCACGGGGATGGCATCGCCGGCCTGCTTGTTGACGGGGATCTGGATCTCACGGATGTAGTGAGGCAGGCTTGCATCGGGAGCCTTGGTGTCGTCAGCCAGAGTCTTCCAGGACTCGGGAACGTTGATCTTCACAGCAGCGTCAACACCTCTGTCAACGGCGGCACTGTTCATGTCAACGATCTTCTGGCCCTTCTTGGAGTAGGACTTGACGATAGCGGCCTTCATGTACTTCACGGCGTCCTCAATGGGGATAATGCCGGAGAGCTTGAAGAAGGCAGCCTGCAGCACGGTGTTGGTGCGGTTGCCCAGGCCCAGCTCCATAGCGATAGCGGTAGCGTCGATGGTGTAGAAGTTGATCTCACGCTCGGCGATCTGACGCTTCACGCGGTTGGGCAGATGCTCCTCCAGCTCAGCGCCAGTCCAGCTGGTGTTCAGCAGGAAGGTGCCGTGAGGCTTGATCTCGGAAACGATATCGAAGTCCTTGATGTAAGAGGTCTTGTGGCAGGCCACAAAGTCAGCCATGGTGACATAGTAGGTGCTGTGGATGGGCTCATGGCCAAAGCGCAGGTGGGACTTGGTAACGCCGCCGGACTTCTTGGAGTCATACTCGAAGTAAGCCTGAGCGTACTGATCGGTGTGGTCACCGATGATCTTGATGGAGTTCTTGTTGGCGCCAACGGTACCATCGGAGCCCAGACCCCAGAACTTGCAGGAGATGATGGACTTGCCGGCGGTGACGATATTCTCGCCAACGGGCAGGGACAGATGCGTAACGTCATCGTTGATGCCGACGGTGAAGTGGTTCTTCTTCTCACCCTTCATGTTGTCGAACACGGCCTTCATCTGGGCAGGAGTGGTATCCTTGGAGCCCAGACCGTAGCGGCCGCACAGAGCCTCGATGTTGGTACGCTTGCCTTCCCACAGGGCGTCGCACACGTCCAGATACAGAGGCTCGCCGGGAGCGCCGGGCTCCTTGGTGCGGTCCAGAACGGTCAGGCACTTGCAGGTAGCGGGGATCTTCTCCAGCAGACGCTCCATGGAGAAGGGACGGAACAGGTGGACCTGAATGAAGCCGACCTTCTCGCCGCGCTCCACCAGATAATCAACAACCTCCAGCAGGGTCTCACAGACGGAGCCCATAGCCACCACAACGCGCTCAGCATCGGGAGCACCGTAGTAGTTGAACAACTGATAGTTGCGGCCAGTGACCTCGTTGATCTTGCCCATGTACTCCTCGACAATGGCGGGCAGCGCATCATAGGCGCTGTTGCAGGCCTCGCGGGACTGGAAGAAGGTATCGGGATTCTGCAGGGTGTTGCGCAGAGTGGGATGCTCGGTGCTCAGGGCATGATCCTTGAAGCGCTGAACAGCGTCCCAATCCAGCATCTTGCCCAGATCCTCATAGTCCAGAACCTCGATCTTCTGGATCTCGTGAGAGGTCCGGAAGCCATCGAAGAAATGCTGGAAGGGGATAGAGCCCTTGATGGCAGACAGATGGGCAACGGCGCCCAAGTCCATGCTCTCCTGCACGCTGGCGGAAGCCAGCTGTGCCCAACCGGTCTGGCGGCAGGCCATAACGTCGGAATGATCACCGAAGATGGACAGAGAGTGGGTTGCCACGGTACGGGCAGAGACGTGCATAACGCCGGGCAGCTGAGAGCCGGCGATACGGTACATGGGCGGGATCATCAGCAGCAGGCCCTGAGAAGCAGTGTAGGTGCTGGTCAGGGAGCCGGTCTCCAGAGAGCCGTGCATTGCGCCGGCCGCGCCGGACTCCGCCTGCATCTCGACCAGCTTTACGGGCTGGCCAAACAGGTTCTTCTTGCCATTGGTAGCCCATGCATCCACATGGTCAGCCATGGGGCTGGAAGGAGTGATGGGGTAAATGGTAGCTACCTCGGTAAACGCATAAGATACGTATGCGGCAGCCTCATTACCGTCCATCGTCTTAAACACTTTGTTTTTTGCCATGAACGTAATTCCTCCTATTATTCTTCCCTGTATTTAACGCGAAGACTCTCCGCCCTTTGAGGTGGCCCCCTAATCGGGCGGATCAGCCTACTGAGCAAGCTGTATCTTAGAAACTGCTCCTCCGTTCCTACTGAGGGGCAGGCCATATTAATACAGCTACGTTCTTGATATGATTATAACTCTACACATTGCAAGTTTGCAAGTCCAAAAATGTTTCAAATGACGTAAGCGCTTTGCCGATAGCAAAGCATTTACGTTATTTTTACTTAATGCATGCCGCATCCCCTGTCCCGGTCTCCCATCCTGTTCTGGCAAATATACGGCCCTCCTACCGCTGTAAATACTGTAAATACAGTATAATAGGCTGTCGAAGCAAAAAAGTTTCACATAAAGTTCGTCGAATGGCCTATAACTTTTTTCAATAGTTTGCTATGAAATAATGGTATATGCTGTTTTTGCGGTAAAACGCCACAGTCTCTCATGTATCTGCCCACTGCGACACCAACCCCGTGTCAACGGGTGTGCTTTCTTTTGCATACAGGCGAAATGCTCAAACAGCTGTGGCATTTCGGAGCGGCCCGTATAACCTTTCGGTCGCTATAAAGTTGAACCTTGCATTTTCGCATTTTCTCCATTGTCTGCCGCATGACTGAATCGTTACCGCCGTCACACTCCGTTTAAGATTTCCGCACCGCGCAGGTCATGTGCCGCTTTTCAAAGCAGTCCTGATAGCGCAGGCTGTCACCCATAGAGTTTGACCCCTTCCCTGTTCAGCTTGCGGGCAAAGCTCTGGCTATCTGCCGCGCTGCATTCCACTCCTCCGGCGTATACACGTTGAGAAAGTCTCCGCACGTTGGTGCTTGACAAAAGCTTCCAAAGCCCATATACTATGGGCATGGTGATCATATGACTGACGGAAGTGGATGTTACCACATGGAGTATGATCGTGAAACCAGCCGACCGTCTGGGCAGAAAAAGCTCAGATCGGTGCGGCTTTTTCTTTTTATACGGATCATTTGATCTGTTGAAAAGGAGGTTTTTCTATTTGATCGAGGGATACATCCATTCCATTGAATCCATGGGCCTTGTGGACGGCCCCGGTATTCGCACGGTGGTGTTCTTTCAGGGCTGCCGCCTGCGCTGCCGCTACTGCCACAACCCCGACACCTGGGCCATGCGCAGCGGAAAAGAGCAGATCTTCACGCCTGAACAGTTGGTGAACAAGCTTCTCCGCTTCAAGCCGTATTTCGGTGATAACGGCGGCGTCACCTTTTCCGGCGGCGAGCCGCTCCTGCAAAAGGACTTTTTATGTGAGGTCCTGCGCCTGTGCAAACACACGGGCATCCACACCTGCATTGACACCGCAGGCTGCGGCGGCGGCGGCTACGAGGAAATTCTGGCCCATACTGACCTCGTCTTGCTGGACATCAAGCACTTCACGCCGGACGGTTACTGCGGCATTACCGGACAGCCCCCCCAGGAATTTTTGCAATTCCTTTCCGCCGTGCAAAACGCCGGCACCCCCCTTTGGATCCGCCATGTGGTGGTCTCCGGACTCACGGATTCCGACGCCCATCTGGAAGGGCTGCGCGCGTATCTGCATACGATCCGCAACATTCAGCGGGTGGAGCTGCTGCCCTACCACACGCTGGGTGTGAACAAGTATCATGCACTGGGGATCCCGTATTCCTTAGAGGACGTACCCGCTCTGCCGCCGGAAGCCTTGGCTGACTGGCAGCGGCGATTTGACCGTGAATTCCATATTTAAATAAAATAGACAGGAGCGTATAAAACTATGCCTATTGATGTAAACTGCAGCGCCTGGAAGGGCTTTCGTACCGGCGAGTGGCGTCATCTCGTCAACGTGCGTAATTTCATTCAGAAGAACTACACCCCCTATGCCGGTGACGAGAGCTTTCTGGCCCCAACGTCCGAGCGCACCCGAAAGGTCTGGGACAAGTCCCACGCCTTGATTTTAGAGGAGCTGCGCGAGGGCATCTTAGATGTGGAAACCGATGCCATCTCCGGTATCAATAACTTCGCCCCCGGCTATATCGACCGGGACAACGAGGTGATCGTCGGCCTGCAGACCGACGCTCCCCTGAAGCGCATCGTAAACCTGTACGGCGGTATGCGCATGGCCGAATCCGCTCTGGAGCAGTACGGCTACAAGCTGAACCCCGAAATTGAAAAGCATTTCAGAACCTACCGCAAGACCCACAACGACGGCGTGTTCGACGCCTATCCCCATCGCACCCGGGTGGCCCGTACCGTGGGCCTGCTCACCGGTCTGCCCGACGCTTACGGCCGTGGCCGCATCGTGGGCGACTACCGCCGTGTCCCCCTGTACGGCACTGATTTTCTGATTGAGGAAAAGGAAAAGGATCTGGACAGTCTGGACGGCGCCATGACCGACGAGCGTATCCGCCTGCGGGAAGAAATGCAGATGCAGATCCGTGCCTTGCAGGAAATGGCCCTGATGGCCAAGGGCTACGGCTGTGACATCACCAGGCCCGCCGAGACCGCCCATGACGCTGTGCAGAGCCTGTACATGGCCTATCTCGCCGGTGTAAAGGAAAACAACGGCGCTGCCACCAGCCTGGGCCGCACCGCTACCTTCCTGGATATTTACATCCAGCGGGATCTGGACAACGGCACGCTGAACGAAGCCGGCGCGCAGGAACTGGTCGACCAGTTCATCATCAAGCTGCGGCTGGTGCGCCACCTGCGCACCCCGGAATACAATGAGCTGTTCGGCGGCGATCCCACCTGGATCACCGAGTCTCTGGGCGGCATGGGCATCGACGGCCGCACCCTGGTGACCCGCAACACTTTCCGCTATCTTCACACCCTCACCAATCTAGGCACCGCCCCCGAGCCCAACCTGACCGTTCTGTGGAGCCAGAACCTCCCCGCCGCCTTCAAGCGCTACTGCGCCAAAATGAGCATCGACACCGACTCCATCCAGTACGAAAATGATGACATTATGCGCCCCATGTACGGCGATGACTACTGCATCGCCTGCTGCGTGTCCGCTATGGCGGTAGGCAAGCAGATGCAGTTCTTCGGTGCCCGGGCCAACCTTGCCAAGAGCCTTCTGTACGCCATCAACGGCGGTGTGGACGAGAAGAAGGGCCTGCTGGTCATCCCCGAGATTCAGAAAGACGATGACGAGGTGCTGGACTATCCCAAGGTGCTGGCGAACTACAAGAAGGTGCTCTCCTACGTTGCCGAGTTGTATGTGGACACCATCAACATCATCCACTTTATGCATGACAAGTACGCCTACGAATCCAGCCAGATGGCCCTCCACGATACGTTGGTGGAGCGGCTGGCCGCTTTCGGCGTGGCGGGTCTTTCCATCGCCGCCGACTCTCTCTCCGCCATCAAGTTTGCCAAGGTGAAGCCCGTCCGCAATGAAAACGGCATTGCGGTAGATTTCGTCACCGAGGGCGACTTCCCCAAGTACGGCAATGACGATGACCGGGTGGACGATATCGCCGTGGAGATCGTTTCCTACTTCTCTGCCGAGCTGAAAAAGCACGCGCTGTACCGGGGTGCCATTCACACGCTGTCCGCCCTGACCATCACCAGCAACGTGATGTACGGCAAAAAGACCGGCTCCACCCCTGACGGCCGCAAGGCGGGCGAACCCTTCGCCCCCGGCGCCAACCCCATGCACGGCCGGGATGAAAGCGGTGCGCTGGCCAGCCTGAACTCCGTAGCCAAGATCCCCTACCGGGCCGTGTGCCAGGACGGTGTTTCCAACACCTTCTCCATTGTGCCCAACGCACTGGGCAAAACCGCCGAGGAACGCCGCAGCAATCTGGTGCAGATTCTGGACGGCTATTTCGTCCAGGGTGCACATCATCTGAACGTGAACGTGATGAACCGCAAGGTCCTGCTGGACGCTATGGAGCACCCGGAAAAGTATCCTACGCTGACCATCCGCGTGTCCGGCTACGCCGTGAACTTCAACCGCCTGAGCCGCGAGCAGCAGTTGGAGGTGGTCAAGCGCACCTTCCACGAATCCATGTAAGCACCTGCGTATTCCCGAATGTTTACAGCCCGCTGTTTTCAAACAGCGGGCTGTCAGTCTGTCGAGGAACCCGGTCTGTACTCAGGAGCAGACTGGATCTCGAACATATATGAGCGAAAAAACAGCAAAGCGAAACGAGGACAACAGATTCCTCCATTTCCATGTGGCCAATTTTTTCAAGTTCATGGCAACAAACTTAAGCTTCACCCAGTTCGTCACCTGAGCCAAGCCTCTGTATTGCGTATAACGCATCGCGTGTTTTTCCTTGGCGTCCGCGAAGACCCGTTCAATGGTTTCTTTTCGGCGCTTATAGAGCTGTGCGTACGCAGGCGTATATCTGGCATCGTCCGCCAATTCCTCATAGTCCTTCCAGATATGCCGCTGCACCGTTTTGATACAGCCCCTGGAATGCGTACACCGTTCTCTGGTCGGACAGGCCGCGCAGATATTCGGATCGCTCTTGTATTCCCTATATCCATCCCGGTTCGTGGTGCTGTATTTCAAGGGCTGGTATTCGGGACATATCACGCAGTCGTAGAATTCATCATAGACATACTTCCACCACTCGTGTCCATTCTTCATGGTCTGCGGGCGCTTGTAGGCTGTGGAAAGGACTCTGCCATCGCCGAACACTTTCTTGCAGATATGAGGCGTTTTGTATGCAGCATCGGCCACAACGGCCTCTACCTGTGGAAAATTTTCCGTTACTTTGTCGTAAACTTCATCAAAGGCCACGCTGTCATGGACATTGCCGGGTGTCACGACTGTTTCCAGCACGAAACCGTTCTTGTCGCAGGCGGTATGCGCCTCATAGGCGAACTGCCGCTTGTGCTCTCCCTTTACGAATAAGCCGCAGTCTGGGTCCGTAACGCTTTTCGTTACGGTACGAAAGCCTTGCTTCTTCCTGCGGGCCAGCTTCTTCTTAGAGGTGTTGTCTTTGTGCTTCCTGGGAGAGGCCGGAGGATCGTTGTCATCATCAAAGGGCTTCTTGTCATGCGCCTCTCTATCCGCGTTGACCTCTTCCATCAATTCTTTTGCATAGTGCCTGGCAGCTGCTGGGATCTGTTCCTTCATCTGCTTCTTCGTGTTGGCGTTGGCCTTGATGTGAGTACCGTCAATGAAGACGGCCTTGGGAGACAGATAGCCTGCCTTGGCTACCTCATCCAAAATCCACGCAAATACCCGATCCACGGTCTCTTCGGTGAACCGATGCCGGAAGTTATAGCTCACCGTGGAAAAATGCGGCGTTTCCTCCTGCAAGGGATAACCGAGAAACCAGCGATAGCAATTGTTTGCGCTGACTTCGTCCGCTGTCCGCCGCAGCGAGGGAAGGCCGTACAGATGCTGGATCAGCACCATCTTGAACAACACCACCGGATCGATGCTGGGGCGCCCATTATCCTCACAATAGAGCGGCTCCACCATTTCATACAGACGTGTGAAGTCCACCGCTGTATCTATCTTTCGCAGCAAATGCTCCTTCGGCACCAGTTGGTCTATGACTACGAACTCTACCAGATCTCGATCCATTTTCCCGCGTTCCAGCATCTTTTCATCACCCTTGCCCATTCTACCATATCTATCAGAAAAAGCCCAGCTCCAGCCGGACTTTTTCGACAGACTGAGATGAGTAGGTATCCTTATGAGATTACCTACTCATCTCTTCATTGTGCGTATATATTGTTTTATTTGAACTTATTATATTACCTTACCAAGCAGGCAATCGTAACCATCAAATCTAATGGTGCATAGGCTCCTACGAGATAATAGTAGCGGTTCATCGAAATGACCCCGAACGGAATTGGAAGGTAGTGTCGGATGGTGAACAACGGAAAATCGTAAGCGTAAAATCTAACCACGTATAAAAGGCCGCCATCTCAAGGAGCCGT
>ERZ779840.1894-NODE-1894-length-18981-cov-4.827486_pt1 | contig 18981 bp, 18 predicted proteins | sample MGYA00511561_ERZ779840 | MGnify/ENA primary metagenome ERZ779840 (study PRJEB29588, sample SAMEA2162036) | human gut metagenome | biome: human gut; feature: human-associated habitat; material: faeces | place: Denmark | collected 2008/2010 ...
TACGCCGCGTCGCTCGGTTTGGCCTTCCAAATCGAGGACGACATTCTGGACGTTGTCGGAGACGCAAAGACACTCGGCAAGGCCGTGGGCGTGGACGCAAGCAAAAATACCTTTGTCCGACTCTACGGCGTGGAGGTCTGCCGCGAAATGGTCGAGAGAGAAACGCGCAAGGCCATCAACGCGCTGTCAGTCTTTGAACATGCAGAGTTCCTGACGGAGCTGGCCGAGCGGCTGGTCAGCCGGGAAAAATAAACGCGAATATGGACTTGCCGCCCTCGAATAGAGTGTTTCGGGGGTGGTATCATGCTCACAGCAGCGGTCTGGCTGATGCTCAGCAGCATTCTGTATTCCCTGCGGCTATCCAACGGCAGCGGCTCCTTTCCTAAGCCTCTGAGTGCAAAGGAGGAGCAGCACTATCTCGAGCTTGCCGCGCAGGGAGATCTGGAGGCCAGAAACATACTCATAGAGCGCAATCTGCGCCTCGTGGCGCATATTATGAAAAAGTACTACACGCAGACGGCTGATCAGGAGGATCTGATCTCCATCGGAACGATCGGGCTGATTAAAGGGATTTCCACCTTTGATGCGTCCAAGGGTGCGCGTCTTGCGACCTATGCCGCACGCTGCGTGGAAAATGAAATTCTGATGTATTTCCGCGGGCAGCGCAAGAGCGCGTCGGATGTTTCGCTCTCGGAGATCATTGAGACGGGAAAAGACGGCAACGCGCTGTCGCTGATGGATGTGATCTGCTCGGACGAAGACCTGTTTGAACGGATGTCCGACAAGGAAATCTATGCGCGGCTGTACGAAATGATCGAATCGCGCCTGACTGAGCGGGAGAAGCATATCATTGTCCTGCGTTACGGCCTTGCCAATCACCGTCCGCTCACACAGCGCGAGATCGCCGCGCAATGCGGCATCAGCCGCAGCTATGTCAGCCGAATTGAGAAAAAAGCACTGCAAAAGCTTGAACGCGCACTTTCAGAGGAAGGATAGAGAAAATGCACCCTTGGAAGCACTTTAAGACGATCACAAAGCACCGCTGGCTCGTGCGGAAGCACTGCTTCCACGTTGGGCTCTACTGGCGCGGTCTGACGCATGACCTGTCGAAATACTCGTGGACGGAGTTTTGGGCCGGCGCGAAATACTATCAGGGTACGCGCAGCCCGAACACAGAGGAACGCGAGGAAAACGGTTATTCACTGGCGTGGATGCACCACAAGGGCCGCAACCGCCACCACTATGAATACTGGACGGATCTCAATCTGCAAACCAAGCGCTATGCGCCCGTACCCATGCCGCGCATTTTCTTAGTGGAGATGGTCATGGATCGCATCGCGGCCTGCAAGGTCTATCATGGAAAGGCGTATGAGGACGGCGATGCGCTGGCCTATTTTGAACATGCGCTCGAAGCGCGCGAGTCATCCATGATGCACCCGCAGACAAGGCGTGAGCTGACCTGCATTCTGACCATGCTGCGTGACAAAGGGGAGCAGGAGACCTTCCGTTTCTTGAAGGAGGTTGTCCTGCAAGGCAAGCCCTTTGCGGAGGAATGAGATAAGCGGCGTGAACGCTATTCCATATGATTGATGTTTTAGACGCATAAAAGGCGGAAATCTCACTTTGAGTTTTCCGCCTTTCGCATTGTTTTTTAAAATGTTGCCACTTCGTTTTGTGCGGGCTGCGCAGGAACAACCTCCGTGGCGGTCAGCACAGGGCCGACCCCGCGATAGAGCGCGTGGAAACGCGCGGCGACAGTGGCCGTGACCGTGACCCACTCGCGCGCATGCAGCTCGTCTGAGCGGTCATATTTGCAGGGGAGCCCCATAAACGCGATGTCTTCGACGCAGCAGGTCATCACGAAGCGGCCGGGCGCAAAATAGCCCTCGCGCTCTTTTTTCAGCCGTGCGACCTGCGCCTTAAAGCGGACGGTCTTGCCGTTGTACTTCTTCGGTTCTTCGGTGATGTCGCGGTAAAACAGTGCGTAGTCGTCGTCCTGAATTTCCACGACCGGCGCATTGAGGTCAAAGGGAAGCGGATCCTCAATCTCGTCATACTGTGTGGTGCCGTCAGTGTATTCATAGAGAATTCCGACGCGTCGGTTCAGTGCGCGAGCTAGCTTGTGCAGCGGCATGACATCCTGCTTCGGCGTCAAGCGGTTAAACACGACCATCTCACAGCCGGAGAGCTTGTCCACAACCAGAGAACGCATATTCGCGTTGTACGCCATGATCGTGCTCGCGTCGGCAAACATGACCTCCTGCGCAATCTGCCAGTCCTGCGGCATCTTGTTATAGAACACGCCGACCTGCTGCATGCCGTTCAGCTCGACGACAACGCGCTCTGCGCGGTGCTTTTTCAAAAGCGCGGCCAACTCCTCGGTCGTGACGCTTTCCTCATCGACGGCTTCAGGATAGACATGCTGATAGGGATAGGCGGAGACGTCATACTCCTCCTCGCCCTCCTCACAGACGAGCAGGAGCGTCCGTTCACCGGCATTGAAGCGCTCGTCGCAGAGCGTCTCCTGAATGAACTTTGTCTTGCCGGAATCCAGAAAACCGGTAAAGGCGTAAACAGGGATGGGCATAAGCGGCCTCCTTTGCTTACACGCCGAACAGTTCGGCCAGCGCCGCTTCGTTGAGCTTGGAGCCGATCACGCACAGGCGGCCGGTGACGGCTGCGGTGCCGTTGCGCACGTCGATCTCGCCGGGAACGTGGTCGAAGTGCAGCCAGCTACTGTTCTCGTCCTCCACAATGCCCTTGGCACGCAGGACGATGCCATAGGTTTCTTCGTTGTCCAGTGCGGTGAGAATGCGGCGCAGCTCGTCGGCGGTGAACTTCTTCGGCGTTTCAACGCCCCAGCTCTGGAAAACCTCATCGGCATCATGCCCATGATGGTGATGATGGTGTTCATGCTCATGTTCATGATCTTCATGCTCGTCATGGTCATGATGATGGCAGCAGCACCCATGATCGTGGTCGTCATCGTCATCATGGTCGTGGTGATGATGGTGATGTTCGTGTTCGTCATGATCGTCGTCATCGTCATGATGGTGGTGATGGCAGCAGCAATCGTCGTCATCGTCATCATCGTCATCCTGATGGGCAGCCTTGATCATCTCGGCCAGCTCCTGCGTGAGGGAATTTTGGTTGTTCATGGCCTCGAGAATCTGCTTTCCGGTGAGTTGATCCCATGGCGTGGTGATGATAACGGCGTTCTGATTGTGCTCACGCAGCAGAGCAACGGCGGCTGCGAGCTTTTCCTCGCTGATAGAGCCGGTGCGGCTGAGAATGATGCAGGACGCAGTTTCGATCTGGTTGCTGTAAAATTCCCCGAAGTTTTTCAAGTAAACTTTGCACTTTGTGGCGTCTGCGACGGTGATGAAGCTGCCGAGGCAGACATCAGAAGTCGCAACGCGCTCCACCGCACCGACCACGTCGCTGAGCTTGCCTACGCCGGACGGCTCAATGAGGATGCGGTCGGGCTGATAATCTGCGATGACCTGCGTCAGCGCACGGCCAAAGTCGCCCACGAGCGAGCAGCAGATGCAGCCGGAGTTCATCTCGTTGACCTTGATGCCTGCCTCCTGCATGAAGCCGCCGTCGATGCCGATCTCACCGAACTCGTTCTCAATGAGAACGAGTTTTTCGCCGCAGTAGGCTTCGCGGATCATTTTTTTAATGAGCGTGGTCTTGCCGGCACCGAGAAAACCGGAAAAAATATCAATTGTCGTCATTTGTAAATGAAACTTCCTTTCTGTTTGTGCGTCAAATAAGAGAATGCCGCTATTTACTGAATATTATAGCACCGCATGTCAATAATCGCAAGTCCTGCAAGGAAAATCGCAGGAAAAGCAAAATTTCGGTTGCATTTTTACAATTCTATGCTATACTATGAGACCGATGCGAGGTGATTTCTTTCGTGCACACGAAAAAAATACGCCCTCTTGCCGCAATCCGGCAGGAGTGGAATCTTGAAAATTTCAAAAGGTTAATCTTTTACATAGCTTCCGCTGTGTTTATTAACATGGCATTGGAAATGCTATCGCGCCGCTCGTTTATGGCGGGCGTGCGGTATCTGACCGAGCGGCCTTGGCAGTTTTTTTATGACGCACTGATCATTCTGTTTACTCTCTCGCTTTCCCTGGTGTTTCGCAAGCGCGGATTTTTCTTTGCGCTCTTTTCGGCTGTCTGGCTCGGCCTCGGCCTGACGAACTGCATCCTGCTTGGCTATCGCGCTACGCCTTTGACCGCGCCCGACATCTGGCTGGTCTCGTCCGTTCGAGATATTATCGAGATTTATCTTTCTCCCATTGCCATCATCGGTCTGATGCTGTTGATTACGGGTGTGATCGCCGGGATCATGTATCTGTGGCTGCGTGCAAGGCGGTACCGGACTTCTTATTACTTTGGTTTTTTCCACATCGCCCTGTTTGCGCTCGTGCTGCTGGGTGCGACGGTCGGCCTGCTGAAAAGAGGCGCGATTGCATCGCAGTTTCCGAATCTGCCGGATGCCTATAATGCCAACGGCTTTGCTTACTGCTTCTCTGCCAGTGCGGTCACACAGGGCATTTCCGAACCGGACGGTTACGGCGCGGACGAAATTCAGTCGATTCTTCATGCGGAAGGTGAGATTCCCGCAAGCCGCAAGAACGGCCCGAACATCGTCTTTGTGCAATTGGAATCTTTCTTTGACCCGAATCTCCTGAAGGACGTGACCTATTCCGAAAATCCCGTGCCGAATTTCGAGGCGCTGAAGGAAAAATATTCAACAGGACTTTTTTATGTTCCGTCCATCGGCGCTGGTACGGCGAATACGGAATTTGAAGTCCTCTCCGGGATGAATCTGAACCATTTCGGCGTAGGGGAGTATCCCTATAAGACTGTGGTCAAGCACCGCCCTTGCGAGTCCATCGCCTATGCACTGAAAAATCTGGACTATTCCACGCACGCGATCCATAACAACAACGCAACTTTTTACAGCCGCGACCGCGTCTATGCCAACCTCGGCTTTGACACCTTTACTTCCGAGGAATATATGCACGATCTCGTCTACAACCCGCTGCAATGGGCGAAGGACGAATGCCTGACGCAGGAAATTCTCAAGGCGCTGCGCTCGACGAATTGCCGCGACCTTGTTTTCACGGTCTCCGTGCAGCCGCACGGCAAATATCCCACAGAGCCGCTGACGGAAGACGGCATCATTTCCGTACAGGGCATGGAGGACGAAGCGCGCCGCAACGGCTTTGAATACTACCTTGGCCAGCTGCACCAGACGGACGCGTTTATTAAAGAGTTGACGGACGCGCTTTCCGGTCTCAATGAGCCGACCGTTGTGGTGTTCTACGGCGATCATCTGCCCAGCTTCCAGATCACGCAGGATGAGCTTTCCCGCGGCACCGTGCAGACGACGGAGTATGTCATCTGGTCGAATTTTAATCTGAAAAAGCAGGACAGGGACATTCAGGCATACCAGATTTCTGCGCTCCTGTTTGACCGCCTTGGGATTCACGAGGGCACGATCTTTACCTATCACCAGAAGTTTATGAGCGCAGGCGACGGCAATCCGCAGTATCAGGAAGATTTGACACAGCTCGAGTACGACCTGCTCTACGGTGAGCGCTACTGCGTAAACGGCGGCGTTTTGGAAACGGTGCCCATGCGGCTCGGCGTGGACGAGATCAAGCTGACGGAGATCTCCTATGATCCGGCCGCCATGATTCTGACCGCACACGGTGAAGCCTTTACCCCATTCAGCGTGATCCTGCTGAACGGCGAGCAGGTTGCATCTGAGTACGTCTCACAGAACGAGCTGCGTGCGCTGTCGGTCACGCTCGCGGACGAGGACATCATCGCCGTGGCGCAGGTTTCCGCAACGGATACTCTGCTTGAGCTTTCCCAAACCGCGGAGCTGACTTTTTCCGCGGCGGTCTCTTGACTTTATCGATTAAAAGTGGTAAAGTATCGAAAAGCGAAGGCTAAGATTCACAAGTCCTCTGCTTGGCAGAGGACTTGTTGTGTTTTTAATGGAGGCATTCTTATGCAGGAACTCAACAGAACCGCCGAACAATTCACCGATTCCGTGATTCGCCGAATGACGCGCATTTCTCTGGAGTGCGGTGCGATCAATCTGGCGCAGGGCTTTCCGGATTTTGACCCGCCGAAGGCGCTGACCGACCGTCTGGCCGAAGTCAGCCGGCTTGGCCCGCACCAGTATCCCATTACCATGGGTGCGCCGAATTTCCGCCGTGCGCTGTCGAAGAAATGTGAACACTTTATGGGCATCGCGCCAGACCCGGAAACGGAAATGGTTGTGACCATCGGTTCGACCGAGGCCATGGTCGATACGCTCTTTGCCGTGACAAATCCCGGCGACCGCGTCGTGCTGTTTTCCCCGTATTTTGAAAACTACCGTGCACAGATTCTGCTTGTCGGCTGTACGCCGGTCTTTGTGCCGCTGACGCCACCGGAATTCCACTTCGATGCGGATCTTCTTGAGGACGAGCTTCGCAAGGGCGCAAAGGCGATCCTGATCTGCAACCCTTCGAACCCGAGCGGAAAGGTGTTTACACTCGAGGAGCTGACGCAGATTGCGGACTTGGCCAAGCGCTATGATACCTATGTGATTACCGACGAGGTCTACGAGCATATCGTCTATGCGCCGCACAAGCACATCTCCATGTGTACGCTGCCTGGCATGTGGGAGAGGACGATCACCTGCAGCTCGCTCTCAAAGACCTATTCCATCACCGGATGGCGTCTGGGCTATGCACTCGCACCCAAGCGCATCATGGATAAGATCAAGCAGTACCACGATTTCAACGCCGTCGGCGCGGCCTCACCTCTGATGGAGGCTGCGGTCGTTGGACTGGAGATGCCGGACAGCTATTATGCGGAGTTCGGTGCGCATTATGCGCACATGAAGCGGCTTTTTACTGCGGGACTTGACAACCTCGGCATTTCCTACACCGATCCACAGGGCGCGTATTTTGTCCTCGCCGATCTTAAGAAGTACATAAAGAACTATGACAGCGACGTGGAATTCTGCGCGGAAATGGCGCGGAAGGTCGGCGTGGCTTGCGTGCCCGGCTCGTCCTTCTTCCGCGAGGGCGGCGAGGGCATCGTCCGTCTGCACTTTGCAAAGCGGGACGAAACGCTCTACGCTGCGCTCGACCGCCTGTCAAATCTCAGTCAAATGCTGTAAATACTGCCATGGCCGCCGGATACGGACTTCGTACTCGGCGGCCATGCTTTATTTATGCGGTTCATGGCAAAGAACCGTAATTTTGATAGAAACCCGTTAAGGGGGCGCAACTACGGTTTAGAGGGGGGCAGTTCTTGATTTAGGGGGGTGCACTGTTTTAACAACTCCACTTCCGCCTCGCGTCAAACTGGAATTTGCTGCACTCTAAAGCATAATTACTCCACACCCATAACCAAGAAGTTCCTTATGGTCTTTTGCGATCCTTTGTAGAACTGTTGGTTTGCAAGGTAGATTATGCTTGCCGTAATCAAATAAATTCTCTTTGGCCTGTTCCGAATCGTTGCACGCACCAATGATAGAAAAGTGTTTTGCAAACCGCTTGATATTCGAATCCTTTGGAAGCATGTTTAGCATCGGAGGATAGAGTAACCAAGAATAACAAAGAAAAGCTTTATACTCTGTAGACGGAAAGCAATCCTTGAAAAACGCCTTGGCTTGGCCAAAGGATTTCTTGACTAAACTATCACTAATATTCGCACCTTTTTGAATATGGCAGTTTATCACAGGTGAGCCTTTGGGCAATGTTCGCTTCTGTTCTTGTGTGAACACCATATAAGGTTCTCCAATGGTTTCCTCGTCCAAATAAATCATATTGAATGTTTGATATTGCAATACTCCATAACTACCACCAAGCGAGTTAGTGGCATTCGCTTGCATAGCGAAAAATCAAAATCGTTGCTACTGTAGGCGATTGCTGCGATTTCTTCAACTTGCCGCCTACTTTTAATCATTTTTTGCTTTACTGCATCCTCAATGTTAGATTGAAATTCTAATTGAGGAAGTAATGTTTCCAATATCATCTTGTGCCCTCCATAATTAGTTTTGGAGGATTATTTACCGTGCGTCCTCCACACACCAAAATTATTATTTTTCATAATGAACCACCCTTTCATAGTTGTATTTATTACAACGCCATAGGCGATGAATATCAAAAATTCAAGTTGATTATCTGTTCGTCAACTTCCGATTTGTCTGACTCATTATAGTATAAAAGTCCACCGTAATTCTATCAAAATTACGGTGGACCTATGGCGGAGTGAGAGAGATTTGAACTCTCGCGCGCTTTTTACACGCCTACTCCCTTAGCAGGGGAGCCCCTTCGGCCTCTTGGGTATCACTCCGAATCAAACGCTATATAGGAGAAAAATGGCGGAGAGAGTGGGATTCGAACCCACGGCCCATTGCTGGGTCACTGGTTTTCAAGACCAGCTCCTTAAACCGCTCGGACATCTCTCCGAATGTTGCTCAATTATTCTAGCACAGGCCGCGTGATTTGTCAACTATAAACTTAAAAATATCGCGCCCACCGATCTGTGAGCGCGATATTTTTAATCCAGCGCACGAATGAACGCGTCCAACAGGTCAACACAACGGTCGGAAGCCTTTTCGAATTCACGGAAAAATTCCTCCGCGCCGCCGTTGATGCCGTCGGAGACGAGCTTGAGCATCAGGCAGGGGACATGGCTGCGGATGCAGGTAAGCAAAATACCCGCAGATTCCATATCACAGATGTCCGCGCCGTAGCGCGTGTGCAGCTCCGCTTTTTCAGCAGGATCACCCACAAATTTGTCGGCAGACGCACAGACGGCCTCATGCAGTACGGGGTTTTGCTCCAGAGCGAAGCGGCGCAGGGCTTCATCCGTCGGGATAAACGGCTCGGGATATTCGAGATAACAGCCCGGCTCAACCGTTTCGGCCTGCGAAACGTCATAGGCGTAATGCACGACGCTCTTGACCACGCAGGAATGTTCGACCGCGAAATCATCCGTCAGGCCGCCGACGACGCCGAAGTTCAGGATGAAATCCACGTCGAATTTAGAGATCAAAAGCTGCGTAGCGGCCGCTGCGCCAATCTCGCCAGCCCCGCACTCGGCAATATAGACCTTTTGGCCGCCAATGTTATACTCTAAAACGTCATATCCACGGCAGGGAAGTACTGCACTTGCGCTGCCGTACCTTCTGTAAAATGCCTCAAGCTCGACCGCCACGACCAGTCCGATGCGTTTCATGGCCTCAACTCCTTTTACGGGAGTATAACACATTTGACACGGAAAAGTCAAGAATCAAGCTTTTGAAACAGATCAGCCAGCAGAGCGTCGCGGTTGACATGATAGACATAGCTGATCGGATGTCGATTGCAGTCGACGGTATATTGGCCGTTGTACTCCGGAATCGGAGCCGGAATGGTTCGATAGGAGAGAAAACGTTGCCTGTCGTTGACAAGCCACGCGACCGCAGAGACGTCCCAGATCGTGCGGCTCCACGGCAGACCGGCAGCGTAACTTTCCGCCAATTCAATTGTGTTGTGCGCGAGATAATCTGCCAAGGGATTTTTCCCGACGAGCCAATGCTCCAGCTCGTAGCGTGTCGTATTCAAAAGCTCAATCACGCCGACGCAAGGCAATTGCACAAGCGGCACACCGCAGCCGAAAATCACACGCGCGGCAGCAATGTCCTGCTTCATGTTAAATTCGACCGTGTCGCAGTGGTGCAGAGAATGTCCGCCGAGCCAGACAACGACCGTCCGCTCTTTCATATCAGGACATTTCAAAAAGGCGGAAGCGACGTTCGTGATCGCACCTATTGCCAGAATGTACAAGGGGTTGTTCGATGTATAGTTCTTTGAAATCTCTACCAGAAAATCGGCAGCTTCCGACGCTGCCGGTGTCTTTTCGTCCGGAAGATAGCTGCTTGAACCGCGGCAGACCGGAAAATTCCGGTGCGCATAACCGGCAAGTTCGAGTACTTTTTTGATCTCGTGATAGCTCTTTTCCATGCCGTCCGCTGGGGAAATTGACTTTTCGTTGAAAAAAGGTGCCGCGCAGAAGCCACGAATCCGGATTCGATCCTGATTTTTCAGGAGATACGCGATGGCAAATTGGTCGTCGATCTCGTTGTAGGCGTCGGTATCCAAAACGGCGTCGACGATGCGTGTCGGTGCTTCAAGATTCTTCAGGTAAACATCCTGTGTCATAATGTTCATTCCTTTCGTAGAGCTACCACCAGTTTAGCAGAAAGGTGCACGCATTGCTATAACGCATCGCAGAAGAACTATGACAAATCGGTTATTTCTTGCAATTTGCAATAAATTCCTATATAATAATTTACGGAGCGAAAAGGAGAAAGTGGCATGAATATTTCGGTAAGAACGGCATGGAAATCCAACAGAGAAGCATCGGAGAGAGTCAATGCACATCGGCACGAATATAACGAATTGGTTTTTTATCACAGCGGAGAAGGCGAGACTTGGATCGGCGCTCCGTATGCTTTCTCACCAGGAGACCTTGCGATCATCCCGGCGGGGACGCTGCACAGTGAGCTTCACATGCAAGACGGCGAGGTTATCTGCATCGGATTCTTGTGCGACGAAGCTATGACTGCCGAGGTGCGGCACGATACAATGTCGTTGGTACAGCTCGCGGAGCGAGTCGTTCATGAGATTGGCGCACAAGAATATGGTTTCCGACGTATGGCAGAGATCTATCTGGAAGAAATCCTGATTCGTATCAGAAGGGAAATGGGATACGAGGCAGCGGCATTCCGCTTTGAGTATGTTGCAGAGTATCTGCGCAGCAATTACCGGGATCAAATCTCACTTGCAGGATTGGCAAAGCAGTTTCACATGAGCTATGAATATTTTCGCCACAGATTCCGCGACAATTACGGAGCTTCACCGCAGAAGTTCCTAATGGAGGCGCGACTCAACGCCGCCGCGCAGCAGCTTGTTGAGACGGACAATTCCTGTACGCAAATTGCAGAAAACTGCGGATTTTCTGATTCTGCACAGTTTTCCATGATGTTTCGATGCCGTTTTGGCAGGACACCGACAGAATACAGAAGGCGCGACGCAAGCCATAGTTATAAAAAGTGAACACCAAGACAGGGGAACGTTTGCCGGGCGAAAAGCCGAACGAAACCACAACGGCTATTTTGTGGGCCGGAGGCCCGGATGCGTTCATTGCGCGAGGTCAGCGTGATGATTTTTCTTTGAGCGCAATGAACGCAACAAAATAAAAATTTTGTTGCGTTCGAGCTTGAAATTTGCGTCATAATGTGTTACAATTGGATTTGGATTAATAGCTAATCTGGGTACGAGCGAGTGTTCTGCTTAGGCAGTCGGCTGACTGTCTCTGGCAGTGTTCGCCCATGGAGTTCAAGGTTGATATTGATTCATTGCTTGTGAATGACTGACACGCTTGTACTGCGGCGAACGCAGCGCTTCTACGTCGGACGTTCTCTGCACAGGCGCGGCCACGACAACAATTCGTTTCTACTGCAACGCACAAGTCATGCTATAATGAGGTTTTTATGGAACGCTATACCGATTGCCCGCAGATTCTGCGCGAGTTCTTATCTTACCACGAGACCATCAAGGGTCAGTCTCAACACACCATTCAGGAATACTATCTCGACTTGCGGATGTTCCTGCGCTTCATGGTACTTGTCAAAAATGAAATGCCATACACCACGCCATTGGAGGATTTGTCCATCCGTCAAGTAGACCTGAATTTTATAAAAACGATAACTATTACTGATATTTTCGATTTCCTATCCTACTTGGCAAATGATCGCAACGATGGCATCGGTAGTGCGGCACGGTCTCGTAAGCTGTCTGCAATCAAGTCGTTTTACAAATATTTGACTGTTCGAACAAAGCAACTGGAGGAAAATCCGGTCAAGGATGTGGAATATCCGAAAATTCGCAAAGCTCTGCCCAAATATCTTACGCTCGAGGAATCTAAACGCCTGCTCTCCTCTGTTCAGGGGCCAAACGCGAAGCGTGACTATGCGATATTGATGCTCTTTCTTAACTGCGGAATTCGGCGTTCTGAGCTGGTAGGTTTGAATCTGAATGACGTTTATGAGGACAGAATTCGCGTCGTCGGCAAGGGAAACAAGGAACGGATCGTCTATTTTGGCTCTGCCTGTAAGGCGGCAATCGATGATTATCTGCTCGAACGGAAGCAGAAAGTGCTTACGGACAATCGCGCGCTGTTCGGTTCACGCGACAGCAACCGCATCAGCGTGACGGCGGTTCACCGACTTGTCAAGAAGCACATGCTGCAAGCCGGGCTTGACCCTGACCAATATTCCGCACACAAGCTGCGCCACACGGCCGCGACGCTGATGATCTCTAACGGTGTGGACATTAAAACTGTGCAGGAGGTGCTTGGCCACGAGCATCTGAACACGACGGAGATCTACACGCACATAGAAAACACCGAGCTGAAAATTGCGGCAGAGGCCAATCCCCTCGCCCATATCGACTTTAAAGGAGAACACGAATGAAAACCGCTGTGATTTTTGATTTGGACGGCACGCTGCTCAATACACTGGAGGATCTGAGAGACAGTACGAATTATGCACTTCAAAAGTTCGGATTTCCTCAGAGAACGCTGGATGAAGTGCGCAGTTTCGTCGGAAATGGTTTGAGAATGCTGATCGTTCGCGCCGTTCCGGCCGGTACTGAGGATGCGGTGATCGATGCGGTATTGCAGACGATGAAGCTGCATTACGCGGAAAATTATCACAATAAAACGCGCCCCTATGACGGAATCGAGGCACTTTTGGCGCGCCTAAAAGCCGAAGGCTATCCCATGGCAATCGTCTCGAACAAGGCCGATCTTGTTGTTGCGCTGCTTCGCAAGTTGTATTTTGACGCGCTGATTCCTGTGGCCGTCGGCGAAACGGAGGGCGTTTTGCGCAAGCCCGCGCCGGATATGGTCATTGAAGGGCTACGGCGTCTTGGCCTGCCGGGGGCAAAGGCAGTTTACGTCGGTGATTCCGAGGTCGATCTGCAAACAGCGCGGAATGTGGGAATTCCCTGCCTCAGCGTGACATGGGGATTTCGGAGCATTCAGCAACTGAAGGAGGCTGGCGCACAGCATCTTGCCCACACGCCCGATGAGCTTTATGAGACTATCTCCCAACTGAAGTAATACAAGACGTATTCCGGCTGTATGGGAAAGGTTGAGTAAAATGATATTTCTGAACAAATTTCGCGGTTGCCTGCTAGGTGGAGCGGCGGGTGATGCGCTGGGGTATGCCGTCGAATTCCTCGACCGACAGACAATTCTGCATCGCTATGGAAACGACGGGATTACGGAATATGACCTTTCTCGGCCTTGAAAAAATCCCGTAAAAATATCAGGAAAAGCTTGAGCTGTGCGAGGTCATTCTGCGTGCTGCCGATGATCTATATTTCGCAATTTAGCATTTTACCCGAAGTAGTTTACACCGAGGATCGCAACGCCAAGGATGACAAGAATCGCGCCGGTAATGCGATTGAGGGTCTTTGGCTGCGCCTTATTGGCAAAAAGTGCGGCGAGCTGTGCAAACAGCAGTGTGCTCAATACGCACACGACGAGCATCAGGATATCCGGAGCACCGCCGATGGCGAAGTGGCTGACAGCGCCGGTCAAGGCAGTCGCGCTCATAATAAACACACTGGTGCCGACCGCCGTTTTCAGTTCGTAACCCAGCACGGAGGTCAGAACAAGCAGCATCATCATGCCGCCGCCTGCCCCGACGAAGCCGCAGATGAAGCCGACCATCGCACCGCATAGCACGGAACGGATCGCCTTCTGCTTTGCGGTCGCAGTGGCGAGGCGCTTTTTGGGCGCAATGACCGGCCGAACGATGAATTTGATACCCAAAAGCAGCGTCATGAACACGGAGAAATTGCCCATGGTCGTTTTCGGCACGATGCTTGCAATATAGCTGCCGACCATGGTAAAGCAGAGCACGGCGAGCATCATAATGAGACCGTTTTTGATGTCCAGATTTTTATTCTTTCCATAAGTGATTGCGGAGGCCGCGCTTGCAAGCACGTCACTGGCCAAGGCGATGCCGACTGCCATGTAGGGGTCAGCATTCAGAAACGTGATGAGCATCGGGCTGATGACCGCTGCGGCGCTCATCCCGGCAAAGCCGGTACCGAGACCCGCGCCGGCGCCTGCAAGGATGCAAATCAAAATGGGTTTCAGCATGACTTATCTTCCTTCCCTTCCAGCTTTGTGAGGTTGTCCTCAAGCTTGTCAGCGAGGCTTTGAAATGCCTGCAATTCCTCCTCGGTGATCCCATGCTTGAGCGTTTGTGTGAAATACTGCTGCATTTCACGACCGTCGGCAATGACGGGGGCGGCCTGTGGCGTGGGAATCAGGCGATGCTTGCGGCGATCCTGCGCATCGTTTTCCCGGGAAAGAAAACCGCGTTCAATCAGCGTTTCCACCGCGACGGAGGCAATGCCGCTCTTGATGCCGCGCAGGGCGCAGAGATCGCGTGCCGTATTGTGCGCAGGATTGTTCGCGCAGTAGAGCAGTACATCAAAGCAGGTCTGGTTCAGCCCGTACTTTCTGCAAACCGGAAGGCTTAATGCGGCGTAGAGGTTGGAGAGCTTTTTTCCAAGTGCAATCATTTGTAGTGCAGACATGAGATCATCTCGAATTCTTCTAATTTTAGAACATCTATAATTATAGCAATACATCGGCAGTTTGTCAACATCAAACTGCGGAAAAAAAGACACGCACAAACGTGCGTGTCTCAGACTGTCAAAAAAGTCCGTAATCGTCAAAATCGATTCACAATTCAACGGATTTTACTCTCTGGATTTCATTTACAAAAGTGGGGGATTCCAAACTTTATAGTCTGAAAACCAGCTTGCTGCGCAAGGATTTTGACTTACTGCGCAACTCACGCCCTACCGTACCTATGTACGCCGACGAGCGTGAGTTGCTTGTCTTCCGAACTTTTTCGCAGTCTGTCAGCGTGCCGAAAAGAGTTTTTCGACACGCTGAGACACGCACAAACGTGCGTGTCTATAATAATATGTAGATTTGCGGTTATCGCCGGGAGAAATTCTCATTCCGGCGAAAGTGCAACGGCGTGGCGGAGGATGCTGTACTGGGGTGCGCGGCAGGGCAGCTTCATTTTGAAAAGCATCTGCGGTGTGCGCGGCTGCGAAAGCAAATTGCCGTCCATGTCCTGCATCTCGGGCGCGTGAAAGCTGACCGGCCGCAGATTCGGCCCGACCAACTCGAGCATCTCCCCTGCCGCAAATTTATTGCGCAGCGAGAGCGTGGCGTTGCCGTCCGTGTCGCAGTCCGTGACAATCGCGCAGACCTGCCAATCGCGCAGATAACGTGAATCCTGATAATACTGGCCTGGCTGGCCAAAGTAAAAGCCCGTCGAATAGTGCCGGTGCGAGACATGCTCGACCTCGTCGCGCCAGACGGGATCGACCTTGCGTCCGGCGGCCACGTCATCAATGACATGACGGTAGGCACCGGTGACAATGGCAGCATAATAGGCAGATTTTGCGCGGCCCTCGATCTTGATGCACTCTACACCCGCCTCTGTCAGCTCGGCAATGTGGTCGATCATGCACATATCGCGGGAATTCATGATATATGTTCCCTTTTCGTCCTCAAAGACGGGGAAAAATTCACCGGGGCGCTTTTCCTCCATCAAGGCATACTGATAACGGCAAGGCTGCGCACAGGCACCGCGATTGCTGTCGCGTCCGGTCATGTAATTCGATAATAAGCAGCGACCGGAATACGATACGCACATTGCGCCGTGCGCAAAGGTCTCGATTTCCAGCTCTTTGGGCGTATTCTGCCGGATGGTGCGAATCTCGTCGAGGGACAGTTCACGCGCAAGCACGACGCGCTTTGCACCCAACTCGTGCCACGCAGTCGCGCAGGCATAATTTGCGATGCTCACCTGCGTGGAAACATGACGTTCACAGTGCGGCGCATACTTCTGCGCCATGCGGAAAACACCAAGGTCGGCAATAATTAGTGCGTCTACTCCGCTGGCATCCAGAAGCTCCAAATGCGCCGGAAGCGAGGGAAGCTCGTCACTTCTCGGCATGGTGTTAACCGTAACATGCACTTTTACGCCGTGCGAATGGGCGAAGCAGACGGCTTCAGGCAGCGCCTCCGGGGAAAAGTTTCCCGCGAAGGAGCGCATGCCAAAGCTCGTTCCTGCAAGGTAGACCGCGTCCGCGCCATAGAGGACGGCCATGTGCAGCCGTTCCATATCTCCGGCGGGCGCAAGCAGCTCCGGCTTATTCATCACCCTGCTCCTGCAAGAAGCGGTTGTGCTCCTCGTAGCTCGCGGAGAAGTGGTGCATGCCGGTGGAGTTGTCAAGGGCATAGTAGTAGTAATTCGTGTCATTCGGGTTGAGCGCTGCGGAAATGCTGTTCAGGCCGGGGTTTGAGATCGGGCCTGCGGGCAGTCCTTGACGCGTATAGGTGTTGTAAGGACCGTCAATCTGTGTCTGCTCATAGGTCAGCGAACCGGAGATACCGCCGAGACTATAAATGACCGTGGCGTCGATGTTCAGGAAGGGATAATCGCCGGGCCTGCACAGGCGGTTATAGATGACGGAGGCAATGTCCGCGCTTTCCTTTGCGCCTGCGGATTCCTTTTCGACCATGGACGCAACCGTAATCAGCTCATAGACCGTGAATTTGTGCGCTTCAATATAGGATTCATCGTAGCCGTGTGCAGACAGACGATCGGCAAGCTGCGCGTTCAGCGTGTTAAGCTGCTCCTTGGAGCTGTCGGAGAACTTGCGGTCGAAGTTGGTCAGGAGCTTGTCCAGAACGCGCTCCGGATCGTCACTGAGATAGAAATAATAGGTATCCGGGAACAGGAAGCCCTCGAGACGGTTCTCCTGCCCGTAGGGGATGTTCTCAAGGAACCAGTAATCAAACTGCGTTTCGGCGGCGCACTTTTTCAGATCGGCTGCCGAGCAGACTCCCTTTTCTTCCATCAAATCAAAGATCTGTGCGCAGGTTCTGCCCTCCGGGATCGTGACCGTGACCTCCGTGCGGGTAGGGCTGTTCTTGCGCATGCCGCTGTTGAGCGCATGGTAGTCAAAATTGTACTGAAGCTGATAAGTGCCGGGCGACATGGAGTCGGCCGAATGTGTGAACTTGCAGTAGAGCTTAAAAAGCCACGGATATTTGATGATTCCCTGATCCTGAAGCATCTGCGCAATGTCGTCCAGCGTCGCGCCGTCGGCGATTGTAACCTGCACTGTATCGGGCGAACGGCCAAAGGCCAGCACATCCTCGGCGCATTCCCACGCAACAAAACCGCCGCCGACTGCCACGAGAGAGACGATGACAATGTAAATCAGCAGCTTGAGATACAAGGGAACGATGCGCTTTCTGCGGCGCGGCTTTTTCTGCTCTCGCGTGTGGCGCGGATGCTGCGGCTTGTCATCGGGATACGGCTCGTCCTGACCGTCGTCATAGTCGCCGTAGTCGTCAAAGGCGTCGCCGAAATCGGGCGTGAAATCGTCCTGCGGTGCATCCTGCTGCGGCTCGGTGTAGGGATCAATGTTATAATATTCCGGAGAATCGGCGTACTCGTCGTAATCTCTGTTTCTGTCCGTCATGTTAAGCCTCCTTGCCGTAGACGACCTCTGCTGCGACCCGCTTGGCCGTCTCCTCGCCGCGCAGTGCTTTAATCAGCGCAAGACCGAAGTCGAACGCCTTGCCCGCAGCACGGCCGGTAATAACCTTTTCGTCCGTCACGGCACCGCAGGCGTGCATTTTTGCATTACCCATTTTGCCCTCAAGGCCGGGATAACAGGTCGCGTCGCGGCCATCCGTGATGCCCAGCTCTGCCAAAATCGTAGGTGCCGCACAGATCGCCGCAATATATTTGCCGCCTGCATAAAGCGCACGCACGGCCTCGAGTGCCGATGGGCAGTTTTTGATGGATTGCACGCCGCCGAGACCTCCCGGCAGAACAATCATTTCCGTCTGCGCAAGCACCATTTCTTCGACTGCGCAGTCGGCCTGCACGGTAATGCCGTTGCTGCCCTTGATGAGCGTGCCGCCGATTCCCGCAAATTTCGTTTCCACGCCCGCGCGGCGCAGCAGATCACAGGGAATGACCGCTTCCGATTCTTCAAATCCGTTTCCAAGAACGATATATACCATAATTATTCAGCCCTCCAAGCATTCTTTTACACGCGCATAAATTTCGGCGTGAATGTCGTCTATCGTGCGCATTTTTCCGTCCTTCGCACATTGAATGACCGTCCATCCATAGTGTCTGGCGGCGTCCGTGCCGACGGCGCGGCACTGGCGAAGATAATCCATATTCTGCTCGTGAATATCCGCATGCGTATGCGTGTGATTCTCGCGCTTGCGCAGCATCTGGTCGGTCAGCTCCGTCGGAACGTCAAGATATAAGACGATATCCGGCCTCGGAAGTTCCAGACGGCGGTATTCAAAGTCCTCCAGCCAACGGAAGAACTCCTCGCGGCGCTCGGGCGGTTCCTTTGACGCCTGATGCACGGCGTTCGAGGTCGTGTAGCGATCGGAGAGCATCAGTCCGCCGGCCTGATAATATTCCCGCCAGATTTTCCGGTAGGATGCATAGCGATCAACCGCATAGAAGGTGGAGGCCGCATAGGCGTTCACGTCCGAGGGCTTCGCGCCGAACTCACCGCCAAGATACATCCGAATCAGCGCCGAGGATGGCTCGGAATACTGCGGAAAGACCATGGTGCGGAACTCAACGCCCTCGGCCTGAAGGCGCTTGGTCAAGAGAGAAAATTGAGTGGACTTTCCGGAGCCGTCCGTTCCTTCAAAAACGATCAGCTTTCCCATAAGAGCATTACCCTTTCCAACGTTTCTTAAGCGCTGCAAAAATATATTTCGGAAGCCGCAGCATTCTCCCGAAGCGGCTGG
>ERZ779840.1896-NODE-1896-length-18968-cov-8.589542_pt1 | contig 18968 bp, 9 predicted proteins | sample MGYA00511561_ERZ779840 | MGnify/ENA primary metagenome ERZ779840 (study PRJEB29588, sample SAMEA2162036) | human gut metagenome | biome: human gut; feature: human-associated habitat; material: faeces | place: Denmark | collected 2008/2010 ...
ATAGGGTCATTTTGAGTGGTATTCACGAATATTATGAGCCGGAAGAACTGGTTGGTAAGACCTGCATTGCAATCACCAATCTGCCTCCGAGAGCGATGATGGGCATTGATTCCTGCGGTATGTTGATCTCCGCCGTGCATCACGAAAACGGCGAGGAAAAGCTCCATTTGCTGATGGTCGATCCTCACATTCCGGCAGGCGCAAAGCTCTATTGATTGCCCCCTGATCGGGCTAAAAAAGCCTCTCGTACACCAATCCGTACACCAATTTACACCAAGGGTGCACCACGGATGCCGAGAAAAATGTGCGATTGAATTTCAGCCTCGCAGAAGTGATTCTGCGGGGCTGTTTTTTGAAAACTATATATTCAGATATGAGACTCGGTGAGGAATGACCGGGTCTTATTTTTTGCGCTCACTACGCCTACTAAACAGGTGCAGTGGGCGCTTTTTTGTTTTCTGGAACCGGCACAAAAAATTTTTTTGAAAAAGTGTGGGAATCTCGCAAAAAAATTCGGCAAAGAGAAAGTGAGAAGGCGATGAGCCTTCCGTGAACCTTGAAAACCGAATACACATTCATCAGATACATTCCTGCGCGGAGGCGAAAACCTCAGCCGAATGAAGGTGCGCCATGACCCTCCTGTCCATCCGGGTGATAACGGAAAGCAAGGAGACGAGCGTTTCCGAGCCATTCAGAAATATCCGACAGCTACGGATACGGCCATAAAACGCAGCAGGGATAATGATACTTCTCTACGGAGCTGGCGGAGAACCCGGCAGGGGTGAGATTCCCATGGACCCGATTCGCTATCGGGCGTCTGATGACTTCCTTTTCTGCATTTTGGGTTCGAGGAAAAATGAAATGCAGCGACGAAAGCCCCAAAAGGTATTTTGAGGCTTTCGTGGATCAGAAATGATTCAAATTCAGAGAAAGGAGGAAACCCCATGGAAAACTGTAAGGTGATCGCCATCACGAATCAGAAGGGCGGCGTCGGCAAGACAACGACCACAGTCAATCTCGGCGTGGGACTTGCAAGCTCCGGCAAACGGGTTCTGCTGGTGGATGCTGACCCGCAGGGCAGCCTAACGGTGAGCCTCGGCGTAAAGAACCCCGATGAGCTGGATGTGTCGCTGTCGTCCCTTATGCAGTCAGTCATTGATGATGAGCCGCTTGCGGAGGGGGCAATTATCCGGCACCAGGAGGGTGTGGATTTGCTTCCCTCGAACATTGAGCTCTCCGGTATGGAAACGGGCCTGTTCAATGTCATGAGCCGTGAGTATGTTCTGAAGAATACTATCGACGGCATGAGAAAGAGCTACGACTACATTCTGATTGACTGTATGCCCTCGCTGGGTATGATGACGGTCAACGCGCTGGTTGCGGCAGACAGTGTGATTATCCCGTCTCAGCCGAACTTCCTGTCAACCAAAGGTCTTAACCTGCTTCTGCGCTCCATTTCAAAAATCAAGCGGCAGATCAACCCGAGATTAAAGATTGACGGCATTTTGCTGACGATGGTGGATAACCGCACCAACAACGCTAAGGCGATTATTTCCTCGCTTCGTTCCGCCGTGGGAGAGAACATCCGCGTGTTCCGTTCCGAAATTCCCTTTTCGGTAAGAGCTGCGGAGTGCAGTCTTTCCGGAGAAAGCATCTTCTCCCATGACGGGAACGGCAAGGTCGCAGCAGCGTATGAGGCACTCACAAAGGAGGTGACAGAGCTTGAAGAGCGTACAAAAAATCGATCTGGGCCTGACCGGGTACGATGAGCTTTTCATGAATGACGCGGAGCGAAAGGAAAATAAACTCCCGCGCATTTATGATATTCCCCTCTCAGAGATCGACGATTTCCCCGATCACCCCTTCAAGGTGAAGCTGGATGAGGACATGGATCAGCTTGTCCAGAGCATCAAGGAGCGCGGGATCATCACCCCTGTCACCCTCCGACCAAAGGAGGATGGGCGGTACGAGATTGTGTCGGGGCATCGCAGAAGGAAGGCTTGCGAGCTTGCCGGGTTTGATACCGTGAAAGCCGAGGTGCGGGAGATGACCCGTGATGAGGCCATCATTCTAATGGTGGAATCGAACCTGCAGCGCTCTGTGATACTGCCCAGTGAAAAAGCTTTTTCGTACAAGATGCGCTTGGAGGCCATGAAGAGACAAGCAGGCAGACCAGCTCAAGATAATTATTCCCCATTGGGGAACAATTCTTTTGGAACAAAATCCTCAGACGAAATGGCTGCGGAAGTGGGAGAAAGCAAAAATACTATCTTCCGCTATATTCGCCTTACCGAGCTCATTCCGGAGCTTCTGAATTTGGTTGATGAAGGGCGCATTGCGTTCAGACCGGCGGTGGAGCTTTCGTACCTGCAAAAGGAGGAGCAGAGTGCCCTGCTGGAGCAAATCGCCTACGCAGATGCCACGCCGTCCCTCGCCCAGGCCATTAAGCTGAAGCGATTCTCCCAGGACGGAAAGCTGAACAACGAGGTCATTGAGTCGATCATGAGCGAGGAAAAGCCGAATCAGAGAGAAAAAATCAACATCAAGTACGCAGAGGCCAGAAGGTTTATCCCTGCCAGCATTCCCTACGAAAAAACCGGTGAGTATATTCTGAAAGCGCTGGAATATTATCACCGGTATCAGGAGCGGCAGAAAAGTCGGAATGACGCAAGATAGGTTCTTCGCCAAGGGAGCAGTCTACCCTTTTGACGCTGCGTCAGCGCCGTTCCCCCTCTCACACTCTCCCCTTCATTTACCGGCAATACCAGCTCAAAAGGAAAATATACAGGCGACACAATTGAAGAAAACAAAGCGCATTCGTACAATATGAGAAAAACAGTCATTGGAGGTCATCCCATGAAAAAGCTTCTTATATTGTGCGCACTCCTGCTTGCCGCATTGCTTTCCAGATGCGCCGCAGAGCCCTCGCAAGGCCAAACGGCAGGAAACACATCGAAAGCTCCAACGCCACAGGAAGAAACGCCTGCTTCCTTTGAGCCGGTATCCACAGATTCAAGCGCTCACACCAAAGCCCCGACAGAAGCCGCCGATCCAGCAGCTTGCATACCAAATGAGGACAAGCACGATAGCAGCCCGAGCTTTTCTTCTGAGCCGGTAAGCGCATCCACAGAGTCGAATGCACCGGCATCGGAAGAAACCAAGCAGCCGCCCGTGCTTCCGGAGGAGCCGGTGGAAACAGAGAATCCCACAGAGGAACCATCCGTTCCTGCGATAACCGAGCCGGAGCCGACTCCGGAGCCTGAACCTGTATTTGATATCAACTACTGGATTTCCTATGCAAAAAGCACGGCGGTGAGCTTGGGGCTGACCTTGGAGAACTCGGCAACCGATTGCTGGGACAATCCGATTTCCGCAGAGCAGGGCTGCATCTATCTGGAGCGAGACATTAACTCGCGTTTGAAGCGATATGCCGAGGACAAGAGCATCACAGATGTCTGGATCTGGTACGAATGCGTCGGCACAGACAAGTATCTGATCTACATCGGGTACGCATAAAACTTTATATCACTTTGAGAAGCGTCGTAGAAATACGGCGCTTTTTTCATACCAAAATTCAATTTCAGGAGGAATGAAACCAACATGAAAAAGAACATTTTCAGACGGGGAATGTCGGGACTTCTTGCGGTTCTGATGACATTCACCGCACTCATGAGCATCGGCACGACTACGGCCTTTGCTGCCTCGACTGCCGGAGAAACCGCTGAGTCCTATTCCGTAGGGTTCCCCAGAGACGGGGACGCCAATCTGGACTACAGCGGCACATGGGGCCATGATGAGCTTCACTACATGAACGGCTGGACCTCCGGCGAGGCAACCTGGATGACCACGCTGCACACCATCGGCTCCTTCGATGGACAGGCCTGCTACTGCATTGAGCCGGGTGTGCCTCGTCTGCTGGGCAAGACATATTCCCGCCATGGCGAGGATTATTGGAAGAACTACCCATCCGACTGCAACAGCACCATCGACGCTGACACCATCAAAACCCTGCTGGGACGGATCATGCAGTACGGTTATCAGGGCAATCTTTCCACCTCATGGAGATCGCAGAATGATGCGGATGCCGACAAAATGGCCCACATGATGGCCACCCAGGCGTTGGTGTGGGAAACGGTCGTTGGAGAGCGGGATGCCAACTTCAACCATGCAGACCCCGGCAGCGCCGACGCAGTGAAATCCGTTTACCGCACCACCCACCCGCTGTACAGTCGCTTTTCCGCTTATTATGACAGCATTGAGGCCAGCGTGCAGAAGCATACCATTGTCCCGAGCTTCATGGCCAAAAGTACCGGCAAAGCACAGACCGTCGAGCTGAACTGGGACGGAAGCAGCTATTCGGCCACGCTGACCGATACCAATGGCGTCCTGGGCAATTACCGTTTCTCTGCTAACCAGACAGGTGTTTCCTTCTCTGTTCAGGGGAATGTGCTGACGATCTCAACTCAGAATGCGCCTACCGGCACGCTCCGTGTCACTGCCGAAAAGGAGGCTCTGCGTAAGGGTGTTGTGGTGTGGAGCGATGGCCACTATGGTCCGGACGGCACCATGCAGGATGTTGTTACCTACAGCGCTACGGTCAGCGACCCGGTCACAGCCTTTCTGAATCTGAAGGTCAGCTATGGCGGCGCTAAAATCATCAAGACCAGCGAGGACGGCAAGGTGGACGGCATTACCTTCACCATCACCGGCGAGGGCGTCAATCAGAGCGTTACCACCGACCGAAACGGTGAAATTCGCATCGACAATCTGATGCCCGGCATTTATACCGTCACTGAACAGAGCTACGACAAGTATGTACCCCAGGAAAGCCACCGTGTTACCGTGCTTGCCGGGCAGACGGCGACGGTTTCCTTTAACAATGTGCTCCGCCGCGGCGATCTGACCGTGACCAAGACCTCCGAGGACGGGCTGAATCAGGGTGTGAAGTTCCACCTTTCCGGAACCTCCCTCAGCGGTCTGCCCGTGGATGAATTTGCTGTTACCGATGAAAACGGTGTTGCGACTTTCAAGGATGTGCTTATCGGCACCGGCTACACGCTGGAGGAGATGGACGCCGCCATTCGCTATGTGATTCCCGACAGTCAGAGCGCCGCAGTGGAATGGAACAGCGTAACCAATAAGAGCGTTTCCAACATCCTCAAGAAATTCAATGTCACCGTCACCAAGAGCGACTGCGAAACCGGAACGGCGCAGGGCGACGCTTCGCTTGCCGGTGCCGCCTACGGCATTTATAAGGGCGATCAGCTTGTGGATACCTACTACACCGACGAGAACGGCCAGTTCACCACCGGCTATTATGTCTGCGGCGACGACTGGACGATTCGTGAGATCAGCCCCTCCGAGGGCTATCTGCTGGACAGCACCGTTTATGCTGTCGGTGCAGAGGCGGCCAATTACACCGTTGAGCTGAACGCTGCGCCTGCTGTGGCTGTTGCCGAGCAGGTGCAGAAGGGCAATATCGCCATCATCAAGCACTCGGATAACGGCGATACGCAGATCGAAACTCCCGAAGAAGGTGCTGTGTTCGCTATCTATCTGAAAGCCGCAGGCAGCTATGAGGCGGCAAAGGATACAGAGCGGGACTACCTGACCTGCGATGAAAACGGCTTTGCCCAGAGCAAGGACCTGCCCTACGGCGTGTATACCGTGCATCAGGTCTCCGGCTGGGAGGGCCGTGAGCTGATGAGCGACTTTGATGTGTTCATTGCCAAGGACGGCAAGACCTATCGCTACCTCATCAACAACGCTAACTTCGAGTCCTTCATTAAGGTCATCAAGGTGGATGCGGAGACCGGCAATACCATTCCCTATGCGGGTGCGGGCTTCCAGATCTTCCGTCCGGATGGCTCCAAGGCGGAAATGACCTTTACCTATCCGGAGGTTACCACCATCGACACCTTCTACACCAATGACGCTGGCATGCTCATCACGCCGGAGAAGCTGGAGTTTGGCAAGGGCTACTCCCTCAAGGAGGTCTCCGCTCCTTACGGCTATGTGCTCAGTCATGAGGCGGTCAAGTTCGATGTGACCGAAGAGAATTCCACCGAGGAAAGCGGCGTGACGGTCGTTGCGGTGAAGCTGGGCAACTACGCGCAGAAGGGCATCATCAAGATTTCCAAAACAGGCAAGGTGTTTGCCACCGTCACGGCGGCGGATGTAGTCTACCAGCCGGTCTATACGGTGCAGGGTCTTGCAGGAGCAACCTATGAGATCAAGGCCGCGGCGGACATCTACACCCCGGATGGTACGCTGCGCTGCAGCGCCGGCGAGGTGGTGGATACGGTGACCACCGGCGCAGATGGCATGGCGGAGAGCAAGCCGCTGTATCTGGGAAAATACGAAATCACCGAGATGAAAGCCCCCGACGGCATGGTCATTAACAAGGACGCCCATACCGCAGAGCTTGTCTATGCCGGTCAGGAAATCGAGATCACCGAAACGGCTGCCAGCTTCTGCAATGACAGACAGAAGGCGCGGATTTCTCTTTCCAAGGTACTGGAGCAGAACAAGCAGTTCGGTATCGGTATGAATAACGAGCTTTCCGCCGTGACCTTCGGCTTCTATGCCGCCGAAGAGCTTACCGCAGCAGACGGCTCTGTCATCCCTGTGGACGGTCTCATCGAGATCATGTCCCTTGATGAAAACGGAAAGGCTGTGCTCAAGGGCGATGTTCCCTTCGGCAGCTACTATGTCAAGGAAATCAGCACCGACAGCCACTATATGCTCTCTGATGAGAAGTACCCTGTGACCTTCGCTTATGCCGGCCAGGAAATTCCCACGGTGGAGCTTGCTGTCAATGACGGAAAGAGCATTACCAACGAGATGATCTACGGAGAGATCCACGGCATGAAGAAGGATGAGGGCGGCAAGGCACTGGCCGGAGCTACCATCGGTTTGTTCCTTACTGACGGCACAGAGCCTATCCTGACCACCGTTTCCGCAGAGGACGGCAGCTTCACCTTTGCGGACATCCCTTATGGCGAGTATGTGGTCCGTGAAATCGCCGCGCCGGATGGTTATGTGATGGATGAGGCCCACTATGCTGTAAAAGTGGATCAGAACGGCGCTGTGATCGAGATCGAGATCACCAACAAGCTCATTCGCGGCAGCGTTCAGCTGACCAAGGTGGATAAAGACTATCCCGATCATCACCTGAACGGCGCAGTCTTTGAGGTGTACCGTGACGGAAAGCTCGTGGGCCAGATGGAGGAGCTGTCCGACGGCGTCTACAAGCTGGATGATCTGCCCTACGGCGATTACACGCTGAAGGAAACTGAGGCCCCCAAGGGCTTCTTCCTTGATGAGAAGACCTACAGTTTCTCCATTAAGGAAGATGGTAAAACCGTCGTCGTGGAAAATGAGGCCGGAAAGGGCTTTGCCAACCAGGCACAGACCGGAGGCATCCGCATTGAAAAGACTTCGGATGACGGCGTGCTGAAGGGCTTCACCTTCCGCGTGGAAGGCACGGATATCACCGGCAATGCCTTCAGCAAGGACTTTGTGACCGATGAAAATGGTCAGATCCACATCGATGGTCTGCGCATCGGCGATTATGTGATCTCCGATGTGTCCAACAAAGCCAACGAGAAGTATGAGCTTCCCGCAAATGTCACCGTAACCGTTCACGAAGGAAAGACGGTCGTTGCCAAGTTCCATAACAAGCTCAAGCCTGTTACGGATATCCCCAAGACCGGAGATACCACCAATATGCCTCTTTGGGCAGCACTTGCCGGTATCTCTGCAATCGGTGCAGGTGCGGCGGCTTTCTTTACCTTCCGAAAAAAGAAGGAGGTAGGCAAGCATGAGCGCTAAGGTCATCATCGGCATCGGTCTTGTGGTGTTTATTATCGCAGGGCTGATCGTTCTTCGCCTGAAGAACAGAAAGTAAAAACGCCAAGGGGCGGCATCCGCAAAAAGATGCCGCCCCATTTGCAAAAGGAGACGCTATGGAAGAGACAAGAAAAATCGGAGATTACTCCGTGAAGTATTCCATGTATATCGGGCACAAGGATATTGCTCTGGGCGAGAATCCCAGCGCCGACAAGGATGAACGGTATATGTGCTGCTTCGTAGAGACCAACGCCATTTTCGAGAGCTATTCCGGGGTGCTGGTCAGCGACGATTTTGCAGAGATTGCAAAGGTGTTCGGACAGCGCGTAGCGGATGCAGCCGAGGAGATTATTCAGGAAAACGAGAGAGCCTGTCAGGAGGTCGGCACGAATGAGGAACTCACAACAAATAGTTGTAAGCCCATTTCCTATGAGGATTCCATCGAGAACAAGGTGGTTGTCGTCAAGGGCAGCATTCTCCGGCCTGAGTTCCGCCACGCCAATCACCAGCTTATGCTGTGTACCGGCGGCTTCGGCGCGCAGGCCAATGCGCGAGGCCGTACCTGCTGCTGCATTTCTCTGTACGACGGGAGAAAGACCTCTTTTTATCGCACGGATTTTCTCGGTGTCATGGAGGAAAAGCGCCTTCCCGAATGGGCGCAGAAGGGCTTGGAGAAAGCAAAAGAGATGCACGCGCAGGAAAAGAAGCCGGCTAAAGAAAGAGGTGACGCAAGATGATCGAGTATGAAAAAAGAGCAATGATCGAGGCGGAGGACAAATATACCTTTCGCCAGAGCACGCAGATTTCCATGCAAACCGGACTGATCGGCCACCTCCGGGCAGACATGGATACAGACGGAAACGGCTTTTTCAGCAGCTGGTTTGATTTCCGGGAGGAGCTGAAAACCGATGAGTTCAAGGCAGAGTTTGATGATGTAATCAACTCTCTGCGTGAGGAAGGCGACATTCTTCATAACCGCAGGGCGCTTGCCAAGTACTGCTATTGCACACCCCAAAGCCGTATGCAGGAGGAACCGGGCTACTATGGCGTTCGTGTGGATACCGAAAAATATGCCTATCTTCTGCGCCTGAACCCGGACAGAGGCGAATACAACCTGTACTGCTATTGCTATCGCCGGGATTGGCTCGATCAGCACCTGAAGGACGCAGAGAAAGGAATCCGTTTTATTGACAGCCATTACAAGGAGCTGTTTCGCATTCCGGATGGCGGCAAGGTAAAAATCCACTATTCGTGGAATGAAGATCAGATCCGTACCTGCCGCTATATCGACGACTACCATGTGGAGATTGGGAGCAACCTCTATCACATCTGCGAGTTTGCCGAGCGCATGGAATATGGCGGCCATACCTGTGAGCCGATTCGAGACAACCTGCCCGAGCAGTGCTACAGCGTCCTTTCCGGCAGCGACGAAATCATTATCATCAAGCGCGGTGAAAAGGGCTACTTCAAGACGGACATTCCCGTCACCGACAAGGACGAAGCCCGGAACATCGTGAACGAGTACAACACAAAGCTCGGCGTCAGCAAGGCGCAGGAAGAAGCCATGAAGGCCGGCTCTATGTTCGGCTTTCAGGTGCCCGCCGCTGACCCGAGAAATTATGACGCAGACGGAAAGCCTGTGATGCCGAAGGACAGAGGTGATGCACGATGAGTAAGGACGATTATCGTATCTGGTCTAATGCCGACCTTGACTATGAGGAGTGGAAAGATTGGATGGAGGAAGAATATCCGACGCTTTCCGATGACGAGCGCGTCGCCATGATGTATGAGGAAAACGGGCACTACCTTGAGGACGAACGGCTCAATCTGGACATTCAACTTTCCCAGCCCATTCTGGTTGTTGCCGATCTGGGGCTTTGGAATGGCAGGCGCACGGGATACAAAGAAATTCCCAGCGGCAATATCCGTGACTGCCTTTACTCTGATTACGACTACACCACATGGTATGTGGACCGAAACGGAGATTTCCGGTGCGATGACACCCACCATGACGGCACAAACCATTATCTCTATCGGGTATATAAGGACAATGTTTCCCAGGCGCAGAAAGACCGGCTCAAAGAAAAAATCTACAACGGCACAGCCACCAGGGCAGATATTGCCCGTGTCACCCGCAGGCTTGGCGATGAGATCGGAAAAGTGTACGGTTGGAGCTTTCCAACCAGGCAGAGAGAGCGAGGTGAGGCATGATGAACCAAGCACTGCCGAGCGAAAGTTATATTGCCAGACTGGACTATTTGGCTTTCAACGGAAAAGTATGCAGCAGCGTTGCGTACAGCGATGAGCAGCGCTTCCTGGAAGACCTGAAAGAGTCGCTCTATCACGGAGAGCCGCTGTGCGTCGTTCTCTACCGAGACCGGGACGGCAAGACCATTTCCCGCACGTTCCTGAGCGACCTGGATACGCTGCCAAAAGGACTTTTCATAGAGGACAGTTCTCCCAGAAAGCCGAAGGAAAGGGGTGAAACACGATGAGGGTAAATGCCATGACAGAGAAGTTTGAGGATGTGACGGTTCTGGGGCATCCCATGCTTTTTACCTGCCTGCGGGTAGACCGCGATACCGTTCCACAGGGCATGTACATGTACGAGGTTCGCCACGATGATGACCAACAGGGCGAGCCGGTTCAGATTGCCAACTGGATCATGGTGAATCATTGGGGAACGTTGATTTCCAATAGGCCCATTCGCTTGGAGCCCCGACCGGATGGGAGAAACGCCTACCGAGACATTGATCCTGAAAACGATTGGAACTATGAGGGCACGCTTACTACCGTGAAGGAGTACATGGAGAAGAATCCACCGGCGGTTCATAAGCAAAAAGACCACGAACCTGCGAGATAAGGAGAAGCTATGGATAAGAAGAAAGCCATCTGCGAGTATCTCCGTAAAAATCATATTGGCAAAGAAAATGCCATCCACAGCAAGGAGCTTGAAAAGCTGTTTCTGCTTGACGGACGAAATATTCGCCGCAAGATCAGTGCCTTGCGGCAGGATGGCTTTCCTATTTGCAGCGATGAAACGGGCTACTATTACGCAGATAACCAGAAAGAGATCAATACCACCGTCTACCGGTTGAATGAGCTTGTGACCAAGGTGTCCAACGCCAGAACCGGGCTTTTATTTGCGTCGATCCTCGGAGAGAATGCGCAGACCGTTGAAGTCACGATCAAAGTAAGATAAGGAGGGAGTTCCCATGCCGAGCAAATACAGAATCATTTTGGAGATGGCATCCCAGACTGCCAGGGATATCGCCTCCAATGCCGACCGATATACCGATTTTCTGATTACGGCGGCAAACAACTACAAGTACAGCTTTAAGGAGCAGCTGCTCATCCATGCGCAGAAGCCGGATGCAACGGCGTGTGCGGAAATCGACACATGGAATAAACTCGGCAGATGGGTAAACAAGGGCACGAAAGGCATCGCGCTGCTGATCGACAGAGATGTTCCCTACAAGCTGAGACATGTCTTTGATATCTCCGACACCAACAGCCGTGCCGGAAGGAACATCACCCTTTGGCGGATGAAGCCGGAGTACGAATATGCGGTATCGGAAAGCCTTCAGGCCAGCTTCGGTGATGTGGAAGAGCCGCGAGATTTCCCGCACCTTCTCATAGATATTTCCGGTTATGCCGTGGAGGATAATCTTTCAGATTATCTCATGGAACTGAACGCTGTCAAAGCCGGCAGCTTTCTGGAGGAGCTGGACGACACAAGCCTTGAAGCGTGGCTGAAAACCACGCTGAAAGGCAGCGTCGCTTTTATGGCGCTCTCCCGTGCAGGGTATGAGCCGAGGCAGTATTTTGACCGGGAGGATTTCAGCCACCTCTTTGACTTCAACACCCTGGAGGTTATCTCCGTGCTCGGTGCCGCAGTCAGCGATATTTCTGAGATGGTCATCCGGGAAATGGGCGAAACCGTCAAGGAGATGGAGAAGGAGGAAAAGCGGAAGATTCGCACATTTGCGCAGACCGGTTCTTCTGCGTATCATAAGAACCGAACAGAAAACAAGGAAAGGAGCAACGAACATGGAACTGACCTATACGATGCAGGGGGACTATCTGATTCCCGATCTGACCGTGCCGGAGAGCCCGAAGCTTGGGAAGTATGGAATGCTGCGGCGGACATTCCTCCGCAAACACCGGGATGGGATTTACACCGGGATGCTGCTGAACGGAACACTGAACAGTCATCTGGAGGAAGTGGACCGGCAAGCCAACGAGATGATGGAACGCCTGACCCGACAGATGGCAGAGAAGCAGTGCGTGACGGAGCGCCTGAAAGCGGAAGATCAGATGAAATGGGTGCAGATGATGAATTCCATTCGTCACTCGGCGGAGGAAGTGATTCTGAACGACCTGATCTACGCGTAACGCTCCCCACAGTTGAACAGCAGCAGGAAATTATCGCAGAAGCGGAGGAAGAAAAATCCTCCGCTTTTGCTATTTCTCAGGAGGACATCGACGCCATTTTGACACGGGGCAGCGGCATCCATCAGAGCAAATTCCGCATCTATGAGCAGTTTCTCAAACAGGATTCTTCTGAGAACAATATCGCCTTTTTGAAAAACGAATACGGCATCGGCGGCGCCTATCCTGCCGTTTCCGGAAGAAATCTCGACGAGAACCACGACGCTAAAGGCATCAAAATCAGCAGAGGAAGAATCTCCCAGCCCGACGCAGAAATGCTTTTGCGGTGGAATAAGGCCGAGAAGCGAATCGGGGAGCTGATCCGAGCCGACCGCTATCTGAGCCAAGCAGAAAAGGACAACTATTCTGCCTACCGGGAGCAGGCAGAAGCTCGGAGGAAACGAGGTGAAATCTCTGATGAGTTCCGGTCGATTGTCTATGATTATAACGACTTCGTGACGCAGCTTGGCGAGGAAAGCAAAGCGCTGAATCTGTATTATTTGTCAAGCTGCTGGGGTGCGTTCAGCGTGGGCGAAAAGAAAATGCACGCCCGTACTGCGGAGGGTGACTTCATCCTCCCCATGATGCGCGAAGCAATGAATACGATCATTGCGGACAACACCCACTTGACCGCACGGTGCGAAGCCATGCTGGAAGCGTTGAACAGCGATGTGGCAAAGGCCCTTGAACCGACCTTTGATGAGCTGAACCCTCCCCCGGAGCTCCGGAAGGAATACCGCTATCATCTCGGTGATACGGTCTATATCGGTACGCAGGAATACGAGCTGCTGTCTTTTGACGAGAAGAAGGTCGTCCTCTTTGATACACAGTTCCCGCTGTTTAACAAAGAGCTGTCTCGTGAGGAGTTCGATAACCGGCTCAAAGAAAATCCGCTGAATGACAGGCTGCTGCAAGTCGTGGAAGAACCCCCTGTCGCAGACAATACGAAGGCGAGAATATCCCTTGACACCGGCAGCAACAAGGTTCACTGGATCTACTTCAATCCCGATGCAGATGCAGGTGGACAGTATGTTTCCGGTGATCTTGATTTCTCTGTTTTTGAAGAGCTTGTCGAGCAGTATGACATTGCCAACCATCCGGAAAACGCCGCCGACTTCCGAAATGACCTTGAAGAAATGTCGGATCAGTTCCTTGCGGACATCAATACTCCGTTCTTCATGGAAGCTGAAAATGACTATGAGATGGACTGCGATTATATCGAGTTCACGCCGGAAAACCTCCTGAAGATTCACGAGGATATTCTGTCTTTAGAGGCAGACCGGGAAGCGGCGCGAGAGACTGACCGATATGAGGCGGAGTTTGGTGCGGACGGCACACGGGTATTCAGAGAAACGGAAGATTTGGCAGAAGACGATTCCGAAATTGAGAGCCTAACGGACGAAGAATTGGATGCTCTGCCCATCAGCACCGTCAAAGACGGCGAGGTCGTGACCTACCCCAATGCGGAGGCCTTGCTGGATGACCAGGAAGAAGCGCTCGCCCCGCCTCTACAAGTGAAAAAGCCTTCCAAGATCGCGCCTCATGTGCTGCATCCGGAAATCAACACCGAGTACCGAACCAACTTCCAAATCGAGAGCGATGATATCGGCGTGGGCACGCCGCTGGAACGGTTCTATCACAATATCCGTGCCATTCAGCTCCTGAACAAGCTGGATGCGGAAAACCGATTGGCGACACCCACCGAGCAGCGTGTGCTTGCCGACTATGTGGGCTGGGGCGGTCTATCCGAGTTCTTCAAGGAGGACAATCCCCATTATGCCGAGCTGAAGGATGTGCTTTCCGATGAGGAATATGCGTCGGCGAGAGAATCCACGCTGACGGCCTTCTATACGCCGCCCGTGGTGATCAAGGCCGTGTACAGTGCCTTGGAGAATATGCACTTTCAGACCGGCAATGTGCTGGAGCCCTCCTGTGGCATCGGCAACTTTATGGGGCTTGTTCCCGAAAGCATGAATGACGCGAAGTTCTACGGCGTGGAGCTGGACAGTATTTCCGGGCGGATCGCGCAGCAGCTTTATCAGAAAAACAGCATCGCAGTGCAGGGCTTCGAGAATACAAACCTTCCCGACAGCTTCTTTGACGCTGCAATCGGCAATGTCCCCTTCGGGCAGTTCAAAGTACCGGACAAGCGCTATGATAAGCACAACTTCCTCATTCACGATTATTTCTTCGCCCGCACCTTGGATAAGGTGAGACCCGGCGGCGTGATCGCCTTCATTACATCAAAGGGTACGCTGGATAAGGAAAACCCCAATGTCCGAAAGTATATCGCGCAGAGAGCCGACTTGCTCGGCGCTATCCGGCTGCCGAATGATACCTTCAAGGCCGCTGCCGGCACAGAGGTCACATCGGACATTATCTTCCTCCAAAAGCGTGACCGATTGGTGGATATTGAGCCCGATTGGGTGCATCTGGCCACCGACGCCAATGGCATCCGGATGAACGCCTATTTTGTGGACAACCCTGAAATGGTGTTGGGCGACATGCAGATGGTCAGCGGGCCTCACGGCATGGAGTCCGCCTGTATTGCTTATGAAAGTGCAGAGCTTGGGGACCTCTTGCGGGATGCCATCCAGAACATTCATGCCGAGATCACCGAATATGAAATCGACGATCTTGAAGCGGAGGATGAGGACCTTTCTATCCCCGCTGACCCTGATGTGCGCAATTTCAGCTTCACAGTGGTGGACGGTAAAATCTATTACCGTGAAAACAGCCGCATGAATCCCGTGGATGTTTCTGCAACCGCCGAGAGCCGTATCAAAGGCATGATTGCCATCCGTGATTGTGTCCGGACGCTGATTGAGTACCAGACGGAGGACTATCCCGATGCCGATATCAAGGCAGAGCAGGAAAAACTCAATCGCCTCTATGATGATTTCAGCAAAAAATATGGGCTTATCAGCGCAAGAGCCAACAATTCGGCTTTCAATTCCGACAGCTCCTACTGCCTGCTTGCCTCGCTGGAGGTGCTGGATGATGAGGGCAACTTCCTCCGCAAGGCAGATATGTTCTCCAAACGAACCATCAAGCAGAAGGTAACGGTGCAGTCGGTTGACACGGCTTCCGAGGCCTATGCTCTGTCCCTTGCAGAAAAAGCAAGAATCGATATGCCGTATATGTCGCAGCTCACCGGCAAAACCGAGCAGGAGCTGTTTGAGGCTTTGAAGGGTGTTATTTTCCTCAACCCCATGCACATAAGCGAAGAGGACGGCAAGCCGAAGTATCTCCCTGCCGATGAATATCTCTCCGGCAATGTCCGTGAAAAGCTCCGTTGGGCAAAGCGGAGTGCGGAGCTCTACCCCGAGGATTACGGAGAGAATGTCCGTGCTCTTGAGGCGGTACAGCCGGTTGACCTGACGGCAAGTGAAATTTCCGTGAGGCTTGGCGCAACATGGCTGCCTCCGGAAACCATCGAGGAGTTCATGTTTGAGCTGTTCAGCACCCCACGCTACTGCCAGTGGAACATTCATGTTCACTACGCGCAGTACACCGGTGAATGGAATGTGGAGGGGAAATCCTATGACCGCAGCAATGTAAAAGCCCACAACACCTACGGCACCGGCAGAGTTAATGGCTATAAGATCATGGAGGAAACCCTGAACCTCCGGGATGTAAGAATCTTCGACTACATCGAGGACGGAAACAGCAGGAAAACGGCTGTGCTCAACAAGAAAGAAACCGCCATCGCACAGGGCAAGCAGGAGCTTATTAAGCAGGCCTTTGCAGACTGGATATGGAGCGATCCGGAACGCCGGGAGCAGCTAACCAAGCTGTATAACGAGAAGTTCAACAGCATTCGCCCCCGTGAGTATGACGGCAGCCACCTGAATTTCGTGGGAATCAACCCCGAGATCACTCTCAGACCGCATCAAGTCAACGCCATTGCCCATATCCTTTACGGCGGCAATACACTGCTGGCGCACGTCGTAGGGGCTGGGAAGACCTTCGAGATGGTAGCGGCTGCGCAGGAGAGCAAACGGCTGGGATTGTGTCAAAAAAGCCTGTTCGTGGTTCCGAATCACCTGACAGAGCAATGGGCGAGCGAATACCTCCAGCTCTATCCCTCCGCCAATATTCTTGTCGCCACCAAGAAGGACTTCGAGACCAAGAACCGCAAGAAGTTCTGCGGGCGCATTGCCACCGGCGACTACGATGCGGTCATCATTGGGCACAGCCAATTTGAAAAGATCCCCATGTCCCTGGAACGACAGCGTGCCATCCTGCAGCAACAGCTGGATGAAGTGCTGGACGGCATTTCTGAATTGAAGAAAAACCGTGGGGATAATTTCTCCATCAAGCAGCTGGAGCGAACCAAGAAAACGGTCAAGCAGAAGCTGGACAAGCTCAATGACCAGTCCCGCAAGGATGATGTTGTGACCTTTGAAGAGCTGGGCGTTGACCGTATCTTCATCGATGAGGCGCATTACTATAAAAACCTCGCCGCATTTACAAAAATGCGGAATGTGGGCAACATCAGCCAAACCGAGGCCATGAAGTCCAGCGACCTGTATATGAAGTGTCGGTATTTGGACGAGTTGACCGGCGGCAGAGGCGTTGTGTTTGCCACCGGCACGCCCATCTCGAATAGCATGGTCGAGATGTACACCATGCAGAAATATCTCCAGTACAGCGCACTTAAAAGGAACGACCTGCTCCACTTCGATGCATGGGCGTCTACCTTCGGCGAGACGGTGACGGCTATCGAGCTTTCTCCGGAGGGCACGGGCTACCGCGCCAAAACAAGGTTTGCGAAGTTCTATAATCTACCGGAGCTCATGGCAATGTTCAAGGAGACCGCAGATATTCAAACGGCGGATATGCTCAAGCTCCCCGTGCCGGAGGCCCATTACCACAGCGTTGTTTTGAAGCCATCGGAAACGCAAAAGGAAATGGTGGCATCTCTTTCAGAACGAGCCGAGCGTGTCCGCAATAAGATGGTGGATTCCAGCGTGGATAACATGCTCCTCATCACCAATGACGGCAGAAAGCTCGCCTTGGATCAGCGGCTCATGAACGATATGCTCCCCGACAGCGAGACAAGCAAGGTGGGCGCGTGTGCGGAGAATGTTTTTGATATTTGGCAGCGCACCGCCGATCAGAAATCGACACAGATGGTATTCTGCGACCTGTCTACGCCCCACGGCGACGGCAAGTTCAATGTGTGCGATGATCTCCGAAACAAGCTGATTGCCAAGGGCATTCCGGCAGAGGAAATCGCCTATATCCACGCGGCGAATTCAGAGGCGCAAAAGAAAGAGCTGTTTGGCAAGGTGCGCTCCGGTCAGGTGCGTGTGCTCATCGGTTCCACGCAGAAAATGGGAGCCGGCACTAATGTGCAGACGAAGCTTGCGGCACTTCATCATTTGGATTGTCCGTGGCGACCGTCTGACCTGCAGCAGCGGGAAGGACGAATCATCCGCCAGGGCAACGAAAACAAGGAGGTCGATATTTACACCTATGTCACGGAGAACACCTTCGACAGCTACCTGTATCAGTTGGTGGAATCCAAGCAGAAGTTCATTGGGCAGATCATGACCAGCAAATCCCCGGTGCGCTCTGCGGAGGACATTGACGAAACCGCCCTGAGCTATGCGGAAATCAAGGCGCTGTGCGCCGGCGATCCCCACATCAAGGAGAAGATGGATCTGGACATTGATGTGTCCCGGCTGAAGCTGCTCAAGGCCAACCATCTGAGCCAACGCTATTCGCTGGAGGATCAGATTTTGAAGGAGTTTCCCCAGAAAATCAAATCGTTGGAGCAGCGCATTGAGGGCTATAAAGCGGATATTGACCAGCGAAAAAGAAATACCGAGCCCAACGAGGACGGCTTCTCTCCGATGTTTATGCCGGGCGGCACGGTAAGAGAAAAGAAGGCTGCCGGCGATGCCATCCTCGGCCTTTGCAAGTCCATGACAAGCCCCGATCCGATTCCCATCGGCCAGTACAGAGGCTTCGATATGGAACTGTCCTTCGACACCTTCAGCCGAGAATATAAGATCACGCTGATTCATCAGCTGCGGCATACGGTCACGCTGGGAACAGATATCTTCGGCAATATTCAGCGACTGGATAACACCCTCTCTGCTTTTGAGGAACGAATGGCGGCGTGTGTCGAGCAACTGGAGAATACGCGGGTTCAGCTTGAAAATGCAAAGGCCGAGGTGCAGAAGCCATTCCCCCAGGAGGAAGAACTGAAAACCAAATCGGCACGGCTAAATGAACTGAATGCGATGCTCAATTTCGACAAAAGAGAGAACGAGATCGTGGACGGTGAGCGTGGCGAGGAGGAGCCGCAAAAATCATCCGCAGACAGAGAACGCTAAAAAGAAAATCACAGCGGCAATGTGGAATACCTGCATTGCCGCTGTGATACGCAAGCCGGGAAATGTACCGAGGGTGTGATAGAATGAGACTGACAAATTGTAATTTACCTCTATTCAGGCATACAAGCTCTTGACAATAAAGCTCCTATATAGTATGATTTTACAAACTACTATATAGGAGCTTTTGCATGAAAACAAATGGTGGATTTCTTGTCACCAAAATAAAACAGCTTGGAGACCGGACTTTTGAGAAGATTCTCAGCGAAAAGAATATTGATGCGTTCAATGGAGCCCAGGGGCGTATTCTTTATGTGCTGTGGCAGGAGGATGGTATCTCAA
>ERZ779840.1911-NODE-1911-length-18903-cov-3.166065_pt1 | contig 18903 bp, 10 predicted proteins | sample MGYA00511561_ERZ779840 | MGnify/ENA primary metagenome ERZ779840 (study PRJEB29588, sample SAMEA2162036) | human gut metagenome | biome: human gut; feature: human-associated habitat; material: faeces | place: Denmark | collected 2008/2010 ...
CCCCAACCCGAAGAGCCGTATATTGCAACGGATCTTTACAGCGGAATATATACTCCTGCCGATATAGAAAACGACACACTTGTTTTTTATGCATACCCTGCCGGGGGAGATAATCTTGCACTTAAAGTTTATATTAAAGGCCGTTACGACAACGTGAACAACGGTGAATTGCTTCACCCGGATGAGCAGAGTTATTTTCGTCCGGTGTTGTCGATAAACAATGAGTACATAATCACAATGTATCTCTATCGCGGAAGTGAACTTTGCGGCGGTGCTGTGCGCTTTTATATCACCTACCGCAATCAGCCTGCCGATGAAGACAATCCTGTTGTCGGTGAACATCCGCCGGTGATAACAACAAACCGCGACGGCGACGACAGTGTGATCACAAGCAGCCGTTTCCTGCTCAGAGTTGCTGCACGCACCTGGGAAGGCAATGTTATATACGCAAACCATATCGTTGTTACCCTTGACGGTGTTGTTCAAACAAATCCGACCGGCAGCACGGTGTTTGAATATCACCTTGTGCTGACTCCGCCGAATGTCGGAGACGATATCGACCATGTTGTTACTATACTTGCATGGGATGATGAAGGGAACTCAACTTTCCGAAAACTCATTCTGCCCTATCACCGCGTCGGTGAAGGAGATGAAAACGGAAGCATCCATATTTCAATAGATGCAACCACCCTCGGGCTCGGCATCATTATTGATGATGATTATACCGTTCATGAAGGCGAAAACGCTGCCGAAGTGCTGCTGCGCCTGTTTGAGGACTATGGCATTGAAGCGCAATTCAGCGGAACACCGAGGCTGAATTTCTACCTGCGGCGCATTGTGTGGGGCGATATTGCATACAGCGTTGAGATTCCTCCGGAACTCTGGGAGCTGATACTCCGCGACGGCATAACTCTTACGGACCAGCATGACCGAGACAGCATCGGAGAATTCGACTTCACGCGGGGTTCCGGTTGGATGTACTGTATAAACGGCATGTACCCGGGAATCGGACTTTCCGAATACTACCCAATCGACGGTGACGAACTCTGTCTGCGGTTTACTCTTGCTCTCGGCAAGGATATCGGCGGATATGACTCAACCGGTTCCGGCGGATCCGAAGGCTCACTTTCAAGTTACTGCGGGCTTTGGATTGACGGAGGATTCATTCAGCTTGAGCACGATTATGAAATCATTCAGCGTGTCGAACCCACTGACGATGAGGATGGTTTCATTGAGTACCGCTGCTCAAAATGCCATGACATTTACCGCGAAGTGCTTCCCGCAGGAAGTCCGGGCCAAAGCGCATTCATTCTTTCGCATACGCTTGTGCCGCAAATCTGCATCGGTACTGCGGGCTCACCCGAAAATTCCGGTTTAAAAAGAAAGGCGATAAATAATGACATTAAAGATTAAATCAATTCTGAGCCTGCTGCTTGCGTTTTTGCTCACATTTGCAGCATGCAGTGCAGCTCCGCATAAAGAACGAGTACAGCCTCCCATGTCCGAACGCATTCTTCAGATTGCGCAGGGCATGAAGAAACTTGCAGGAGTTGAAGAAGGCGACTGTCTGCTTAATGCGTCGGATGAATTCCCTGCCGGTTCTTCCGTTTGCGACTGGGCAGCCTTGGCATGCGCTGTCGGCGGTGCGGAGGATAGCTATACAGCCTACCTGCACGCGCTTGAAGCTTATGTAAAAAATAAACTCGGCGAAGATTCATCCCTCGGCAGAGCAACCGACTACCACCGAATTGCTCTTACGGTGCTCGCACTTGGCGGTGACCCGGCAGCATTTTCGGAGGATAAAAACGGAGAACCGGTGAATCTTATTGAGTTCGGAACCTACAACTACCCCGGCGAACTCGGCGCGCAAGGACTGAACGCATACATTTTTGCACTGATAACCATTGATTCCGAAAGTTATGCGGTTCCTGACGGAAGCAGGTATACCCGAACGAGCATCATTAAAGAAATTCTTGCTGCCGAAGAACCCGGCGGAGGGTTTGGGCTTGATAAAGGTACATTTGACATTGATATAACCGCAATGGCGCTTCAAGCTCTTGCCCCGTACTGCGGAAGTCAGAACGCACTTTCCGTCGGTATATCCCCCGGCGAGATCTCCCGCACTGTTGACCGTGCATTGGCACGGCTTGCCTCTGTAATGACAGAAAACTGCACATTCAGCTCATACGGTGCAGAAAACACCGAGTCGACAGCTCAGGTTATTATTGCACTCTGTTCACTTGGTATCGACCCACGTACCGATGAACGTTTCATGCGCGGCGGTAAAAACATTGTTGACGGAATGCAGAGTTTTCTTCTCCCCGGCAGCGTGTACAGGCACTCTGCGAACGATTCGGAAGGAAACCTTATGTCCACGGAGCAGGCAATGCTTGCGCATATCGCATTGTATAAAGCTGATCATAAGCTCGGCAGGCTGTATGATTTTTCAAAGTCTAAAGCCTGATATTGCCTGCACAACGAAAATATTAATTAATGCTAAACGGTGATTACAAATGCTGACAGACAACATTAAATCTGAAATCAAAAAAGTTATCGTCGGAAAGGACGAAATTATCGAAAAGGTTTTGACTGCAATTCTTGCGCAGGGACACATACTGCTGGAAGATGTTCCCGGCGTTGGAAAAACAAGCCTTGCACTTGCTTTTTCAAAGGCACTCGGACTTGACTGCAAACGTATTCAGTTCACACCGGACACAATGCCTTCCGATGTGACAGGCTTTTCGGTTTTCGAAAAATCAAATTCCGACTTTGTGTATAAGTCGGGAGCGGTTATGACAAATCTTCTTGTTGCGGATGAAATCAACCGCACCTCAAGCAAAACCCAATCCGCTCTGCTTGAAGCGATGGAGGAAGGAAAAGTTACAGTTGACGGAACAACCCATAAACTTCCGTCCCCGTTCATCGTTCTTGCAACCGAAAATCCGATCGGGTCGGCAGGAACGCAACTGCTGCCCGTTTCTCAGCTGGACAGGTTCATGTTCAAACTGAGCATGGGTTATCCCGATATTAAAAGTCAAGTTGAAATACTGCGGGACAGACACCGTTCCGACCCGCTTGACGATGTAAAAGCCGTATGCTCAGCCAATGAACTGGTGCAAACAATCGACGTTGTTCGACAAACATTCATATGCGATGAAGTTTACGAATACATAGCCGAACTTGCCGAGCAGACGCGGCATCACGAATCGGTTCAGTTCGGAATCAGCCCCCGCGGTGCGTTGGCGGTGAGCCGTGCCGCAAAAGCATATGCTTATCTTTCCCGCCGCGACTATGTTACGGCGGACGATGTTGCCGCAGTTTTCCGCGATGTATGTGCACACAGACTTGTTCTGAACACAAAAGCGCGAATGCGCGGGTATACCGAAACGGATGTTGCCGATGAAATTGTTTCCGAACACAAAAAACCGGGAGTTAAGGATTTTAAACGCAGATGAAGCATAACCCCAAACCCGAAGAAAAGAAAGCAGCGGGGATCGATGATGATTTTGCAGTAAAAAAAGATTTTGCACAAAGCTGCACACTGCGGCGCATTGCAGCTGCGGTTCTGTATCTGTCGATTCTTTTCTGCTGCACAATCACCGCATTAAAGCTTCCGTCACTTGCTGTTTTGTTCCCGCTTGCAGCAGTGCTGCTTATTCCCCCGCTTTGCTTTGCGTTCAACTGTTTCGCCGCTTCGAAAGTTGAATTTGCCGTTAAAGCTTCTTCCTCCTGTCCCCGCGGGGAAAGCTGTCGTTGTGAAATCGTTCTTCGCAATGACAGTATCATTCCGCTGCCGTTCGTGCGCTGTACTCTGATTTTGCTAAACAAGCTTAACGGAGAAAACCGCATTTCGGTCATTCGATGCAGCGTCCCTGCACTTTCGGAAAGCCGAACCGAGTTTTCTGTAAAATCGATGCATTGCGGCAGCGTTTCACCGCAGATCCTGCGAACAGAGCTTACCGATTGCTTCGGACTGTTTTTTAAAAAAATACGCAGCAGCTCTTCCCTGCGAACGGATGCAAAATGCTTATTTATGCCGACAGTGTTCGATATTGACGCCATCAGAAACGATGCATTCTCTCATGATATAGACAGCAGCGATTATGCACCCGGCAAACGCGGTTCGGATCATTCCGAAGTTTTTCAACTCCGTCCGTACGAACAGGGGGATTCTTTAAAACAGGTGCATTGGAAGGCCTCCTGTAAATTCGATGACCTCATCGTGCGCGACGCAAGCTTTCCGATAGTACGTTCACTGCTTATCTGCATGGACGTATCCGGATGTACAGCCGCTGAATGCGATGCAATCAGTGACGTTGCAGTCTCTGTCTGTTCCGCACTGTCGGACTCCGGAACCGTATTTACACTTGCACGCCCGCAATGCGGCCAAATTGAGTTTATCGACGTGAATGCTTCCGATGAACTTCCTTCTGCGGCCGAATGGCTTATCGAATGCGAACCCTCGGAAAGCGCCTTCGCAGCATATGTCAGGGAACGCGGCGCCTGCGGATACGGAAAAATCGTGTTTATCGGCAAAGAGTTCTCAGACTCTGCTGCGGAGTTTTGCGCCGGTGCAAACACAAAGCGGCTCCTCTGCCGTGCGGGCGACAACGGTACGTTTACGGCATTCTCTTCAGACAATTATGCTGAAGAACTGTCCGATGTTGACCTTTAAACCGGTTTCGTATTATAAAATTTGTGGTTGAGTTGAATGATTAAAAGAGAAAAAAGAGACGAATTGCATATTGAGCAGTCCAAAAGCGCATGTTGTCGAAGCTTCTGGGATTTTTCCAGAGCATTGCTCTGTTCGGTTATGTTCACACTCGGCTTCAACATCCTGCTGTTTTCGATTTTTAAGTCGCTGAGCGTTTCGGCGTTTACGGTTACCGCGTTTGAAGCTCCGATAATCTGCGTGCTCATACTTCTTTTTCGCGGAAAGAGGGGAACCGTTGCAGTGTCTTTATACTGTGCCGCAGTTTTCCTGTTTTCCATACTCTTTTTTGGGAGCATACGCAGCGGACTTGATGCACTCACTAATGACTGCATTGCGCTTTTAATAAAGCTGACAGGAAAAATTCATCTCGATGTGCAATCCGAACCTGCCGATACATTGCCGTTCCTTATTCTGCTTTGCAGCATTATTTCAGCAGCATCAGCCAAACTGTTTTCTGCCGGAAGACGCATTGCTGCATACGCAGTTATTCTGTTCGGCACGGTACTTTCCGCAAGCGGCATTGCACAATCACCTGTCGGTGCGGTTTTAATAATTGCAAGCGGAATAACACATCTTGCTGCGGGAAGTCTCTCCGTTCCGCATTTTCAAAAAAAGGGCGCAAAGCTCACTTGTGCCGTCGTTCCGCTGCTTCTTGCTTCGGCAGTCTTACTGGGTTCTCTGCCCATGCGCAGTTTTTGTTCGGACAGCAGGCTGAATGCACTCAACAGCAGCCTCGGTGTTTGGCTGCACCGTGCGGTTTACGATGAAACAACAAATTCAATGCCCGAGGGACGGCTCTCTCCCCTTCGCGCACGCAATACTTCCGAAACCCCCGCAATTGCTGTAACATCTGAAACAATACAAAGCGGTTATTTTCGTGGAATGGTCGGAGAAGTTTACACCGGAACGAGCTGGGAATCGCTGCCGAACAAAGAACTTGCAAAATACAACGACTTGTTCTACTGGCTTCATTCCGACGGTTTTTTTGCCCAATCTCAATTGAGTTCCGCAGCAGCCGCTGTTGAAGCTGACGGCGGAAATGCATGCGCAAAAAGCAAAGTTGATATTGAACTGATTTCAGCATGCAGACGTTATCTGTATCTTCCGTATAATGCTGCTGCGGGAAAGCTTCTTGATGAAGACCGCATCGGAGATTCCGCATGTATTCGAAAGAACAATACCGGAAGAGTTTTCAGCGTTGAATGCGGCTCCGTTCCGAGTGCGCCTCAGCTCCGTGGAATGCTGAAGGATACAAACGGGGATTCCGTTGAAAAGTACTTGTCCGACGAACGCGCCTATGCTCAGTTTGTGTATGAAACAAGTTTGCTTCTCACTCCCGAATCAACTGCTGCAATGGCCGAAATTTTCGGCGAAGCCCCGCCTGCGCTTGCCCTTTCGGATATTCTGCCGCTCGTTTTAAGCGCGCTGAAGGAAAACATTACCTATGATGAAACGGTCAAAACCGACTGCGGAACGAATGATTTTGCCGCATACGTTCTTCAGGTCGGTAAACGCGGATACAGCGTTCACTATGCAGCATGTGCTGCCGTTATGCTGAGATATTTCGGCGTTCCGTCAAGGTATGTCGAAGGCTATTATATCAATGCCGAAACAGCTGCTGCACGGAGTGTTTCGGGGCGTGTTGTTCTGACCGAAGCGGATGCACATGCATGGGCTGAATACTATCTCGACGGTATCGGATGGATCCCGTTTGAAACAACTCCGGGTTTTGAAGGAAGTGATTCGGCTTTTTCCGGTAATGACATAAGGACTGACGATTCATCGGATCCTTCCGATAACACCGAAGCTCCGAACGAACCGGATTCTTCAGGCGACAGGGAGGATACTTATCAGAATGATAACCTTCCCGATATCCGCCTCGCGCGTCCGCAAAAGAATCTGAACAGAATTAACAGTACAAAGCTTGCAAAAGCACTGATTTTGGCATTCCTTCCGATTCTGCTTCTGCTCACAGCGGCTCTGATTGTTTTTCTTGCAGTACGCCGCATCCGATTTCGACGAGCGTTCAAAAAAATGCTCAATGCCGAACCGAACGAAGCCATTGCACTTATGTTCGGCTACCTGAACATGTTCATGGCTGCATGCGGACTTGATATCAGCAAAATTGATTCCCGCTATTCAGAGCTCAACGCTGAAGCCGTGTTCAGCAACCATAAAATGACTGCTGAGCAAAAAGAAGATATGCAGACGTATATTGAATCAGAGGTTGACAAATACAGGAGTTCGCGCTCATTCTTCGGACGGCTGCGCGACAGATATATCGCCTGTGTTTATATATAAGTAAAAGCTGTATTCAATTCAGCTTATTACTAAATCATAAGGAGGTTTTTTAATGAAAAGAACAACACGACTCATTGCTGCAATGCTCTGCATCATGTTGGCATTCGGGTGCTTTGCTCCCGCATCCGCCGCTGCCGCAAAGCTGCTGCAAACCGGCGGAAGCTTTTATCTCACCGCTTCCACCGCAACTGCCACGATAATCGAACCCGTTCGGGTCGATTACGCTCACGGGCAAACTGTTAAAGAAGCTCTTCAAGCAAGCGGACACACGTTCAGCGGCATTGAAAGCGGCTTCATCACCGCAATTGACGGTGTCCGGGGTAATTTCGTCAGATTTTATGATTATGACGAATCAACCGGTGAATGCGGATACGATCTTGATGCGGCCGCTTCCGACATAACCGCAATAGGTTTTGCCGAAAATGAGGTTGCCTCAAAAGAAATGATTGCGCTTATAACGCTTATGGGCGATTTCAATTATTCCGCCAACGGCGTTTTAAACTACCCCGCCGCAAAGACTGCCTATGCCGATGCACTGCGCGGCCTGCGCAATGCAAATGCAGAACAGGCTCAGGTGCTTTTCTCCGCGCTTGATTCCGCAATGCGGGATTATGCCGCATATCTCGAAGGCGACAAATACGACGTTGTTTTTAATGTTACTCAAAACGGCGTTACAATTGAAAACCCCGTTATCACCATTACCGACGCCTACGGCAATGCGAGCATTTACAGCGGAACAACCGCCCAGGCTTATGCAGGTGTTTCAACCTATTCCGTTTCCGACGGCGGGCACAACCGCATTGAGGGCAGGGTGACCGTTTCTCCCGATGCCGAAAGCGGAGAGTACTCTGCTTCCGCAATCGATGCTGCACTTCCTTATGGCGAGTGGTTCGGAGACATAATCTTCCACGCCGACAGCGGCGCACTCGAGAAGCTTTACGAACGCGAGCAGGATTACGAAACTCACACCGCAACCTACAAAGTTGAAGACACAAACCACGGCAATGTCTATATGTACCTTACGCGCGGCGCGGATCTTCCTTCAGACAGCGTTAAAACTTATGCCTGCTATGTTGACATCAACGGCAGGGATAATTCCGACGGAAGCGTTCCCGCAAACAACAAGGGTTGGGAAAGCCGCTATACAGTGCTCACGAACCTTTGGAAAAAAAACAGCATGACCGAGCGCAGCTTTGACATTGAAGCGCGTTATTATGTCGGTGAACAGACTCAGATACAGTCCTTTGAAATCAATCTTGAGCGCATTCCGACGCTTGCCGATCTTCAGGTTTTCGGCAGCGGCACACGGCTTCCTATGGAATTTGCCCCCCTTACCGGCGAATACTCCCTCACTACCGTTGCCGAAAGCGTTGTCATCTCACCCTTCCCCGTTCTTTCCGATTACAGAATTCTCGTGAACGGCAATGATACGCAGCGCGAGGTTGTTCTCAATGGCATCGGCGAAAGCACCGCTGTAGATGTTACGGTTGAATATACCGTGAATGCAGAAGAAAACATCACAAGAACATTTTCATACACGCTGAACATTACGCGCCTTCAGGCGACCGACGTCAACGTCATCATCCCGGCCGGAACAGAGGCAGAAATTGTTAATGCCGCCGGAGGTGTGATTCAACCTTTGGTATGCGGTGAAGTTGTTGACGGTGTGTATGTCAACACATATGCTCTCACTCCGGGTGAAGAATATGACTGTATCGCAACAAAGAACCGGTATTTCCATACTTCCGCAAGATTCACGGCGGCGGAAGGCACTAATTTTACCGTTTCCGAACCCGAAAGCACGGACAAGCTCACAGCCGTCGGCGCATACACTGCGCGTAACGTCGGTAATGCAAATACCCGTGTTTATCCCCTCGACAGGGATTTTGTTTCCGCCGAACACGAATACATGTTCACCGTTTCGGATGCAAACTCCTCCTTCTTTATGAAGGCTACGTGCAATGACGATGCGTATGAAATTCATGCATTGTATGACAAGCAGACTTCCATTGCTTTAACCAACGGTGTTCCCGTGGATAAGTTAATTAATTCAACGGTTGAAAGTGCTGCAGGTGCGGTTGCCTGCGGTCAGTTTGTTGCATCCAACTGCGGTTACGCAAATACGATGACACTCCGACTTACAAAGACCGTTGATTCGGTTGAATACTATCAGGAGTATACGTTCGTTGCGAGAAGAGCGTTGAGCCTCGGTACACTTTCGGCAAAAACCCAAGCGAACGGTATTGTGAACGATATTGTGCTACGCGATGAAAACGGCAGCATTGTTAAATATGACAGAGACAGGGCCGACTACTACGCAACTATTGCGTTGAGTATTCCCGAAGTTATTATTTCTGCTTCATTCAAGAGCACCGCGAGCGAAACTGCTCCCAACAAAGGCGGTTATTATCTGCTTGTAAACGGTGAACGTTTTGATGACCCGTCAAATGTCTCCGTTTCTCTTGATTCCGCGCTCAGCAGTGAAGACATCACCGTCACCATCTGCCACGAAGACGATGCCTCCGTGCAAAGCACCTATACGCTTCATCTTGCCAAGACAGCGCCCACACCGGTGCGCTTTGTAACGGAACCTGCGGATGCGATAACCTTCGTTATCTCAAACAGCACGAGCCTTTCCGTACCTAAAAACGAGGACGGCACCTACAGTCTTATCCCCGGTGAAAGTTATGCTTACACCGTTACAAAGGCCGGCTTTGCAGGCATTCATGAATCGAATTATATCCCTGTTCAGAGTGATGAAGTCATTGAAATCAATGCTGTTCTGACGGCTGCCGAACCGAATCCGAATCTTGACCCGAATCTTGACGCTCAGTGGCCTACTTTCCGCGCCAACCGGTTTAACAACGGCGTTGTTGACTACCCCATACCGACGATCGCCAACGACTCCGTGCTGTATTGGGCAACTCAGTTCGGCAGCGGTTACGGCTCAAATGCATGCAGCTGCCCCATCATTGTTGATGATTTTCTGTACGTCTATGCAGGAACCAATATCTACAAAATTGATAAAACGAGCGGTGAGGCACTTGTCACAAAGTCCATGGCGGCGAGTTCGAGTTTCGCGATTAATTCTCCCACCTATGCGGACGGCATGATATTTGTCGGGCTGTCCAACGGCAGAATTCAGGCGTTCGATGCCGTCACTCTCGATTCTCTTTGGCTCTTCACGGATTCAAACGGCGGACAGCCGAACTGCCCGATCGTTTACCATGACGGCTATATTTACACCGGTTTTTGGAAGAGCGAAACAGGCGATGCAAGTTTCGTATGCGTTTCGGCAACTGACGAAGATCCCGATGTCGGCAACGAAACAAAGTATGCTTCCTGGAGATATGTTTCAAAGGGCGGCTTCTATTGGGCAGGCGCATATGTGTGCGATGAATTTGTTCTCATTGACACTGATGACGGCGAAAGCGGCTACACCGACGGCCACGCAAGGATAGTTTCGCTGAGCCCAACCTCCGGTTCGGTTCTCGGCAGTATCACCCTTCCTCACCCCGGGGATGCACGCAGCAGCGTCACTTTCGTTCCCGATGATGAAAACGGTACAAGCTCCGCCGGTACAGCTTATTTCACAACCAAGGGCGGCTATTTCTATGCTGTTCATGTTGAAGCGGACGGCAGCTTCACCGAGGGTTCGCTCAGCTTTGTAAAGCTGTTCAACTATGCGGATGACCCATCAAACCCCGCCATGAGTACCTGCACTCCGACGGTTTACAACGGCAGGGCCTATGTCGGTGTTTCCGGAACATCCCAATTCGGCGCATACTCCGGACACAACATCACGGTTATTGACCTTGAAAGCATGAGCATTGCATATACGGTACGCACAAAGGGTTATCCGCAAACAAGCGGCGTCCTTACCACTGCATATGCAGGTGATGACGACACTGTTTACGTCTATTTCTTTGATAACTTCACTCCCGGTATGCTTCGCGTCATTGCAGACAGACCCGGTCAGACTGAACCTTCCGCCGTTGTACAGGAGGAATATCAAGGCACAACTTACGATTGCGCTCCCGTTTTGTTCACTCCCGACGGGGCGCAGGCTCAGTATGCGATTTGCAGCCCGATTATCGATGCCGACGGAACCATTTATTTCAAAAACGATTCCGCTTACCTGATGGCAGTCGGAAGCGTTGTTGATCGCATTGAAATTGCCAAACTGCCCGATAAAACCGTCTATGCCATCGGCGAAACCTTTGATCCGACGGGAATGCAGGTGCTTGCGCATTATGCAAACGGTACGGTGCGGGATATAACTGCCTATGCTGTTTATTCAACGGCTCCGTTGACTTCCGAGGATAATATGTTCATCATTTCCCATCCCTCACTTATGTATCAGAACAGGGATGGTGTTCCCGGAACCGAGTACCACGCACCTGACGGCGTTATCAACCTTGTTATTAACGCAGCGCAGCCCACATTCACCGTCACCTATACCGTCAACGGCGAATTCTATGCAGAACAGACTTATGCAGCGGGCGATGCAGTCAATGCACCTGAGTACAATCCTGAAGAAGGATTTGTTTTCTTCGGTTGGGACGTTCCCGAAACCATGCCGGCAGAGAATATCACCATTGACGCAGCGCTTATGCTTCGCGGTGACGCAAACGGGAGCGGCAGCCTTGACACTGCCGATTCTCTGTTGATGCTTCGCATCGCTCTCGGAATCATTCCCGCAAACGAAACGGAGCGCATCATCTGCGATATGGACGGCGACGGCGCAATCACATCCATTGACGCACTGCTCGTTTTCCGCAAAGCAATGGGCATTGAATAATCTGCTTTAACGCAGAAAAGACCACGCTTTATCCCGGCGGAACATCATCATGATGAGCTTTCGGGATAAAGCTCCGACAGAATTAAACGGACTGTGATTCATCTCCGGCCGTTTAAAATAAAACGAAAGGGAAAAGAAAATGAAAAAAATTCTGTCCTTCCTTCTTGCACTCGCACTTCTTATCGGAATCATCCCGATGAGTTTTGCAGGCGCAGCAACCTTAACCGATGCTGTGAAAAGCAATTACAGCATTGAAACAACCCTGTCTGACGGAATAATCCAGAAGACAGCAAAACGCACGTTCTTTGTTATTGCAAAGGACGGCGACGGCAACAAGGTCACTCCGACCGCAACTTTCAACGGCGATGCACTCTCCCCCACTTGGGACGATGCAACGCAGACGAGCTTCACTTTGAACTTTACTGTTGAAGGTGAAAACACCGTCGTTGTTTCCGCAGGCGATGCTGAGTTGACATACACTATTACCTATCAGCCCGCAGAAGACGGCGAATACGTCGGTCAGGCGATCTTCAGCATCGAAGCGTTCTCCCTCGGTGAAGGCTACATCGTTGAACCCGTGCTTACCGATATTTATGCCGGTGACTGCGCTGCCGCGGTACTGATGCGTGTGCTTAACCGCTTTGGATTCACCGAATCCCATACCGGCAGCGTTGAAGGCGGTTTCTATCTTGCAACAATTAAGGACGGCACGATTCCCAATATCCCCGTCTCTCCCGTCAACGCTCCCGCAGAGCTTGTTGATGCGCTTTCGTCTTGGGGCATAACGCTTGAAGATCGCTACAGTGAAAACGAACTCGGCGAATTCGACTATTGCTATGCTTCCGGCTGGATGTACTGTCTTAACAATGTGTTCCCCAATGTCGGCTTCTCAGATTCATATCTGTCCGACGGCGATGTTGTCCGCGTTCAGTTCACCGTTGCCTACGGCAGCGATATCGGCGGCGGTTATGCAATGGGCGGCAGTGACAACACATCCTTCTACCCCGTTGCAAACAAAGATAGGCTCAGCACGCTTATCGCAATGCTTAACGAACACGGCATCGAAATTCCGGACTCTGCCATGAATGCCGCAACCGCGATTTATGCAAGTCAGGAAGACGTAAATGCTGCCGCAGCGGTTCTGCAGCAGCTTGAAGACGAATATCAGCAGAATGCCCCCGTTCGCGATGTTATAGCAAAGATTTCCGCAATCGGAGAGGTGAGCCTTGAAAGTGCCTCTGCAATTGCGGAGGCAAGGCAGGCATATGATGCTCTGACTGTCGAACAGCAAGCCCTTGTCAGCAATTATGATGTTCTCACCGCGGCCGAAGAAACACTCCGCATCCTCATTGAAGAACTTCCCGTTTCGGCATCTTTCTCTGCACCCGAAATCATCGCGCTTTCCGGTCAGCAGGTCGAGATTCCCGTCACCGTCAGCGGCAAGTTCGAGGCGCACACCCTTGAAATGCATATCGGTTACGACAGCACAAAATTGACCGTTAATGAAGTCGTTCCCGGTGCAATTCTCGAAAACACTTCCATGAACGTTATCGACTTCACCACAACGCCCGGCACGATTTATGTCGGCGCACTCTGTGCGGACGCTCCCATGACGGGCAACGGCATAGATGAAAATGTTCTGCTCACCGTTAAGGCGACCGTAAACCCCGAGTTCTCCGGCACAACTCCTGTCAACGTTGAGGTGAACAGATTTGTTAATCTTCCTGTCGGCGGCACAGTCACCGATATTGAGGTTCATACAACGAACGGTTCCGTGAACGCATCATTGCCCGAATACACGCTGACCTACACCGTCAACGGTGAGTTCTATGCCGAACAGACCTACACCGTCGGTGCAGCAATCACTGTGCCCGAATACACCGTACCCGAAGGGTACACTTTCTCCGGTTGGGTTGTTCCCGAAACCATGCCTGCCGAAGACCTGACGGTTGACGCTGTGCTTTCAATCAATGTTTACACTGTTACATTCGTTGACGGATTCGACGGCTCCGCGATCGCCGAAGTCTCCGTTGAACACGGCAGCAACGTTACCGCGCCTGCTGCACCTGCGCATGATGGTTATATTTTCACCGGTTGGAACGGCAGCCTTGTCAACGTTACCGAAAACCGCACTGTCACCGCTGAATACAGCCTTCTCGGTGATGTTGACGGCGACGGTGTTGTAACTTCTGCCGACGCCCTCACCGTGCTTCGCATGTCCCTTGGGATTATTGCAGCGCCCGTTTCCGGCAGCCTTGATTTCAGCATTTGCGATATTGACGGCAGCGGCGATATAACATCCGTTGATGCGCTCCTGATAATTCGCAAAGCAATGCAGTCCGCATAACAGCATACGGTTAACCTGAAAACGTCTGCTGCATCGGCAAACAAAAAAACAGGGACGGACAGTTCTTAACGACTGCCCGTCCCTGTTTGTATTTTAAAAAGTTATCTTATTAACTGATGGTTAACTTATTGATTATTTTTTCCGTACGCGCCGTTTTTTTCCGGCAGGAACACTTGTGCCCATTGATTCCGCAAGCTTCTCGAACAACTCGCGCTGTTCCGATGTAAGTTTTTTGGGAATTTCAACGGTGACATTTACATAAAGGTCACCCTTGCCGGGAAGGCGCAGCTTCTGTATGCCCTGCTCTCGCATACGGAATGTTGTTCCGCTTTGGGTTCCTTCGGGAATGTTATATTTCAACTCGCCTGAAAGAGTGGGAACAGTAACCTCGCCGCCGAGAACAGCGGTTGTTACGGGAATTGTAAGGTTTGTGTACAGGTTATAGCCGTCACGCACAAACTGTTTGCTGCTCTTCACGCGAATCGTCACAAGCAAATCGCCGTCCGGACCTCCGTTGTAACCCGCTTCACCTTTCCCGCCAAGGCGAATACTCTGCCCGTCATCAATGCCTGCGGGGATTGTAACAACAACCTTCATGGCGTTGCTCACTCTGCCCTTACCGCGGCAGGTTTCGCAGGGCTGTTCAATAATCTTGCCCGTACCGCCGCAGACATCACAGGGATGAACACTCTGCATCGTGCCCAGCATTGTATTTTGCTGAACTCGAATCTGGCCGGTGCCGTTGCAGCGTGTACAGGTTTTTTTGCTTGTTCCGGGTTTTGCTCCGCTGCCGCCGCATGTGGCGCATTTTTCTTCGCGTCTGTACGAAATTTCCTTTTTGCAGCCGAATGCCGCCTCTTCAAACGTTATCGTCAAAGAGTAGCGCAAATCCTCGCCCTGCATCGGCGCATCCGCACGCGCACTCCTGCTTCTTCCGCCGAAGCCGCCTCCGAACATTGAATTCAAAATATCGTCAAATCCTGTGAAGGAGCCCGTGAAGCCCGCACCCGAGCCTCGAGTTCGCGTCAAGGACGTTAGGGAGCGCATGCTACAGTGCCTCCTTTCCTATCCTCATCTCGTGAGCGAATTCAGCCACTCGATCGAGGAGGAGTTCCTGTCTAGCACGCATCCCGCCGCCGAACGCATCATCGAGGTCTGGCGCGCAGCGGCGGCAGAGGACGAGGAAGGAGGCTGCGTCAATCCTGCTTCCCTTCTCATGAGGCTCGGAGAGAGTGCCAGCCTTTCCTATTATGAGGAGCTCCTCACCGAGGAGCTCTCGACGGGCACGCCCGAGGAGGGCGCCCGCCTTGAGGTAAGGAAGGCCTTCATCGAGCTCGAGCGCACGAAGGCCCGCATCGAAATGCTTGCCCATGATGCGGCGAGGGACATGGACGCGATGCGCAGGCTCAACGACAGAAGGGCTGAGCTTCAGCGCCTTGCGGACGAGGCTCGTCTTGCGGAACGCGAGTACCGCCTGCGCATTGAGAATCAGGCAAGGTTCGAGAGCCAGCGTGCGGCTGAAAAGCCTTGGGGCGGCGAGTCCGCCCCCCTTTCGTCCAATCCGATCGTCGCGCAGCTGCAGCGCTTCCTCAGGGGCGACACGGGGACTTCTTCCGTCTCGGGCGAGCAGGCCGCGCCTCAGGGAGCCTCCCGTGTTTCCGTAAGGGAGGCTCTGGCAGCCAGCGCCCCAGGGCGTACCGCGGGAGAGTCCGCCGCCTTTGCGGAGAGCCTGCCGCCTGAGCTTTCGGACGAGAAGGTTGATTTTGTACCCGATGGTATGAAAGAATATGACGTCTCGGGCATGCCGCCCGACGTGCCGTTCGACGATGAAGCTCCCTACCGTTATGACGACGCCGGAGATCCCGACGCGGATCTCAACGTGGGTCTGTGACGGCGGGGGAGGCCGCGCGCCGGCGCGACTAGCTTTTCCCTAAGGAGCTCATTTTGAAGAAGACTTTATGGGCGGGCCTGCTGGCTGCCGGCACGATGGTTTCCGCGACGGTCGACGCCGAGCCCCTTCGCATCGGCGTGCTTCCAGCCGCCGACGCCATTGTGATCCACGCTGCGGCCGACGAGAAGCTGTTCAATGCCAGAGGGCTTGACGTTGAGGTGATTCCTTTCAAGTCTGCTCTCGAACTTGGTGCCGCCATGCGTGCGGGCCGCCTTGACGGGCATTTCGGCGATCTGATGAACGTCTTCACTCAGAATGAACGAGGCGTTCCCCAGGCCGTGATTCTCACGACGACCCATACGAGCCGGGCGCAGCGAGCCTTTGGTCTCGTCGTCGCGCCTGCCGCCGCCGAGAAGATCCGCTCGCTCAAGGATCTCGACGGTACGGAGACGGCCATGAGCTCCGCCACGATCATCGACTACCTGCTCGACCGCATGAAGGCTGAGGAAAAGCTTTCCGACGGTGCGCTCAGGAACCTTGAGGTCAAGCAGATCCCGATCCGCCTGCAGATGCTTCAGACCGGCAAGGCCGCAACGGCCATGCTGCCCGAGCCGCTCGTCTCCGTCGTCGAGGCGAAGGGCGGACGCGTGATCTGGGATGACCGCGGTCTCAACGAGGCGCTTGCCGTCGTTGCGCTCAAGAAGGACAGACTTGACGACAAGACCGTCGCCGCCTTCCGGGGTGCCGTGGCGGATGCCGCCAGACTCATAGAGTCGGAGCCCGACCGCTTCCGCGCCGTCATGGTGAAGAAGGGCCTGCTGCCTGCGCCCGTTGCGCAGAACTACACGATGGTCCGCTTCTCCATGTTCGGCACGAATGACGGTCTGCCTCCCCTGCCGAGCGCCGAAGACGTGCGCCGCGTGGGAGAATGGATGGTCGGAAAGAACATGATCAAGTCGGTGCCCGCTTACGACAGCGTGGTGATCCGTCCGTAATTCGAAGGTGCGCATGCAGAATCAAAGGGAAGAGGCGCTTGAGCCGCCGGGACTGGCCTGCAACGGGCTTACGCTTGGCTACGACGGCAGGCCCGTCATTGAGGGGCTGGATCTGTCGCTGCCGCCGGGGGCCTCGCTTGCCATCGTCGGCGAGTCCGGTTGCGGGAAGTCGACGCTTCTCACCGCTCTTGCGGGGCTGAGGCCTTCGATTTCGGGGACGGTCAGGTGGACCTCTCCTCAGGGCGGAGTCCGTTCGATTCAGGACATGCGCACAAGCTTCGTCTGGCAGCATCTCGGTCTTTTTCCGTGGAAGCGCGTGAGGGAGAACCTCGCGCTTCCACTGGAGCTTTCCGCCGGACGCTGCGCCGATTCGGCCGGACGTGTCTCGGCCATGCTTTCCGAACTCAGGCTCTCGGGGCTCGAGTCGCGCTTTCCTTCCGAGCTTTCGGGAGGACAGCGGCAGCGTCTTGCGCTCGGCCGCGCGCTCATCGTGCAGCCTCAGGTTCTCTTCATGGACGAGCCCTTCTCGGCTCTTGACGCGCTTTTGCGTGCGCGCATGCAGGATTTCCTGACTGCGCTCCGCCGCAGGCATCCCTGCAGCGTGATTCTGGTGACACACGACATCGGCGAGGCCGTGGCGCTCGGTTCGCACGTCCTGATGCTTGCGCCCCACGGCCGCAGAGCGCCCGAATGCTTTGAAAATCCCGCCTACTCGCAGGAGCTCGGCTGCGGCGACAGGGCCTCGCCTGCCTTTTACGACACCGTGCGCCGCATTCACGCGAGGCTGGCGGCCGCTTCGGGAGAGGACGAATGATCGTGCTGCGTTACATCCTCGGCTTTCTCTTTCTGGGCGGATGCTGGCACGCGGGCGCGCTTGCGCTCGGGCCCGACCTTCTGCCCGATCCCGTGGCCACGATCAGGCTCTTCGCCGAGTCTCTGAGCACGCCTGAATTCTGGGGGCACATCCTCGTGAGCCTCTGGCGCCTGACGCTCGGCCTTGTTGCGGCCGTCGCGGTTGCCTTTCCTCTGGGACTTCTGCTCGGACACTGCCGCGCGGCGGATCTGGCGGGCAGTCCGCTCCTCTTCATTACTTATCCGCTGCCCAAGATCGTATTACTTCCCGTCTTCTTCACGCTGGTGGGGCTCGGAGACGCCTCGCGCGTTCTCCTCATTGCGCTTACGACGGGCTATCAGGTGCTCGTCATCATCCGTGCGGGGGCTCTCAGCATCGATCCCTCCTGGGTCAAGGCCTTCCGCTCGATGGGCGGCACGACGGCCGAGGCCGTCCGACATCTCTATGTTCCTGCAGCGCTCCCCGCGCTCTTCACCTCCCTCAAGGTGGCGAGCGGCACGGCGGTCGCGGTGCTCTTTCTGGCCGAAAGCTTCGCAACCACCTCGGGGCTCGGCTACCTCATCATGGACGCCTGGGGCATGGGGGACGTGCTCTTCATGTTCAACGCCATTCTGGGCATGAGCCTTCTTGGTCTCGTGATCTACGGCGTCATCGGACTGCTCGAGAGGGTGTGCTGTCCCTGGCTCTTTGCGGGCAGGAAGTAGGGCTCCGACAGAGGGTGCCTATTCGTACAAAACATCATAAACGGCGGAATTTTCCGCCGTTTTTTGATTAAAACCCGAACTCCGCGGTAAATCTACTATCTAGATAACGCGAAACCTCAAGAGCCCTGCCAGACAGAAAAAAACTGGCAGGGCTCTTGTTTTTTGGTCAAACTAGAGTAAAATATATTGTACACCAATTAATATAGTTGGTGACTAAAAATGGCCACGGGACAGGAAATTCTCAGGGCGAACGTACATAATTTTTAACAAAACATCCTTAACTCATTAAAAAGTCGA
>ERZ779840.1922-NODE-1922-length-18841-cov-7.445598_pt1 | contig 18841 bp, 16 predicted proteins | sample MGYA00511561_ERZ779840 | MGnify/ENA primary metagenome ERZ779840 (study PRJEB29588, sample SAMEA2162036) | human gut metagenome | biome: human gut; feature: human-associated habitat; material: faeces | place: Denmark | collected 2008/2010 ...
GCGGCATGATGCAGCCTGCCAAGGCTGCCCACGGTGCGTTTCTCGCTCGCCGGAAGCTCGCTGCCTCCGGGTCTTCGCGCGCGCCGTGCGCGTTTCCCAACCTGCGGTGTTGTCCGCGTTGCTGGCTATTCAGTTGTTTGGGCTTGTGATCCCACCCCCATTCTTCCCCTAAAGAGCACCAAAAGGAGCGCTGCGACCATTCTCGGTCGCAGCGCTCCTTCATTACTCTTTCATGGTGCGCTTCGGAATATTCTGTTGCCAGCAGGATTTCCTGCCACGATTCACATGATAGAACTAGAGCAAACGTTTGCCAATGACTCTTTGCAAAAAATTTCTCTTGCTGCTGCCGCTTCTGAATCGAATCGATTCTATCCTGTCTTTCTGCCGCACAATCATTTTTATGGTGCTCCCGGTGCTGGTGCTGCCGCAGATCTTCAAGATGGACGGCGAGTGGCCGTCTATCTCTGCGGGCGAGATGCTGAGCCTTGCCATGAGCATTTACTATTTTGTGAAATTTCGAAATATGTGGCGGGCATCAAATCCAAGTGAGACCGACGCCGCAGAAAAGCCATCGTAATTTATAAAGTTAGGTTTGACGCTTACTGTTTTTTCTGTCATGGCTTAGCCTCCGCTTGCCATTTGGTGCATAATTCCAAATAAAAAGCGGGGGGGGCAGTTTATTGGGAAACAGAGCAAGTAGGTAATATATACATATTTCGCAGAGTCACTTACATTTCTTTGATTTCAAAAATTGGCACAACGCAAGAAACTGTTCTTTATAGCGCCCATAAGCAACTGCACAATGGTGAGGAAAAGCGTGCTCAATCAAAAAAATCCGATAAAACTCCTGCATGCCGGCAACGTGGAAAGTGCCATAGCAGCCATAGGTGTGCAGTTCTATAGGGAGAATGCAGCCCTCTTGGACGTAATGCCACGACGGGTACGGTTACACTGTTAGATGGAGTCCAGCTTTTCTCATAGACGGTGCCGATCAGCGGTCCTTCCAGATCGAGTGTTCGTAGACAGATTTGTCTGCAACATACGGCCATTTTTCGCCGCTGCAAACGGCAATGCAGCCCTTCACGCACATCTGCGCCATCTTAACAACCGCCTCACGCGTCTGTGCGGCGCTGTGCGGGCTGGCAATTAAGTTCGGGCAGTTCAAAAGCGGATCATCCGGCTTGGGCGGCTCATTGCAGTATACGTCTGTTCCCGCGCCTGCAATCACACCCGCTTTGAGCGCAGCGACAAGGTCTTTTTCATTGACAATGCCGCCGCGGCTGCAATTGATGACAAGCGCCGTGGGCTTCATCATCGCAAGCTGCCGCGCCGCGATCATGTCCCGCGTCTGCTCAGTGAGCGGCACATGGATGGTGACGATGTCCGCCGCGCGCAGCAGATCTTCATAGTTCTCATACGCCTGCGCGCCCAGCGCTTCAATCTGCTCGCGGCTTAAAAACGGGTCATAGCCCGCAATTTTCATCCCGCAGCCTCGGCAGATTTTCGCGGTCTCCCGGCCGATTGCGCCAAGACCGATGACGCCGACCGTTTTTCCTTCGAGCTCGAACGCCTTTTTCGCGCCGCGGATTTCCCAGTTGCCGCGGCACATCTCCTGCTGCGCCTCGTAGAGATTCTTGGAAAGGCTGAACATCATCGCGACCGCGTGTTCTGCGACACTGCGGTTGTTGGAGCCGGGGGTAATCACGACGGGTATGCCGCGCCGGGTCGCCTCGGCGACATCCACGGAGTCGTAACCGACGCCGGTTCTGCCAATGACCTTGAGCTTCGGACTATTTAGAATCACATTGGCATCACACTTTGCAATGCGGACAATCAACGCGTCCGCGTCCTGCATCTGCGAAAGATAGTTGTTGGGATCCGGGTTGTCCGCAACGTAAACCTCCGCCAGACCATCCAGCAGCCGCATGCCCTCGGGGCAGACTGCCTGCGTCATCACAACTTTCATACTACTTCCTCTTTTCGATTGTTTGCTAGGCGAATGGCATAGTCCATTGCGTTATTCAGGCTCAGTGCGTTCGCGCAGCCGTTCCCTGCGTGGCCGAAGCCGGTGCCGTGGTCGACGCTGGCGCGGATGATCGGAAGGCCGAGCGTCACATTGACGCCCGCGACCGCCTGCCAGCGGTCGGCATCCCGGTCATAGACAAAGCCCTTAACCTTTAGAGGAATATGACCTTGGTCGTGATACATGGCAACTACGATGTCGAACCAGCCGCCGAGTGCCTTGGAAAAAACGCTGTCCGGCGACGTCGGCGCCTTTTCCGGAATACAGATACCCTCGGCCAGCGCCAGATCGATGGCGGGCTGAATTTCATTGATTTCCTCGTCTCCGAACATACCATTTTCGCCGCAGTGCGGGTTGAGTCCCGCGACGGCAATCTTCGGTGTTTCTATGCCGAGGGCCTTGCAGGCGTTATTTGCGATGCGGATGCAGTCGAGCACGCGCGGCGTTTTGACGCGGTCGCATGCCTCACGCAGAGAAACATGCGTGGAAACATGCACCACGCGCAGCGCGTCGTGCGCGAGCATCATGGTATATTTGCTCGTATTGGTGTAGTGGGCATAAATTTCCGTATGGCCGGAATAGTGATGACCCGCCATGTTGATGGCCTCTTTGCTGATGGCGTTGGTCACCGTTGCGTCGATTTCGCGCTGCATGGCAAGCTCGATAACCGTCTTGACATACTGGAATGCAGCCTCGCCGCCGAGTTTGCTTGCGCCCACGCCGAAGGGCTTCGGCGTTTCCTCGTTCAGAGAATTGGGAATTGCGTCTTCCGGCATGAGACCGAGGTCCAGCACATCAATTGTGCCAGGGGTAAAAAACGCGTCTTCCACCGACTCGATGCGGTGAAGCACTGGTGCGGTTCTTCCGAGCTTTTCCGCTACGCGGCAGGCGTAGGACAGGCTTGTGTAATCTCCTACCACCAAGGGACGGCAGCGTGTGTAAACCGAGGCGTCGCTGAGTGCGCTGACTGTTATTTCTGGGCCATTTCCGAAGGGGTCTCCCATGGAGATGCCAATAATCGGACGTTTGACATGCACATTTGCCATCTCAAAAAAGCCCCCTATCTCTATTTTCCTGCATGACTGTCTTGAGCGCTTGCATACCTTCGTCGCTGATATAATTGAACGGACGTCTGCAGTCCCCGACCGGATAATCAAGGCTCACCGCCTTTTTGATGATGGTGTTTGGGTTTCCGTAACGGAAAACGGAACGGAAACTTGCAATGGCGTCCTGCGCCTGCTGTGCAGCTTCTAAATCACCCTTGATGAAATTTGTGTAGATTGCGCAGAGTGTTTTCGGATAGACGTTAGCGCAGCCCGCGATACCACCAAAGCCGCCAATCTTGAGCGCCGGGAGAATCAAAGCGTCATTGCCGGAGAGTACACGGAAGTCCTTGTCGAGTTCCTGTGTGAGACGGATATATGCTGAGAGATTTTCAAAATCGCCGCTGGAGTCCTTTGCACCGAGAATCACATCAACATCCTTTGCCAGTTTCTGTACCGTTTCCGGCAGGAGCTTGTTGCCCGTGCGAGCAGGGATGTTGTAAAGCACAATCGGGATATCTACCTGACGCGCAATCGCGGTGTAGTGCTCGTATAATTCATGCTGCGAGGCTGCGGCAAAACTCGGTGTGATGATTGAAAGCACGTCGGCACCCATTTTCTGTGCAGCCTTGCTTAGGCGGATGGTCTCGGCCGTGGAGATGCAGCCTGTACCGGCGTAGACCGGAACGCGCCCAGCCACTTGATCGATGGCGGTTTCCAGAACCTCCAGCTTTTCCTTTTCGCTGAGAATATATGCCTCGCCGTTGGTGCCAAGCGGGAAAATGCCGTTGACACCGCCCACAATCATTCGCTCGATCTGTTCACGCAGAACTGGCAGATTGATTTGCTCGTTTTCATCCATCGGGGTCAAAATCGGAACAATGATTCCACGAATATCTGTATATTTCATATTATAACCTCCGTATTACAGGATTGAACGGTAGATTTCTCTTGCATCGTCTGCCGTTACTTCGCGCATATTGTTGTTCAGTAGGCGTTTGACGCTCAGTCCCGCTTCCACCAGACTCTCCAAATCCTCCGCCGGAACAGAGAAGACCGAAAGGCTGGTCGGAATGTCGAGATCTTTTACGATTTTCTCCAGCCAGGCAATGATATAGCTGCTCTTTTCCGCCTGCGTTTCACACGTCTTTTCGCCGTGGACGCAGGTGTCGTACGCCTGAGCCAGAAGCGCGCGGCAAGCAGGCTCATTAAAGCGCATGACCGGCGCGAGCAGAATTGCGTTTGATACGCCATGGGCAATATGATATTTGCCACCGAGCGGATAGCTCAGCGCATGCACCGCGGTGGTGCCGGAAGCCGTGATAGCGACGCCCGCAAGGAAGCTTGCCAGCTGCACGTTCTGCCTGGCCTGCATATCCTGCTCATTGCAGGCAGGCAGGAGGTTATTGAGCAGCAAATCGAGCGCGTGCATTGCAAAAAGATCACTGAAGGGGTTTGCCTTATTGCTCGTCCAGCACTCAATCGCGTGCGCCAGTGCGTCGACGCCCGTTGCTGCCGCAATTTTCCGTGGGAGCTTTGCGACCATCCGCACGTCCAAAATGACATAATCCGCAATCATTTCTTCGTTGACAATGCCGATTTTAAGCTCCTTTTCCGGAACGGCGACAATCGCGTTCGGCGTCGCTTCGGAGCCGGTGCCGGCAGTCGTGGGAATCATGACGGTCTTGACAAATTTTCTGCCGAGCGTCGGCTCATCCAGCAGGTCATGCACGCTGTAGCGGTCGGTCGAGAGAATGGAGGCAAGCTTTGCCGCATCCATGACGCTGCCGCCGCCGACGGCGACGATGATATCTGCCTTCTCGGCGCGGAATGCATCGACCAAGACCTGCACCTGGGAATAGGTCGGCTCCGCGGGAAGATCGTCCAGAATCACCGTTTCCACACCCGCCTGCGTGAGCATCTGCATCGGAAGTTCCAAAAGACCTGTACCACGGATGCCGTGATCTGTGAAGACGGCTACCTTTTTCACGTCATTGACCGACATGACGTCCTTCAGCTTCTCCAGCGCATGCTCGCCGCCATAAACTTCCTTCGGCATCTTCAAAGAATAATCTGTAAGCATTACAATCGCCTTTCTTTCAATCTGCAATCAAATACGAACAAACTGCTGCGCAGGCTGCCTGCACGCCCGTCCGCATAGTTCTCTCATCCCAGTTGTAGCGGGGCTGGTGGTTGGTGCTCGGATGTGCCTCGCCAGGGTATGCGCCGCCCAGCCAGAAATAGCCGGTCTGTACGCCGGGACGCTGATAATTGCTGAAATCCTCTGAGCCGCAGCGGGGCTCAGTGAGCTCGATGACACTATCCTCTCCCAGCATCTGCCGGAACACATCCGTAATATGTGCCATTACCGCGTCGTCATTGTGTACGGCAGGCTCCATAATCCGGTAATCCAGATTGAATTCTGCGCCCGTAAAATCGCAGGCACTCTGCGCCGCAGCACGCACGCCCGCAATCATCTGTTCCTGCACATCGGTTTCCAGCGTACGGACTGTGCCGCGGATCGTCGCCGTCTCCGGCAGAACGTTTGAGGCCGTGCCGCTCTGGATACTGCCGACGGACAAAATCGCCATGCGCTGGGGATTGATTTTACGACTGACAATCTGATGGAGATTTTCAACTGCCTTGCAGGCAGTGAGCACAACATCGTTCGTCTCGTGCGGCTTTGCGCCGTGACCGCCCTTGCCGGTAATCGTCAAGGTAAAGGAATCGGACGCTGTGAGCGCGTAGCCTCTTTTAAAAGCCAAGGTTCCGGCTGGATTAAACAGCAGATGCATACCGAGAAGAATATCGACACGCGGATTTTCCAGCACACCGTCTTTTATCATCGCCTTCGCGCCGCCCCCGCCTTCTTCTGCGGGCTGGAAGATAAACTTCACCGTGCCGCGCAGCTGCGTGCGCATCGCGCTGAGCACCTCAGCCGTTCCCATGAGCATCGCCGTATGCGCGTCGTGACCGCACGCGTGCATGACGCCCGGAATCTTGGATGCATAGGGAAAACCCGTCTGCTCCTGTAGGGGTAGCGCGTCCATATCCGCGCGGAAGCCGATGACCGGACCGTTTCCAGCTTCACCGCGCAGAAGTCCCACTACGCCGAAGCCGCCGACGTGCTCCGCGACCTCCAGCCCCAGCGCGCGCAGATGCTCCGCAACAAGACCGGATGTCCGCTCCTCGTGTCCCGCAAGCTCGGGGTAGCGGTGGAAGTCTCGACGCCACATGACGACCTTTTCATAGATGACCGCCGCGCGTTCGGAAAGTTCCTGATATATTGCAGAGGTCATACATCTTCCTCCTCAGCCAGAAGTTGCAAGGTCCGAACCACCAGCGCCAGCATACGTTCAAAGGTATCCATCGGGAGATACTCCCGCGGTGTGTGATGGTTGATGCAGTCTGCCGCGCAGGTAACCGCGTCGAGATTCGGAATCCTCTGAACCAGCTTCACACAGTCGTTGCCACCATGGCTCACCTTGATGAAGGGCTTTCTGCCGTAGAGTTGCACAAACGCTTCCACCATTTTCTCGCGGATGGGCGAGACTTCACTGGGTGTCCAGCCTTCGGACACACTATGGCTGGACACACGGCCGCCGAAAATTTGCAGGCAGCGCTTCAGATTCGCGTATAAGCTCCGCTCCTTTTCCGGTAGCTCCACGGAAAAGACGCACTCCAGTTCTGCCTCGTCCGCGCCGTTTTCCAGATGCACCTTCGTAAGGTTCGCATACGAGCCAACCAGCTTTGGCGCATCCGGATTGCGGCTGTATACGCCATAGGGAAGATACAAAAGAAGATCGATCAGCTGATCGGAGCACTCTTTTTTGAGCGTCTTTCGATCGTCCGCCTTTTCCAGATGCAGTCGCAGCTCTGGCTCCACATCCCGGAACTCATGCTGAAGGTGCATTTCGATCTCGTTGACCTCCCGGTAAAGGTCTTTCTCCGAAAGCATCGTGACAAAGTTTGCCTGAAACTGTTGCATGATGCCCTTGTCGCTTCCTTCCATCCGGCACAGGCGAAGATCAGTATGCATCCGAATCGTGTTCAGCGCCATACCCGCCAGACGCGCGGCATTCTGCCGGTCCATCGGCATCCAAAGTGCCGCATGACCGCCCATCAGTCCGCTTACGGTAAGCTTCCAGGACTGATTGTGATTTTCCTCCCACTGCGCCGCATGGCACAGCTCATAGGTATACTTGCTGGATGCGCCCTCGCACAAAACGCCGTCCGTTCCGGCGTCCAGCCCAATAGCACGCCGGGCCTTGAACTTTGAGACATCAATATTTGATGCGCCGATAAGGCCAATTTCTTCCTGTGAGGCAAAATAGCACTCCAGTGGTGGATGCGGAAAGTCTTTGCTGTCTAGTATGTATAAGATTGTTGCCACGCCACAGCCGTTGTCGGCCCCGAGCGTCGTCCGGTCGGCATGCAGGATATTGCCTTCCTGGATCAAGCGGATGGGGTCATGCAGAAAATCATGCGTGGAATCTGGTGTTTTGGCGCACACAATGTCTGTGTGGCACTCAAGCAGCACCGGTTTTTGGCATTCGCCACCATTCTGCCCATCTTTCCAGATGATGACATTATATATATCATCCCGCCAGACACGCAAACCGCGTTCAGCGGCAAAGGCAAGCAGATACTCGCTGATTTCCTTTTCATTCCTGCTGCCTCGTGGAATAGCAGAAATCTGCTCAAAGAAGTCATAGAGCTTTCGGGGGCTTCTGCCCTGAATGACGTATTCCATGCAGTACCTCTCAGATTCTTGTCGACTCGCGCAGCCTCTGCTGGCGGAGCTTTCTGGTCTGTACGGCGTTGAGAATCAAAGCCATCGCAATGACGCCGTAGGAAACGAAAACGCGGAAGTATTCTCCGTAGACAGGGTTTCCGAAAATCTGGTTGCCTGCCTGCGGGGCCACGATAAATAGCGCGTGGAACAGCAACAGACCGAGAAATACGTTGTGCACCTTCGCTTGCTTCACAGTTGCGCCGCCAACCAAAAGCGCCGCAATTGCGTAGGTCGCAACGGTGTCGTGCGCAGAATAGGTCGCAAAGCTACCGATATTCTGAAGCGAAATGATCTGACCGAGCCCCGCCAGAACCGTTGAAAGCATGATCGCGATGATTCTGGTTTTGTTGACATTGATGCCCGCGGCGGTCGCCACACGCATATCCTGACCAACAGCACGGAAATTTTGACCAAGCTTCGTTTTCGTAATGAACTGTGTGAAGAATGTCACAACGACAATCACAATGACAGTGCTCGCCGGAATGAAGAATGAACGTGTGATTTTCAGAAGCGAAGCGTTCATCTGGCAAAACGCCGCCGCAGCTGCCGCCACAATTACATAGACAAACTGCACACGGTACTGCATCTTCGTCATTGCCCTGCAAGAATCCTTTCTTCCCACGATCAGGCTTTGCACACAACGAATCACCGCAAGGATCACCACAATTGCCGCTACAAACAGGATGAACAAATCGCAACGGATGGTAAAGAGCTTATCAAGCGCCAAGGGATCCCGCAGCACAACCGTGCTGTTGAGACCGACGCCGCTCGAGAGCATCATCGTTGCATCCTTAAAGGGAATGATGCTTCCGAGCAGTACAATGAAAATGAGCTGGTAGATGCCATTTGCAAAATAGCCAGCTATCATGCCGGTAATCATCTCTTGGCCCTTCGTGCGGTTGAAGAGCTGACCCATCAGCCAGCCGAGCAACGCCGCAATTGGTGTCATAATGACAATAGCAAGCACAATGCCCACAACGCCGTCAATATGCCAATGCGTAATGAGAATCAGGCCCGCTTGAGCCGCCATCGCGCCGAGGACAATACTGAAGTTCATGCCAAGGCCCGTGATTACCGGGATAATCAGCGCCAGAACGAGCACACTGTTTCGGACGATTCTCGTAATGAGCTCCTGCAGGAAATAGCTGAAGCTGACCTTGGAGGCGAAGAATGCACCGACACACATAACGGCAAATAGAATCGAAACAATGTTTTTTGCTAGGAAGTCTTTGGATTTTTTACCCATTCTTTTCACCCGCTTTCGTCAGCGCATACAGAATGATGCCGTTACTGATGACAATTCGTACAATTTCGGACAAGCTGCTGTCGGGGAGAATCTTGTTTGCAACCGGCAGCGCGATGGTTAGAAGACCCTGAAACAAAATCGTACCGATCAGCACGTTTGCGACTGAGGCTTTCTTGTTGGACGCGCCACCGATGAGTACCGCCGCAGCTGCGGTAAATGCCAGCTTCAATGGAGCTTCATAGTACTCCATAAAGCCGTAGCTCTGTGCATAGACCTGAATGCCGATAGCTGCCAGTGCGCTGGAGAGCATCATGCCAACACAACGCATTTTATTGACGTTGATACCAATGGCCCGCGCGTAACGGGGATTACTGCCAGCGGTCTTCATGATAACGCCCATGTGTGAACGCTGGAAAATGGCAACCAGCGTGCACAGAAGGAGTACAAACAGAATCAGGCCGCCGGGAATGCTCGCGCTTTCGGAAACTTTGATATTCAGAAAATCGTTCAGGATATGGTAGAAGAATTTATCCAGCGCGACCGTGTTGCGCAGGCCGCTGCCCATCGGGAAGCGGATGGCCTCGTTCTTCACCGGCAGCAGCATCCACACCATGCACATCAAAGAGACCGACGAGAAGCCGACATAGGTGGTAATCATGCTCTCCTGACCCGCCACGCGGTTTAACAGCTGCGCATAGCCGTAGCCGACGCCGCAGGCAAGCAGAATGCCGAGCGCCATCGCCAAAAAGAAGCAGGCCGCGCCGCTCAGACCGAGCTCCATGCTGATCATGCCGCCGAACAGGCCGCACAAAACACCGAGTGGCAGACCGTAGTTCATGCCGATACCACATTCGATGGATGGAACCATGGCCAGTACCAGTACCATATTCATAAAAATTCTGGTTACCGCCTGCGCCAGAAGTGAGGTCGTCTGCAGCTTCAAAATTGGCATACAGATGCATAGGATGATTAGGAACAGAAAAATGATAATACGCGGCAAACCAATGTTATCATACAGCGTACGCAATTTGTTTTTGTTCATATGCTCCCCCTTATGCCTTCTGCGCAGGTTGAATACCAGACATCATCAGGCCATACTCCGCGTCGCTCGCGTTCGGTGCCAGCACGCCCATGATTTTTCCGTTGGCAATGATGACGATCCGATCACAGATGGAGCGCAGCTCCTTGAGTTCACTCGAGGTGACGACAATTGTCATGCCCTGTTCTCGGTTTAGTTTTTTCAGGTAGTCCAGAATCAGTGTCTTCGCACCGATGTCGATGCCGCGCGTCGGCTCAGATATAAACAGGAACTCCGGTTCGAGCGTCAACGCTTCGGCGATGCAAACCTTCTGCTGATTGCCGCCCGAAAGCGCGCCGACGCGCTGTTTGGGCGAGGTACATTTGATCCGCAGCTCCTCAATCATCCGTTCGGCCTGCTCACGCATGGCCTTGCGGTCGAGCTGGGTGAATAAGCCATAATGCTTGAGATATTTCTTGTGAACACGCAGCGCGGGCGTGATAATGTTCTGCTCAATGGAATTGCCAAGGATGAGTCCGACATTTTTGCGGTCCTCGGAAACAAAATTGATGCGCTTTTTCATCACATCGTAGGTAGAATGGATGTTCAACGGCTTCCCCTTGTAGGTAACCTCGCCGCTGGATTCATAAAGCCCCATAATGCCGTTGGCCACGCCGATTTTGCCGTGTCCTGCCAAGCCCGCAATGCCGAGAATTTCACCCTCCTTGACGTCCAGGTCAATCCCCTTGACCAGTTCGCCTGGCATCAGAACCGTGAGATTTCTAATCGACAAAACGGTCTTTGCCCCGGAAAAGTCCCGCGGCTTTGCCATTGCACTGGCATCAATGCCGCGGCCAACCATCAGTTCGGCCAGTTCCACTGGGTTCGTATCCTTCTTGTCAAGCGTAGAAACCAACTCTCCGTCGCGCATAACAACGATACGATCGGAAATGGAGATGACCTCGTCGAGCTTGTGGCTGATGAAAATAATGCCGACGCCTGCAGCTGCGATACCGGAAATGGCTTCCAGCAGTCGCTTCGCTTCGACCTCGGTCAAAACAGCCGTCGGCTCGTCGAAGACGATCAGCTTGATATTTTTCTTGTCAATTTCGCGTGCGCATTCGATGAACTGCATATAGCCCACAGGCATACCTTCTACGGTGGTCCGTTCATCGAGGCTCTGCATGCCCATCTTATCGAGCGCCACACGCGCGTCGGCGTTGTTCTGGCTGACATCCAGCGTTTGAAGCTGTCTGCCGAAGATGCGGCTGAGCGGATTGGGCCTTGTGTTTTCACGGTTAATTTTGATGTTTTCTGCAACCGTGAAGTTAGGAAGCAGCATAAACTCCTGATGCACCATGCCGATACCAAACTCAATGGCTTTTTCAGGGGAGGTGATTCGGACTTCTTCTCCGCACAGCCTAACGCTGCCCTTAAAGCCGCCGGTTGAATGGATGACGGGCATACCGAAGAGGATATTCATGAGTGTTGATTTGCCTGCGCCGTTTTCGCCGACAATGGAAACCACTTCGCCGGGACGCACCTGAAGGTCGATGCCGCGCAAAACCTTTACCCCGGAATACTCCTTTTCAATACCCTCCATCTGCAAAACATATGTATCGTTCATAAACTATCCTCTTTCTGAAAAAGTGGGCGAAGGGCATGCCTTCGCCCACTTATAGTTTACACCAAACAGGTTGCTACGGCGATTACAGGATAATCAAACCGCCGACAAAGTAGAACGTGTTGTCCAGACTCAGCCCGTTTTCATCGGAGTACGGTGTGATTTCGACCTCGGAACCAGCTGCTTCTTCAAGCTTAGCCTTCAGAACCGCCTCATCGCACGTGCCGTTGGTTTCACCGTTGATGTAGGCCACAGCATACTCAACACCCGCGTTCATGAAGCAGTCCCAAACGGAGAAGTTCCAGCAGCCGAAGCGTCCGCTGACGCCCATTTCTTCAAGCTTAGCATGGATGACTTCGATGGCATACTCGGTGTCATTCTGATGTTCTTCCGGAATTTCCAAGCCGAGCGCGGCAATGAATCCCTGGAACGGAGAGGGGTCGGCAGCCATTGTGTAGATGGCACCCTTCTCTGCGATGACCTTGATCAAAGGCTCCTGCATCTGAACGGTCGAGCCGTAGAACGCGCAGTCAACGCCATACTCGGCGATCTTGTTGGCAGCATCTTCGAGGATAAACTGCTGGCAGCCTGTAATACCAGCGTCACCCTTGGGGTCGGGGGTCGTTACGTCAATAAAGGTCATACCGAGCTCTTCTGCACGGGCCTTCATGGCGTCATGCTTTTCGATGGTGACCTGAATAGACATCGAACGCGGGAAGGAATAGTGCAGGAGGTACTTTGCGCCCATGGCGTAAGCTTCTTCTGCGATCTGCACACCATGCTGCGCGCCGCCCTTGACGTAGCAGACATCAGATGCCTGACCGGCAGCGGCAACTTCTTCCTGCGGACCACAGGAAATCAGAAGAATATCGGGGCGGGCTTCGCGGATCTTTTCGATGGCTGCGATTGTGCCGGTCATGGCCTGGCAGAAAATGATTGCCTTGCAGTCGGGATCAGAAGCAAGCATCATCGCATTGTTGATCGTGGTCTCAACTTCAGAGATGGCGTCCGGATAGGTCTGAACGATGATCTTGTCCGCGCCGTACTTTTCCTGGATCTGGGTCGCCAGACGGAACTGCTCTTCGCTGGACGTGACCGTGGTCGTCATGATACCGATCTTCGCGCTGGAGTCCGCAAAGGTCTCCGCAAGCGTTTCGGCAGGCTGCTCGGTTTCAGCAGCTTCTTCGGTTGTTTCTTCCGCAGCGGGTGTCTGTTCCGTTGAGGTTTTCTCTTCCTCTGCAGGCTGCTCGGTCGTTTCGCCGCCGATGGAGCAGGCCGCAAGCGCCAGCAACATTGCAAGCGCCAGCAGCAAGCAAACGAGTTTCTTTTTCATATAGTACCTCCAATTTTGATGTGTTTATATATCAATCTTTTGATATATACGGTTGTTTCTGCCGGCTTTACTCCGACAAACTGCTGTTCTGCATTGCAGCCAAGACCTGATCAAACAGATTTTCTTTTCCAAATCCGCCAGATTTTGAGAGCAGGAAATAATCGTACTGCCGGTATTGCAGCTTAGATAGGACGACACCCGGCTGTATTTCGCACAATGGACAGATCTGGTCAATTTGAAGCTCCTGTAAAAATGCAAAGAGGCAATCGCCGCCGGTGATCATAATTGTGCCGTTCACGCCACGCTGAAGTAGCGAATGTAAAATGCTTGCCAGCGCCCGTGCGACCGTTTTCCGGTCCCGGTTCATGCGCGTCTCTGCCGGCGGCATTGTCGGCGCATCTTTTGGATTGGTGTCGAGCACGAACACCCGGGACTGCTTTGCCAGTGCGGCCCAAGCGTCGAGCTGACTGTGTCCTGCTGGTGTATCGAGTTGTTCCGGGTGAAATTTAAGTGCTTCCGGAATGTGAATGTAGCTAGATCTGCTTTCCAGCTGTTTCATCTGTGCAAGTGTGATGGGATTCATGCTTCCACAGGCAACTATCAGCCGTCCTTCGAGCACCGGTGCCACCGGCGGTCTGCCGTCCAGTTCCAAGAGTTCCGGCAGCAGCGCTGCAAATCCAGCACACCCGGCATAAATATGGCAGGTTCCATCCCGTTTGAACTCAGCTGCGATGCGTGTGACATCTGCACGGGTTTCTGCGTCGTAAACGTAAATGCACGGCCCATCACAAAACTGCTGTGGCATATGCTTTCCAACATTTCGCACTGCGCAGGTACACTGTTCAGCTAGAATCTCCCGAATTTTGGAATAGCGGACCGGTTCAAACGGATCTTTTCCAAAGACGCTCTGCGCAACCGGCACGCCGTCGATGAGCTGCACGCCATCTTTCGTCGTCCGTCCCATTTCCGGAAACGCCGGAATCAAGTGCAGCCGCGTCTGCCCCGTGCCATCCAACACCCCCTGCAGCTCCGCGCCGAGGTTGCCGCGCAGCGCAGAGTCCGTTTTCTTATAAATATCCGTAAAGCCATGGGCGATGGCCGCCCGAATGGTCTGTTCCACAATCTGCCGCGCCTTCTCCGGCAGCAGATGGCGCGTCTCCACGTCCACCACCAGGACCGTATCTTCCTCATGGTCTGCTGCGCAATATGCCGGGTTCGTCGTAACAACCGTCGGGATTCCAGCTGCTGCAAATTGCGCGCCGGTATCCAGTCCACCTGTGAAGTCGTCCGCTAGAACAAGCAGTTTTCTCATGGTTCGCTCCAAATCTCAATCGTGCGCTATGTGTATCATTTTAAAACACTCGCCTGTTGTTCTTAATCCTTATTTTTATTATATTCAGATTTTACAAAGCCACAAGTCGATTTACGAAATTTTTTGTTTCACTTTGAAACATTTTCTTGCTTCTTCCAAGAATTATGATATAATATATAAAAAGGGAAAACAACTTGGAGGTCAGCGGCATGGGCAGTCGGATGAAGGTATTGGGCGTCGCGCCCTATGAAGGCATGCAGTCTTTGATGTACAAGGTAGCCGAGGAATTTCCGGACATCGAGCTGAGCGTATTTCTCGGCGACCTGGCCGCCGGCGTTGCGGTGGTGCAGGAGCGGATGCAGGAAAACTATGACATCGTCATCTCCCGCGGCGGCACGGCTGGTCTTCTGCGCCAGCAGATTTCCATTCCGGTGGTAGAGATTTCCTTTACCGTCTACGACATTCTTCCGGTGCTGCGACTGGCCGATGTTTTCCATGGGCAGATTGCGGTCGTCGGCTTCCCCAGCGTCACCGACGCGGCCGGTACGCTGCAAAGCATTGTCTCGCGTAGCTTCGATATTTTCCCCATCACCGGCAGCGAACAGACGCAGTCCGTTCTGGAAACCGTCCGCGCACAGCAGTACGGCGTTATTTTGTGCGACACCATCTCCTACACCGTGGCCCAGCGTATGGGTCTGAACGCCATTCTCATCACCTCCGGCCGCGAGAGCATCCGCATGGCGTTTGAGAACGCCGCCAATATGTTCCATGCGCAGGAACGTCTGCGTGAAGAAAACCGATTTTACCGCCTGCTCCTTTCCCAGCAGCCCTCGGAAATTGCCGTTTTTGGCCCAGATAAAACGCTTCGCTACTCCTCGGCCGGCATCTCCCCGGACAGCGGCGTCATGGAGCTTTTGCAGCGGGAGCTGGATGACGACAATTCACAGCCACGCTATTTGGTGAAAACGAGAAACGCCATGCAGTATAATATCAAGTGCGTCGAGCTTGGTCTGCCGCCCGATGCTCTCACCGCCTTCTTCTTTACCCAGGAGCAGGCACGCAGCGCCAGGGGAGAAATCGCCATTCGATATTACAACGCTCGGGAGGCGGAAGACGCATTTTACGCGAGCTTTCAGGGCGCGTGTGCGCTTACCGGGAATCTACAAAGTGAAATTCAGCGCGTCAACCAGACCAGAAGCCATCTGATGCTGCTTAGCGAGCGCGGCTGCGGCAGCGAGGATCTGGCCAAATACATCTATTTTACAAGCGAACGGCGTAAACGCCCACTAGCTCTGATCGACTGCGGAAAAATCAACACCAAGGGATGGAACTATTTGGTAAGCAACCTCAATTCCCCTCTCTACGCGCTGCAAAATACCATCGTGTTCTACCGCGCCGACACACTAAAGTCCACACAGCAGCAGGAGCTACAAAGCGCACTTTCTGATCTGCAGCTCTGCGCACGCTGCCGGATTGTGTTCACCTGCGAAACAGCGCAGGATGGTAGCTGTCCTCCTGCCTGCCAAGATTTAATTGAGCGGTGCAGCTGCGCCATCGTCCGCATTCCACCGCTGCGTGAATGCAGGCAGCGGATCGCGCAATTCGTCAATCTCTATCTGAGCCGTCTCAAGCTCAACACCGGTAGCGATGTCTGCGAAATTGAGCCGGAAGCACTGGCGTGCCTGCAAGAGTTCTCCTGGCCCGGAAACTATGCACAGCTCAAACGCATCATTACGCAAGCCGCCACGCTCACCAGCGGCACTGTCCTGCGTAAAGCTGCCGTCGTGTCCGTTCTGAGCACCGAATACCGCTGCGGTATGGATTTCGCACGCCCGGACGAGACACCGCTCAATCTGAACCAGCCGCTCAACACCATCAAAAAAGATATTGTGCAGCTTATTTTGAACCAAGAACACGGCAATCAGAGCGCGGCTGCCGCTAGGCTCGGCATCAGCCGCGCCACGCTTTGGCGGCTGACAAAAGAGGCATAAAACTTCATGCAGCATCACATTCTTGCACCACGATGAATGAAAACGGAGTGCAATGACCTGCTGCGTATGGTAAAATTAATATGCACGGCACAAAATCGGCTTTTTGGCGCTACGAGCGCGCATAAAACTGGTTTTGCTCTCCTGTTGAACCATAAATTGTCCCAGCTGAACGGCATTAAGGACGTATAGCAAAATAATTGCTGTTAGGAGAGCACGCCGTGACAACTTTTATAAGAAGCGTAGGGTTATGGAAGTTGTCTATCGGTGTCGTTGTGGGATTGATGTGCATAAGAAAGTTATCGTACCCCCTCAGCAGATGTCACCACAAAAGTCCTTGATACATTAGCACCGAAATTTGGCGTTTTTGAGAGCATCCGAAGCCGGATGCTCTCAGCAAAGGCTACCCGCAGAGCTGTCGTACAATAACTATACGAGTCAGCTTCTGTACCTTGAAAAGTTCATATTTTACTTCGTATGAGGAGGATTCCACTAGGGCTGTGTCCGAGGATCGCGCAGCTTTTCGTTCCGCACATCTTGTATCACTTCGCATGTAGTCTAATGGCTTATATTTCGTATTCTAACAGTCGCTATTTTCTACGTCAAGAAAAATGTAAGCTTATAGGGAACGAATTTGCCTCAATCAGCATACAGGTGGGGAGAATCAGATGGATAAAAAGTTGCTGGGGAAACGAATCAACACCGCGCGAAAGGATAGGGGCTGGACAAGTGAACGCCTGTCCGAAGCCTGCAACATCAATGCGACATATCTCAGGCAAATAGAGTCTGGCGCAAAAACACCCAGCCTGCAGGTTTTCGTAACGCTTTGCAGCACGTTGAATGTTTCCCCAACATATTTGCTTGCGGACAACCTGAACCTGACAGAATCGCAGGATTTGGATTCCCTGCTTGCTCTTTGCCGCTCGGCCACACCAAAACAGATTAACATGATCGTCGCAATGGTCCGCAGTGCGCTTGAATCGGTCGAATAGTTTTTTCAAGCCCCTTGCTGTTTGGCTTTAAGCTGCCATATCATGCGCCACCAACGCCGCGTAATAGCTGTTCATCGTGCTTGGCGCGTTAAACAGCATTGCCAGCAGATATTGCCGGATGTTGCGAATCCGCGTTGTATTCTGCTTCAGGCAGTCCGTGACGAAACGAATATGTTCGCTGTTCAGCTTCAGCAGCTTTGAGCGCACGACCTCGGCTGGATAGTCATTGCCTGCAACGCGGATTTGGCCGCGGGTACCGCAAACCGTTTCTTGTACCAGCTCGACAATCTCGTCAAGCTGCTCCCGGTCAACGTGAGGATCACTTGCCAGAACGTTGTAGTCAATATTCTCCAAGATCAAGTCCCGGTAGCGTTCAAACGATTCCTTCGCTTCCGTTCGCTTCTGCACGGGAGTCTCCGGGAAACCGGAAGGGAAAGGAATCGAATCGGTAATTGATCGATCTGTATTTCGTTTTTCTTTATTTTCTCTCTTAGTAATTAATTGCGTTGGATTTTCCAACGTAGGTTTATCCAACATAGGCTTTTCCAATGTTGGATTCTCCGACGCAGGCAAAGCCTGCGCAGGTTCTTCCGGTGTTGGCTCTGTGTGCGGCTGCTCGTAGATCGTGTACACGGTCCCGCGCAGGCAGCCACGCTCGTCACGCTCCCGGCTGCGCTTGATGTAACCGGCACGTTCCAACTCGCGCACAGCTTCGCGGATGGCGTCGATGCTCTCTTTGTTGATCTGCGCAAGCCCCTGCAGCGTGTAATCCCAATCCTCCGGCAGCGACAGCATCTGCGAGAGCAGACCCTTTGCCTTGAGGGACAGCGTATGGTTGCGGAGATGGTGGTTGGACATGACCGTGTAACCTTTGGTTTTCTCAACACGGAATACAGACATTTTCGTGACCTCCTTGTCTTGTTTTTTTGAAGAGACGAAAAGCGACGCTCGTTTTCACTTGCTGGAAAACGAGCGTCATAGCGAAATTTTAAGTTGATTTATAGCATAACAAGCAGTATAATGCGACTGGAAATAAGCGTGTTATCTTAGCAAGCAAGGAAAACATGGTGTCCACGACACGCGGACTTTTCTACAAGTTGGAAGTCCGTTTGACGCCAACCCTGACGCCAACGGGCAAAAAACGCCTTGATACTGCATCGGTTTATTGCTCTGAATGAGATTCAGGAATTAGACGTATCAGGCAAAACGGGAACAAAATGTACGCAATAGACGTACAAACGCATCTTTGTAATCAGCAGGTCGGGGGTTCGAATCCGTCTACCAGCTCCACCGTCGAAAGACGCTTGCTCCATTCCGCTTTCCGCAGAAGCGAAAAGCTCTATATCCGCAATCGCCTTTCTCCTCTTCATTTTGAAACCGCTTCGCTGGGTTTCAAAATGAGTACAGCAAAGTGAATATGGGGGAATTCCCGAGTGGCCAAAGGGGACAGACTGTAAATCTGCTGTC
>ERZ779840.1930-NODE-1930-length-18804-cov-5.682756_pt1 | contig 18804 bp, 15 predicted proteins | sample MGYA00511561_ERZ779840 | MGnify/ENA primary metagenome ERZ779840 (study PRJEB29588, sample SAMEA2162036) | human gut metagenome | biome: human gut; feature: human-associated habitat; material: faeces | place: Denmark | collected 2008/2010 ...
GACGGTGGTTCCCGCCGCAGAGCAGCAGGATCATGCCGAGCAAAATCGAAACGTGCATGCCGGACACGGCAACAGCATGATAAATGCCCGCGATGGCCAGATCGTTCTGATCCTCGTAGCGGAGCCCTGTTTTATCGCCCAGCAGCAGCGCCTGTACAAAGCCCGCCGTGTCAGACGGGAATGCGGACTGGATCGCCGCGCGGAGGCGTTCGGCAAACAGAGCCGGGGCAAGCCAGACTGATGCGCGGCCCGGCTCGGCGTGCAGCGTTTCGCGGCAGCTTGCCGTCAGGAATACGCCGCGCGACAGATCGTAATCCTTGCCGCGCAGATGCTTTTCCTGCGCCGTGGTGAACTTCGCCGTGCCGGACAGGAGGCTTCCGGGCCGAATTTCGCCGTCGGCTTCGTCAAAGTAAATGACTGCCGTACAGCTTTTTCCGTCCAGCGTCAGCCGGGCGGAGACGGACTGCCCGTAGCTGCTCGTCTGCGGAGCAGCCAGCGCCTGCGCGGAAAATGCCGCCGTTTCGCCGGAAAGCGACGCAAATGGGCGCAGAAAAAGCGCCTCGTACCCCCGGCACCAGGCAAATCCGGCCAGAAGGCCCAGCACGCAGACCGCGGTGCGGTGCGCAATCGGCCGCCGAAGCAGAAACAGCAGCGCACACACTGCCGCAAGCGCGGCAAGCAGCACACCCGGCGCGGCATGCAGCAGAATCAGATACAAAGCGGCGGCCATGGCAAAGCCGCCGGAAAACAGGCAGAGCCGTCGCATGGGCCGTCTCCTTCAAAAAGCAGAAAAACCGGGCGCACTGCGAGCAATGCGTCCGGCTTTGACAGGCTTATTCCTCTGTCTTGGGGGCTTCCTCTGCGGGAGCCTCCTCTGTCTTGGGGGCTTCCTCAGCAGGAGCCTCGGCAGCGGGCGTCTCGGCAGCCTTGGGCTCGTCGTCCGCGACAACGATCTCAAAATCGTCGTCCGTGGGCGCAGCTTCCTCTTCGGCAGACTCTTCCTCCTCGCGGAGAGAGGCAATGAACTCCTTCAGTTCGGCAATGGCCTTCTTGGACTCGTCGATCTTCTGGCACCACGGCAGATACTCGGCAGTGTCGAGCTCTTCCCCGACGGCATAGTCGCGGTAGTACAGCTTGCCCAGTTCGATCTCGGCCTTCTTGACCTTGTCTTCCTCGGCGTAGATGGAAATGTTGGCCTTTGCAATGGCAGCCAATTCCTTTGCCTTTGCGGCAGCAGTCTGGGCAGCCTCTACAGCCATGTTCTTTGCAGCTTCAAAATTTTCAGAAAAACGCATGGAGAAACTCCTTTCAGCAGCATAATTTGCTTTTTTATTTCTTGTAGTATAGCACCTGCCCGAAAAAAATGGAATAGGCAAGTGATGTGCAATGTCAGTTATTTTGTAAATTTTCTTTTAATCGGCCTGTTTTTCGCCTTCCTGCGATTCATTGCGCCTGCGATTGACGTAGAGCGTATCGGGTGTGGGCTTCTTTTTGATGAGCACCCACGCAAGAACTCCGCCTGCGGCAAGGAAGGAGACAGCTGCCACAAGCTGGCTGACGCGGATGCCGGTAGAGAACAGATACAAGCTGTCGGTGCGCAGTCCCTCGATCCACACGCGGCCGAGACCGTACCACGCCACATAGGCGAGGAACACTTCGCCGTCGAATTTCCGCTTCTTTGAGAAAAAATGCAGGCCGATGAAGCCAACGAGGTTCCAAACGGACTCATAGAGGAACGTCGGGTGGTAATACGTCACAACGCCGGATACGTCCTGAAGGCCCATTTTCAGGAACGTATCCGTAACGGCACCGTGCGCCTCGCGGTTCATGAAGTTGCCCCATCTGCCCACAAGCTGGCCGATGATGACGCCCATGCCCGCCACATCGAGCAGGACTGTGGCCGGAATTTTCTTATGCTTTGCGACGACAAGCAGCGTAATTGCGCCGCCGATGATGCCGCCGTAGATGGCAAGCCCGCCCTCCCAGATATAGAGGATGGAAATGGGATCATCGGCGTAAAGTTCCCAATAGAAAATGCAGTAATACAGACGTGCGCAGACGACACCGATGGGCCCCGCCCAGAGGATCATATCGAGCACATCGTCCTGCGTGACGCCGAAGTCCTTTGCCCGCGAGAGCATATAAAACACGGCGAGCAGGAATCCGGCGGCAATGATGATGCCGTACCAGTAGATGTCCTTCCCGAAGACCGTAAAGGCCACGGGACTGGGGTTGATCTCGATGCCGAGATTCGGGAATGTGATGGGAGATGCGAGAAACATATGAATTCCTCCTGATGAATTGAGAGGCGTTTGCCTCCGGCGGCCCGCTCCAAAGCCGAGGGGGCCTTTGGGTGCATACGTTTTGTAGGGGCCGATGCCTACGTCGGCCCGTTGGGTAGCTGCTGATTCGCTGAGGGTTTCCGAAAAAAAACGGTGCATCCTGCGGGCGGACAGAGTCGTCCACCCGTTTGGAAAGTTGCGAATTCGCCGAAGTTTTCCGTAAAACCGGTGCATTCTGCGCGGGCCGATGCGACGTCCGCAGGCTAGTTTCGAGGCGCAACCGCACATCGCGCGGCTCTTAGCGCCGAAGATGGGCATCGGCCCCTACAGCTGGTGCATCTGAAATTCATGCTTCTTCCGGCACAATAACGCTGAGCGCAGCACGTTCCGGTGTGATTGTTTGCGTCAGGAGCGCTTCCGCGTCAGAACGTGTAATGGTATCCAGCAGATCAAACTCGCCGAAGCATTCGCTGCCTGCGAACAGGGATTCGCATATACGATAGCAGGTTGATTCAAATCCGTCAAGTTCCCGCAGAAGTCTGCCGCGTACAGATTTTTTCAGTCTCTCGAACCGTGTGGGCACAAAGCCGGTCTTCGGTGCCTGCAAAATGGCTTCCAGCACAACTTCCGGGTCGCACCCTGCACCGCTCACCTGCAAAAACGCCGCGCCGGGAACGCGCGTAAAGCCGGAGGAGAAATCTGCGTCGATCAGGCCGCGTGTATAAAGGCTTTCATATAGCGCTGAACTTTCGCCCAGCAGCAATTCGGCGGCAAGCTGTCCCGTGAGTTCCTGCCGGAGCGGCTCTGCGGACGGCTCTGCCCGAAAGCCAATAGAAAACACCGGCTGGCTGACCGGGAGTTTCCGGCACGTTCTGTGCCGGAATGCGCACGCAGGTTCCGCTTCGCCGCAAGGCCGCGCAGGCGGCGGCGAGAAGTCCGGCGGCAGACACTCCTGTGCAAGCCGTGCGGCAGCCTCCGCGTCCACATCGCCCATGATGACAAGCGCCATATTGGACGGAACATAAAACGCGTCAAAACAGCGCCGCAGCAGCTCCGGCGTGACGGCGCGGATGGAGCGGCGGGAGCCCGCAATGGGAATGTGGATGGGGTGGCGGCGATACAGTGCGCGGCACAGCCGCTCCTGCGCGCAGTCCTCGGGTGAATCGTCGTAGAGCGCAATTTCGTCGGCAATGACGGCACGCTCCGCTGCCATTGCTTCCGGCGGGAAGTACGGCGTCGAGGCCATGCGCAGAAGCAAGCGCAGACAGTCCTCAAAGTGTTCCGTGCAGGTGAAATAATAGCCGGTCATCGCATAGTCGGTAAAAGCGTTCGACTCCGCACCGAGGCTGGAAAACACCGCCTCCGGGTCGCAGTCCGGCAGGCAGAACATGCGGTGCTCCAGAAAATGCGCCGTGCCGTCCGGCACGGTCTGCCAGCCGCCGCCTAACGGAAGCTGCGTATCACACGATCCAACATTGACCCCGAGAAACGCGAATTTCCCGGCGAAGCCCGGCTTCGGCACAACGCGCAGGCGCAGACCGTTCGGAAGCGTTTCCAGATAACAGCGCTCTCCGAGCGCGGGATAGTCGTTCCAACTCATGCTTCCTCCAACGTATAGACCGTATCGGGCCGCACCTGCCGCGCAGCGGCGCATATGTCCTCTGCCGGAACGGTACGAACTGCAGCGGCAAGTTCAGCAGGACTCTGCGAAATGCCCGCCGCTGCGCGGCCCGTATAAAATTCATCAAGCCTGCCGGGGCTGTCGCACAGCAGCCGCAGATCGGACAGCAGCCCCGCGCGGGCTATTTCCAGTTCTGCCTGAGAAAAACGCCCTTCGGCCAGTTCCGCAAGCTGACGCAGAATTTCCTGCTCAACGGCGGTCAGGTCTGCACGGCCGCATCCGGCGGATGCGGCCAAGATGCCTTTGTGTCCGTCGTACCAGCTTCCGGCCTCGTAGCATAGAGCCAGCTGCCCGCGCACGACGGTATAGAGCCGGTTCTGCTCACCTCCGCCGAGCATTGCGTTCAGAAGCAGCATTGCAGGATACTGCGCACTTTGCAGCGTCACATCCGTGCGGAAGCCCATCGAAAATCTGCTTTGCGCGAGCGGCATCGTTTCGGAAAACCGCCGCAGTGTCTGCGGCTGCGGACCGGGAACGGTCGAAGCCATGACGCAGGCCGCACGCGGCAGCTGCGCCAGAAGCGGACGAAGCTGTACTGCGATCTCATCTGCAGATTGACTGCCGAGATAAAAAAGTTCCACGCGCGACGAGGCCAGCAGTGATTCATAGTGCATCCAGAGCGTGCGTGCGTTGATCGCATCCAACTCCTCCGGCTCTCCGAGACGGCCGCAGGCGTAGCGTTCGCCCCGGCACATGCTGCGAAGCATTTGCCTTTCACAGTAAGCACCCTTGTCGTCCAGAACGCTCTGCATGGCGTTTTGTAGATTCTTCCGTTCCTGCTGCACAAGCTGCGGCAGAAACGCGCTGTTTTCCATCTGCGGGCAGAAAAGCAGTTCTGATACGAAGTCCAGAAGCTGCAAAAAAACTGTCTCGCCCGCGTATTGATCTTCCAGGCAATCTGCAAATAATCCCGTAAGCTGAACCTCGCCTTTTTTGCGCACCAGCGCGCCGACGGATGCGCCGTGCAGATCGTCCAACCGGTCAGCAATGGCGCGGATGGATGGCGTTTTTTTGCTGCCTCGCAGAAGCACGCTCGGCAGAAGCGCGTTCATGGCCGCCTCGCCCACGCAAAGCGGCCTTAAAAAGCTGAGGCTGAAGCAGGCGGTCTTGAACCGCCTGTCCTGCACGGCCGTGAGGAACACGCCCGGCAGGAGTTCTGTTCTTCTCGTCATGATTTTTTGTCTGCCTCCGTGCGCAGACGGGTGATCTCGTCGCGCAGCACAGCGGCATATTCGTATTCCATCATGTGCGCGGCCTTGCGCATCTGCGCTTCGAGTTTTTCGATCTCACGCGCAAGTTCCTGCCGCGTCATCTTTACGCCGCCCTTGCCCTTGTGTTCCGGTGTGGGCGAGGCGGAGATTTCGATCAGATCCCGGATGGATTTCACGATGGTCTTCGGCACGATGCCGTGCGCCTTGTTATACGCATCCTGAATCTGGCGTCGTCTTGCCGTCTCGTCCATGGCGGCCCGCATGGCGGGCGTAATTTTATCCGCATAGAGCAGCACGCGGCCCTGCGCGTTTCGCGCCGCGCGTCCAATCGTCTGGATCAGACTCGTTTCCGAGCGCAGGAAGCCTTCTTTATCGGCGTCCAGAATTGCGATCAGCGACACCTCCGGCAAATCAAGTCCTTCGCGCAGCAGGTTGATGCCGACCAGCACGTCAAACTTCGCCATGCGCAGATCGCGGATGATCTCCATGCGCTCCATGGCTCCGATATCTGAGTGCATATAGCGCACGCGGATGCCGTTTTCGGTCAGATATTTCGTCAGATCCTCCGCCATCTTCTTTGTCAGCGTCGTGACAAGCGTGCGCTCGCCCTTGTCCGTCGTGGCGTTGATCTCGCCGATCAGATCGTCGATCTGTCCCTCGATGGGGCGCACAAAGACCTCCGGGTCGAGCAGGCCCGTGGGGCGGATGACCTGCTCGGCAATCTGCCCGGCACGGCTGCGCTCATACTCGGCAGGTGTCGCAGAAACATAGATTGCCTGATGGATGCGTTCTGTGAATTCGTCGAAGGTCAGTGGTCTGTTATCATAGGCCGACGGCAGGCGGAAGCCGTAGTCAACAAGACTTTTCTTGCGCGCGTGATCGCCGTTATACATGGCGCGCACCTGCGGCAGCGTCACATGACTCTCATCGACGAAGAGGATGAAATCGTCCGGGAAATAGTCCAGCAGCGTCGTCGGCGGGGTGCCGGGGGCACGGCCGGCAATGACGCGGGAATAATTCTCGATGCCGGAGCAGAAGCCGATCTCCTGCAGCATTTCCAGATCGTACTGCGTCCGCTGGCGGATGCGCTGCGCCTCGAGCAGCTTGTCGTGCTCCTCAAAAAAGCGCACCTGCTCCCACATCTCAGCTTCAATATCCTTCATGGCGCGGGCCATTTTTTCTCTGGACGCGACATAATGCGACGCAGGGTAGATGGCGACGTGGTTCAAAATGCGCTCCGGCACGCCGGTGACGGCGTTGACCTCGGAAATGCGGTCAATTTCATCGCCGAAAAACTCGATGCGGATGGCTCGGCCTGCCCAATAGGCGGGATAAACCTCCAGCGTATCGCCGCGCACGCGGTAGGCGTTGCGGACGAAGTTGAGGTCGTTGCGCTCGTAGCGGATCTCGGTCAGCTTGCGCATAAGTTCATCCCGGTCGTATTCCATGCCGGGGCGAAGCGAAATAACCATGTTTTTATAGTCGATCGGATCGCCCAGACCGTAGATGCACGACACGGACGAGACGACAATCACGTCCCGGCGCTCGGACAGCGCACTCGTCGCGCTGTGGCGCAGACGCTCGATCTCGTCGTTGATGGCGGAATCCTTTTCGATGTAGGTATCCGTCTGGGCAATATATGCCTCAGGCTGGTAATAGTCATAGTAGGAAATGAAGTATTCCACGGCGTTTTCCGGAAAAAACTCGCGGAACTCCGAGCACAGCTGCGCAGCCAGCGTCTTGTTGTGCGCCAGGACCAGCGTAGGCCTATTCACGTTGGCGATGATATTCGCCATGGTGAACGTCTTGCCGGAACCGGTCACGCCGAGCAGGACCTGATCGCTCAGGCCCATGTTGAGGCCCTGCGTCAGCTTCTCGATGGCCTGCGGCTGGTCGCCGGTGGGCTTGAATTGGGAGTGCAGCTTAAAGTTCATACGGATCCTCCAGAATGCCATCGTCGCGCAGAGAGACAAAATCGTCGTCCGCGACAATGATATGGTCGGCCAACACGATCCCGACCGCCTCGAGCGCCGCCTTTAACACCAGCGTAGTCTGCCGATCCTCGGGGCTGGGCAGCGCAAGGCCGCTGGGGTGGTTATGCGAGAGCACGACGGAGGTTGCGTTCGCATCCAGCGCAGCCTTTACGACCTTGCGCGCCGCAATGGACGCGACGTTCACGCCGCCTCGATGGATGAGCACGCAGTCGAGCGCCTTACACTTCGCGTCGAGGCAGAGAAGATACACGACCTCCTCGCTTTCGCCGTGGAAGTACGGCAGCAGGTATTGACCGCATTTGGACGTAGTATCCAGAATCTCAATCTGCGCGCTGCGGCTCATGAGGCAGCGGCGCGCCACCTGCGGCACGAGCCGGATCAGCTGCGCTGCGGCGTCTCCGACACCGCTGACCTTTTTGAGTTCCGACTCCGGCGCGGAAAACACGCCGTCGAGCGTCCCGAATCGGCTTAAAAGCGCGTGTGCCGCCGGGTTCGTATCACCGCGCGGCGCGGCGTAATACAAAAGCACCTCCAACACCTGCACGTCCGAGAGGGAGTCCATGCCGCTGGTTTTGAGTTGTTTCCGCATGCGTTCGCGGTGGCCTTTATGGATGGACATGGACATCGGCTCCTTTCCGTTCCCGCTCACATCAGCGGCGCAAGCAGCCGCAGCAGCGCGCGCAGTACACGCTGCGTCAGGCGCGTATGGCTGCACTGTTCCGCGGTGATCTCCTTGCACTGGGGAAACGTTTCTTCAAAATCCGCCTGCACCTGTGCGTTCACAGTGGTGTCATAGAGATACACGGCGTCTTCAAAATGCAGATACAGGCTGCGGAAGTCCAGATTGACCGTGCCGACGACGGCCTGCTTCGTGTCGGCCAGATAGACCTTAGAGTGGATAAAACCCGGCGTGTATTCAAAAATGCTGACGCCCGCGCGCGTCAGTTCCTCATAGTTTGCGCGCGTGACCGCGTGGACATACCACTTGTCCGGGATGCCTGGCGTGATGATGCGTACATCGACGCCTGTTTTAGCTGCGACACAGAGCGCCGTGGTCATTTTGTCGTCCAGAATCAGATACGGCGTCATGATCCACATCCGCTCCTGTGCAGAGGAAATGACGGACTGTAAAATTGTCGCACCGACGTCCTCGTTGTCAAGCGGACTGTCGGCAAACGGCTGCAGAAAGCCGGTGTTTCCCTGCTTTTCCGGATAGTCCACACGGAAGCGTCCCACGTCCTCCTCCGACCGGTCAACGTAACCCCAGAGGGACAAAAACATAACTGTCATCGACCACACGGCTTTCCCGCGCACAAGAATGCCGCAGTCCTTCCAGTGTCCGAAACGCTCGTATTCGTTGATATACTCGTCCGCCAGATTGACGCCGCCGGTAAACGCAGCCTTGCCGTCAATGATCAGAAGCTTGCGGTGATCGCGGTTATTGAGACGGGCAGACAAAATCGGGATATAGGGGTTGAACGCGTGCGCGCGGATACCCATTTCCCGCAGCTTTTTCGCATAACCCATCGGCAGGCGCGTGATGCAGCCAAAATCGTCATACACGACGCGCACATCGACGCCTGCCGCCGCCTTTTCCCGCAGAAGTTCCAGAATGGGGGTCCACATCTTTCCGGTGGCGATGATGAAAAACTCGATAAAAATATAGTGCTCCGCTTTTTGCAGTTCCTCCAGCATTGCGGCATAGCAGCTTTCGCCGGTTGGGAAATATTCCGCGTCCGCATCGTCGTAGATGGGGTAGCCGGAGGCCGAAAGCAGGTAGCGCGCGTGGTTGAACGCAGGCGTCCCGGCGGCGGCTAACTCCCACAGCGGCGCATCGTCCTGCCGCAGCTGCTGCATAGTGACGGACTCGATCGACTGCATCTTCCGGTGCTCATAGCTGGAAATTTTATTGCCGCCGAACAGCAGATAGATCGTCAATCCCGCCACAGGGAAGGCCAGAATCAGCACGATCCACGCGATCTTATAGCTTGGGTTGACCCCGCACGAGATGATATAGATGACGACCACCCAGCTGAGCACAGTCATGGCGATTCGGATCCAGAAAAAGTCCGCCCGCAGATATGTTGCCGTCACGATCAGAAATATGATCTGCAGCGCAATGCCGACCGACACCGCCACGACCCGCTGGAACACCAGCTTTGACAGATTCCGCATGCACTTGCCTCCCCGCTGCTTGAATTTTCTATACTATAGCATGTTCCTTCCAAAGCCGCAAGTCTCGGCTTTTTAAATTTGAAAACTTTTGTTTGAAAATCCTGTTGTAGTTTTCAAACGAATCTGGTATAATAAGCAGACTGAATTTTTCGATTTTTCTACACAGGAGCGAACCATGGAAAACTGTATCCGCGTGCAGGGTGCGCGCGTCAATAATCTGAAGAATATCTCCGTTGAGATCCCGCGCGACAAGCTGGTCGTCCTGACCGGCCTGTCCGGCTCGGGCAAGTCATCTCTGGCCTTTGACACAATCTTTGCCGAGGGGCAGCGGCGGTATGTCGAGTCACTTTCGAGTTACGCGCGCATGTTCCTCGGCCAGATGGACAAGCCGGACGTTGACTCCATCGACGGCCTTTCCCCCGCCATCTCCATCGACCAGAAGACCACCAGCCGCAATCCCCGCTCGACCGTTGGCACGGTCACGGAGATCTATGACTATCTGCGCCTTTTGTGGGCGCGCTGCGGCACGCCGCACTGCCCGAAGTGCGGCAAGGAGATCCGCCGTCAGACGGTTGACCAGATCGTTGATCAGATCATGGGCCTGCCTGAACGGACAAAATTTCAAATTCTCTCCCCTGTCGTGCGCGGCAAAAAGGGCGAGCACCAGAAAATCTTTGAAGACGCCCGGCGCGGCGGCTACGCCCGCGTGCGTGTTGATGGAAGTCTGTACGAACTGACGGAAGACATTTCGCCTGACAAGAACAAAAAACACCACATCGAAGTCGTCGTTGACCGGCTCATCATGAAACCCGACCTTGCCCGGAGACTAACGGATTCCGTGGAAACGGCGTCCAATCTCTCCGGCGGTCTTGTGATTCTCAACGAGTTGGATGGGGACAGAGACACGCTCTTCTCCCAGAACTACGCCTGTGAGGACTGCGGCATCTCCATGCCGGAACTCTCCCCGCGCATGTTCTCGTTCAACAACCCCTACGGTGCCTGCCCGGTCTGCGCAGGTCTTGGCACGCAGCAGGTCGCGGACCCGCTGCTCATCATCCCCGACCGCTCCAAGTCGATTTTACAGGGTGCAATCCAGGCCTCCGGCTGGAACAATGTCCGCGACGACTCCATCTCCCGGATGTATTTTGAGGCGCTGGCGAAAAAATATCATTTTTCCCTGAATGACCCCATCGATGCTCTGCCGCAGAAAGCGCTCGACGTCATTCTCTACGGCACGGGTACGGAAAAACTCACCATCTATTATGAACGCGCAAACGGCCGCGGCACGCTGGAGCGGCCGTTTGAGGGCGTTGTCAATAACGTCTCCCGGCGCCTCACCGAGACGCAGTCCGACGCCATGCGCAAGGAACTCGAAGAGTGTATGTCCGAGCGCCCGTGCCCCAAGTGTCACGGCAGGCGTCTGTCCGATATTAGCCTTGCCGTCACGGTCGGCGGCATGAACATCATGGATTTCTGCGCCATGCCTATTTCGGAGGAACTGAAATTCATTGACAATCTGAAGCTGACCGGCTCCATGGCCGTCATTGCCGAGCAGATCGTGCGCGAAATTCGCTCCCGTCTGTCGTTTTTACAGGCTGTGGGCCTCAGCTATCTGACACTCTCACGCTCTGCCGCCACACTCTCCGGCGGCGAGAGCCAGCGTATCCGGCTGGCTACACAGATCGGCTCAAGCCTCATCGGCGTTCTGTATATCCTCGATGAGCCGTCCATCGGCCTGCACCAGCGGGATAACGACAAGCTGCTGGACACGCTCCGCCGTCTGCGTGACATCGGGAACTCCGTCCTTGTCGTTGAGCACGACGAGGACACCATGCGCGCCGCCGATTTCATCGTCGATGTCGGCCCGGGCGCCGGCGTGCATGGCGGCGAGATCATCGCCGCAGGCACAGTTGATGATATCATCGCCGCTCCGCGCTCCATCACGGGGCAGTATCTGTCCGGCGCGAAAAAGATTCCTCTGCCCGAAAAGCGGCGGGAGGGCAATGGGAAAAGCCTGAAAATTTTCGGCGCGGCAGAAAACAATCTGCGCCACATTGACGTCGAATTCCCGCTCGGCACGTTTACCTGCGTGACCGGCGTATCCGGCTCAGGCAAATCGAGCCTCGTCAATGAAATCCTCTACAAAAAGCTTGCCGGCAGTCTTAACCGCGCCCGCACCCGCCCGGGAAAGTTCGACCGCATCGAGGGTCTGGAGCATCTGGACAAGGTCGTCGGCATCGACCAGAGTCCCATCGGGCGCATGCCGAGTTCCAACCCGGCGACGTACACCGGCGTCTTCAACGACATCCGCGACCTGTTTGCGTCCACAGCCGACGCGCGCACGCGCGGCTACGGTCCGGGGCGGTTCTCATTCAACACAAAGGGCGGCCGCTGCGAGGCCTGCAGCGGCAACGGTCTTGTGAAGATCGAGATGCACTTTCTGGCCGACGTTTTCGTCCCCTGCGAGGTCTGCCATGGAAAGCGCTATAACCGCGAGACGCTGGAAGTTCTGTACAAGGGCAAGAATATTGCGGACGTACTCGATATGACGGCGGAGGAAGCGCTGGCCTTCTTTGACAATCTGCCGCGCATCCGCAATAAGATTGCCACACTCGTTGACGTAGGCCTTGGCTATATTAAACTCGGGCAGAGCGCCACAACGCTCTCCGGCGGCGAGGCGCAGCGCGTTAAGCTTGCAACGGAACTCTCCCGCCGTGCAACCGGCCGCACATTCTATATTCTCGACGAGCCGACGACCGGCCTTCACATGGCAGATGTCCACAAGCTGATTGAGGTTTTGCAGCGGCTGGTTGACGCAGGCAACACCGTGCTCATCATCGAGCACAATCTCGATGTCATCAAGGTCGCGGATTATATCGTCGATCTTGGGCCGGAGGGCGGCTCCGGCGGCGGACAGATCGTCGCCTGCGGCACGCCGGAGCAGATCGCCGCCTGCCCGGAAAGCTTCACGGGACAGTATCTGAAAAAAATGCTGAAATGACCTACCAATACAGAAAAAGGAGTCGCTTTGAATTACTACCTGTCCCTCGCGGCGCTGGTTCCGGCGGTCATTCTGTTCGTCCGCATCTATCAGCTTGACCGCATTGAAAAAGAGCCGCACAGGCTGCTTGGAACGCTGATCCTGTGCGGCGCGCTGTCCGCCCTACCGGCGGCTGGCATCCAGTTTTTTGCGTCACGGGCGCTGGCCGGCGCGCTGAACCGGCGCTCGGCGGTGTTTTTGCTGCTGGATAATTTTCTGGTGGTCGCCGTGAGCGAGGAAATCTGCAAGATCGCCCCCGTGCGGCTGGCCGCGTGGAAGCACCCGGCGTTCGATTACCGGTTCGACGCGGTCGTCTATTCCGTGTCCTCCGCGCTGGGCTTCGCGGCGGTGGAAAATATTCTGTACGTCGTGCAGTCTGATCTTCGGACAGCGGTATCGCGGGCAGTTTTGTCCGTGCCGGGACATTTCTTTTTCGCTGTCGCCATGGGACTGCTTCTCAGCCGGGCCAAGCAGGCCGAAAAACAGGGAAACGGCCGCAGGCGGACGGTTCTATGCGCGCTGGCGGTGCTCGTCCCGGTGGTGCTGCACGGGGTCTGGGATCTCTGTCTTGCCGTCCGGAGGCCGTGGGCAACTGTCGTGTTTTACTGCTTTGTGGTCACTTTTTTTATCACGGCGGACTGCGGCCTGCGCCGCGCTTCCCAGACGGACAGCCGCCTGTAAAGGGTATGTTTTCGGAATGGCCGAACAGAAACCGGGCGGACTGCGTTGCAGTCCGCCCGGTTTCTGTATTATAATAGTTCCATCTGACGGGAGGGCGACGGAATGATCTATCTTGACAACGCTGCTACGACGCTGCGCAAGCCGCCGTGTGTGATTGACGCAGTTGTGAACGCAATGCAGACCATGGGCAACAGCGGGCGCAGCGCGCACGCGGAAAGTCTTACCGCATCGCGGACGATCTATGCCGCACGCGAGGCGCTGGCTGCGCTTTTCGGCTGCGAACGCGCCGACCATGTATGCTTCACAGCCAATTCGACCGAAGCGCTGAACATTGCCATCTCCGGACTGCTTGCACCGGGCGATCACGTTCTCTCGACCGATTTGGAGCATAATTCCGTCCTGCGCCCCCTGTACCGCGAGAAAGAACGCGGCGTTTCGGTCAGCTTCCTGCCGGCAAACCGGCAGGGGTGCATCGACTATGCCGGTTTTGACCGGCTGCTGCAAAAAAACACAAGAGCCGTTATCTGTACGGCAGGCTCAAATCTGACGGGGAACCTGCTTGATTTGGCGCGCATTGGCGCGTTCTGCGCGGCGCACGGACTGCTGTTTGTCGTCGATGCGTCGCAGACGGCGGGCGTGTTCCCCATCGATATGTGCGCGCAGCACATCAGCGTTCTGTGCTTTACGGGCCACAAGAGCCTCATGGGCCCGCAGGGCACGGGTGGCCTTTGCGTCGCGGAGGGCGTGGACATCCGCCCGTGGTGCGTCGGCGGGACAGGTGTACAGACGTTTCTGCCATCGCAGCCGCCGCAGTACCCGACAAGGCTCGAAGCCGGAACGCGCAACGGTCACGGCATCGCGGGTCTGCTTGCCGCCGTGGAATTCATCCGGGAGACGGGCATGGACGCAATCCGCACGCACGAACTCGCGCTGGCCCGCCGGTTCTATGAGGGTGTAAGGGATGTGGACGGCGTGCACGTCTACGGCGATTTTTCGAGTTCGATGCGTGCGCCAGTCGTGGCGCTCAATATCCGGAACGAGGAGTCGTCCATAATCGCAGACGCACTGGCAGAGGACTATGCCATTGCCGTCCGGGCCGGCGCACACTGCGCGCCGCGTATGCACAAGGCACTCGGCACGGTGGAGCAGGGTGCGGTGCGCTTCAGCTTCGGCTATTACAACACGGAGGAAGAGACGGACGCGGCCATCGCCGCAGTCCGGGAGTTGGCAGAGCAATGAGAGAGAAAAAGCAGTGGCTCATCGTCACATTTTACACCACCAGCGCCGCCATGGCGGCAGAGAAGGCCTGCGAACAGGCGGGTCTGCCCGGCAGGATCATCCCCGTTCCCCGCGAGATCACCGCGGACTGCGGCCTCGGCTGGCGCACAGCGCCGGAAAACCGGGAGAAGACCGAGGTGCTGTTCAAGTCACTGTCTTTGGAGACGGATGGGTACCATATCTGTCTGCTCTAGGTACAAGTGATAGGGGCAAGCGTTATTTATAAATAGAATAACGCCTCCATGTGCCATTCCTTGCAACATGCAAAAAAATATTGTATAATCATAAAAGATTTTTAGGAATTATGTCCCGTGGCCGGGAAACTTCGGAATTACGGTGGCCATGTGCCGAGAACAGCTGCGGCTGTGACGTGAGAGCCGAGATTCAAATGAAGGGAGTTTTTTGCCATGGCCGTATTTTTTGTAAACGGAACGGAAGTCACGGCGGAAAAAAACCAGCGCCTGCTGCGCTATCTGCGCGATACGCTGCACCTGACGAGCGTCAAGGACGGCTGTTCGGAGGGTGCCTGCGGTGCATGCACCGTGCTCATCGACGGCGTTCCCATCCGCGCCTGCACTCCGTTCACCGATTCGCTGACAGGCCGTCACATCATCACCGTCGAGGGTCTGACGGATGAGGAAAAGAAGCTTTACACCTACGCCTACGGCGAGGCCGGAGCGGTGCAGTGCGGCTTCTGCATTCCTGGCATGGTGCTTTGCACAAAGGCGTTGCTCGATCAGAATCTGAATCCAACGGACGATCAGATCCGCTACGCCCTGCGCAACAATTATTGCCGCTGCACAGGCTATGCCAAAATTTTCGACGCCGTACGTCTGGCGGCAAAATGCCGCCGCGAGGGCGTGATCCCCGAAGCGTCGGAGAATGACTGGAAGCTTGGCTCAAGCGTCCACCGCATCGACGTAGAAGAAAAGGTGCTGGGCTACGGCAAATATCCCGACGACTGGTACCTGCCCGACATGTGCTACGGCTCCGCCGTCCGCAGCCAGTATCCGCGCGCAAGAGTCCTTGCCATTGACACGTCGAAGGCTTCGGCGCTGCCAGGCGTCGTGCGCGTCATTACGGCAGCGGATATCCCCGGTGAAAATAAAGTCGGCCATCTGAAGCACGACCAGTATTCGCTCATCCCCATCGGCGGACTGACGCATTATCTGGGCGACGCGATCGCGCTTGTCGTCGCGGAAACGCCTGAAATTCTGGAAAAAGCGAAAAAGCTTGTAAAGGTGACATATGAACCGCTGCCCGCCGTCCATAACCCGTCCGAGGCATGGGCAGAGAATGCACCGCTCGTGTTCGACGAGGAAGAATCGAACGTGCAGGCCTATAAGCATATTGCCCGCGGCGACGCGGACACGGCCATCAAAAACTCCAAATATGTGATCTCGCAGCATTTCGAGACGCCTTGGACAGAACACGCGTTTTTAGAGCCGGAGTGCGCTGTCTCGTACATCGATCCGGACGGCTACGTCATGGTACTCTCGACCGACCAGTCCTCACACACAACGCTGCACGAATGCAAGCTTCTGCTGGGCTCGGATAAGGTCCGGGTGCAGAATCAGCTGGTCGGCGGCGGCTTCGGCGGAAAAGAAGACATGAGTGTTCAGCATCATGCCGCGCTCATCACCTATCTAACCGGCAAGACCGTCAAGGTCAAGCTGACGCGGCCCGAGTCGCTGCTCATCCATCCCAAGCGCCACCCGTTCTGGATGGACTTCACCATGGGCTGCGATGAAAACGGCATTATTCAGGGCGTCAAGGCCAAGGTCTACTCCGACACCGGCGCGTTCGCTTCTCTGGGCGGCCCGGTGCTCGAACGCGCGTGCACACACGCAGCCGGCCCCTATAACTATCAGAATTTCGAGATCGAGGGCACGGCCTATTATACCAACAACCCGCCCGCAGGCGCGTTCCGCGGTTTCGGCGTCACGCAGACGTGCTTCGCCACCGAGACGCTTCTGAACGAAATGGCCGACAAGGTCGGCATCACCCCGTGGGAAATCCGTTACCGCAACGCCATTCGGCCCGGACAGGAACTGCCGAACGGCCAGATCGTGGGCGCGGAAACGGGCCTTGTCGAAACGCTTGAGGCAGTCAAGCCGTATTACGACGAGGCAATGAAACAGGGAAAGCCTGTCGGCATTGCCTGCGCAATGAAAAACGCGGGCGTCGGCGTCGGCATCCCCGACTGGGGCCGCTGCAAGCTGATCGTGGAAAACGACGCGAAGGTCCATATCTACGCGGGCGCTTCGTGCATTGGTCAGGGCGTCGGTACGGTGCTCGTGCAGATGATTGTTACAAATACACCGCTGAAACGCAGCGATATCGTCTACGAGCGCTCGAATACCTGGATCGCGCCGGACTCCGGCGACACTTCCGGCTCCCGTCAGACGCTTGTGACGGGCGAGGCCTGCCGACGCGCCTGCGAAAAGCTTGCCGCAGCGCTGGAAACCCACACGCTTGCAGAACTTGCCGGGCAGGAATTCTACGGCGAGTATCTTGCCAAAACCGATAAGCTTGGCGCGGATGTACCGCATCCTGTTTCTCATGTTGCTTACGGCTACGCCACGCAGATGTGCGTCGTGGATAAGAAGACCGGGAAGGTTGAATCGCTCGTCGCCGCGCATGACGTTGGCAAGGCCGTCAACCCGCGCTCGTGCGAGGGCCAGATCGAAGGCGGCGTCGTCATGAGCATGGGCTACGCCCTGCGCGAGCAGTATCCGATTGACGGCAACTGCAAGCCCATCGAAAAGTACGGCGAACTCGGCCTGTTCCGGGCGCATGAGATCCCGAAGATCGTCCCCATCGTGGTTGACAAGCCGGGTCTCGATGTCGCCTGCGGCGCGATCGGTATCGGCGAAATTACGTCAATTCCCACAGCGCCCGCCATTGCCGACGCCTATTTCCGCTACGACGGCGAACGCCGCACGAAGCTGCCGCTTGCCAATACGCCGTACGAAAGGAAGGGTAAGTAACTATGGCTGTCAAGAAACGCTTTCCCTATCAGGCAGCCTTCGTCGCCTGCAACGGCGGCCGTGCCACGGCAGACTGCCAATACGGCTGCGTCGGCTGCGAACTGTGCGTGAACGTGTGCAGATTCGAGGCCATTGCTCTGAACGATTACGGCGTGGCCGAGGTCAACGAGGACAAGTGCATCGCCTGCGGCAAGTGCGTGCGTGAATGCCCGCGCGAGCTCATCCGCATCCATGAATGCGCGAACCCCGTCGTCGTCAAGTGCTCCAACAAAGACCCCGGCAAGGACGCGCGGAAGATGTGCGAGGTCAGCTGCATCGGCTGCGGCATCTGCCAAAAGCTATGTCCGGCAGGCGCGATTACCGTGACGGACAATCTCTCCTACATCGATGAATCCGTCTGCCTGTCCTGCGGCCAATGCGCCGTCAAATGCCCCCGTCACGCAATCTACGATCTGCGCGGGATTCTGACAGAGAAACGATAAGATCAAAATCGAAAAGGCTGCCATTCGGCAGCCTTTTTTATGTTAAAAAATCCATTTTTTCATAAAGTGGTACAAACTCTGCGCAATTCCCGTAGGAACTATGTAAAACAGCGCTGATGTGCCGGGCCTTATGTTGATGGCACCGTATTGTTCCCACTGGGAGTTTCAGACGCTTCCAGATACTGCGCTTCGCAGCGCTGTTCGGCAGAGATCAGGATATCCTTCGCCTGTCCGTAGTTTCCGCGCTCGATTGCTTCAACCGCTTGTTCTGCGGCTCCTACCATTTCGGCGTACAGTTTTTCATATTGCATGGTGCATCCTCCCACAGTTTTTCTTGATATTTCCATTATAATATACTTGTATAAGTATGTAAATTGTTTCATTCTAACAAATATATACTTATAGAATTATACACCTTGTCTCATACTTACAGTAGTATAAGCACGAGGTGAGAGCATGGCGTATTCAGACGCGCAGAAGGAAGCGACGGCGCGATACAACAAAAAAGCATATGATTTTATCAGCGTTGTCGTTCCGAAGGGCAAGCGCAAGCGGATCGCAGATTATGCCGCCTCGCAGGGAAAGAGCATGAACCGCTTTATCAACGACGCCATCGACGCGCAGATGCCGCCGGAAAAACCGGAAGAATAAAAATCCGCCCCGTTTCGCCGCTATGGCGAAACGGGGCTTTGCGCATAGCGGGGACTTGCTCCGGCGAGGCCTAACCACCAAAGTGCAAACCAGCGAAGCGTTTGCACTTTGGAAAGGAGGAAACGGGCTCAGAGGATAAGAGGCTTCGCGCATGGCGCGGGGACTCGTTCCGGCGAGGCCTAACCACCAAAGTGCAAACCAGCGTAGCGTTTGCGCTTTGGAAAGGAGGAAACGGGCTCAGAGGATAAGAGGCTTCGCGCTTAGCGGAGACTCGTTCCGTCGAAGCCTAACCACCAAAGTGCAAACCAGCGTAGCGTTTGCGCTTTGGAAAGGAGGAAA
>ERZ779840.1934-NODE-1934-length-18782-cov-3.697976_pt1 | contig 18782 bp, 9 predicted proteins | sample MGYA00511561_ERZ779840 | MGnify/ENA primary metagenome ERZ779840 (study PRJEB29588, sample SAMEA2162036) | human gut metagenome | biome: human gut; feature: human-associated habitat; material: faeces | place: Denmark | collected 2008/2010 ...
CTACATGAGCGAGCTTGCCAATACCGCAGCATCCAAACTGGCTGTGAGCGAGAACATCAGCGTGCGCAGTGAGACCAAGACCCTGACCAAGCTCTCTGCTGATGCCGATGCTATGAGCGACGCTGTCGATACCCTGCAGGATGCAGTGGATGCTTCCAAGGCATTGCCCACCGAGGCAGAAAAGGCCGTTGCTTTCCACGACAACGTGCTGCCTGCAATGGATGCTCTGCGTGCCGCTGCGGACGACGCCGAGACCATCTGCGGTGAGGATTATTGGCCTCTGCCCAGCTACAGCAAGATGCTCTACTACGTCTGATCTTTCATCAGCGTAACAGCAGAATAGCATCCGTAGGCTGCGGAATTTAAAATTGCCATTCTCCTTTTCCTATTTCTTACACCAGCCTAAAGACCTGCTCCCATTCTGAGGGCAGGCCTTTAGGCGTTTTATTTGAAAGGGAAACCATTATGAGCTATTCGACCCAACAGGACATCCTTGATTTTGTGGAGGACAACAACGTCAAATTTGTGCGCTTTGCCTTCTGCGATATCTTTGGCACTCAGAAGAACATTGCCGTGCTGGCAAACGATCTGCCCAAAGCTCTGGAAGACGGTGTCTGCTTCGACGGCAGCTCCATTGCCGGCTTTATGAAGGTGGAGGAAAGCGACCTTGTGCTGCGGCCGGATCTGTCCACCGTGACCATTCTCCCCTGGCGCCCTACCGAGGGCCGGGTGATGCAGTTCTTCTGTGATGTGGAAAAGCCGGACGGCCAGCCCTTTGGCGGCAACTGCCGCGGCTTTCTGCGCAGCGTGAACCGAAAATTCAAAAAGCTGGGCATCACCTGCAATGTGGGCGCAGAGTGTGAGTTCTACCTGTTCGAGAATGATGACCGGGGCCGCCCCACCCGTATCCCCATCGACTTTGGCGGCTACTTTGACGTGGCCCCGCTGGACGCAGGCGAGAACCTCCGCCGGGACATCTGCCTGACCATGGAGCAGATGGGCATGAGCCCTCAGCACAGCCATCACGAAAGCGGCAACGGCCAGAACGAGATCGACTGCCACCACGCAGGCCCCCTCAAGACCGCCGACAACGTGATGATGTTCAAGCAGATCGTGCGCGCCATTGCCACCCGCAGCGGCATCCATGCAAGCTTCCTGCCCAAGCCCCTGCCGGATCAGGCAGGCAGCGGCCTGCACATCAACCTGTCCCTTTACATGGATGGCCGCAACCTGTTTGAGGGCGACATTGCCCCGGACAGCATTGCAGGCAGCTTTATGGCCGGTGTGCTGGCCCACAGCCGGGAGCTGACCGTGTTCACCAACCCTCTGCCCAACAGCTATCAGCGCTTTGGCTGCGATGAAGCGCCCCGCTATGTGAGCTGGAGCCGCCAGAACCGCAGCCAGCTGGTGCGCATCCCGCAGGTAAAGGGCGACAACTGCCGCATGGAGCTGCGCAGCCCGGACCCTGCCTGCAACCCCTATCTGGCCATTGGTCTGGTTCTGGCTGCCGGATTGGACGGCATCGAGAACCGCATGGTGCTCTCTGCCCCCGTGAACAAGAATCTGTTCGATCCCTCTATGGCTGAGGGCCTCAGCCTTGAGACTCTGCCCGCCAGTCTGGAAGAGGCCGTGCAGGCTGCGGAGGAGAGCGAATTTTTGCGCAGAGTGCTGCCCGAGCAGCTTGCCAGCCGCTACTTTACGGAAGAACTGAAGCGCTGCGAAGCACTGAAACACGCGTCCGACCCTGTTGAGTACGAGCGTACCCATTACTTCAACGCCATCTGACCCCTGCAAAAGAGAGTGTGTAGGAGAAAGGAGCGAAGGAAATGGGACGTGCACTGATCGTAAGTGCCGGTGCAAGCTCCAACGAGTATATCGCTGCACGGCTGACCGAAATGGGCTACAGCCGCCCGGTGATCATTCCCAGCGGGGCCGAAGCCCGGCGGCGCATGACGGAATCGGATTTTGAGCTGATCGTGGTCAACTCTCCCCTGCCCGATGAATTCGGGCATGAGGTGTGCATCAATGCTGTGGAAAAAACAGATGCCGGTGTCGTGTTTCTGGTCAAGGCCGCACAGGCTGAGCAGCTTTTGGGGCCTTTGAGTGAGCAGGGGGTATTGCTGCTGTCAAAGCCCTTCAGCACCGCCTTTTTTGTGCAGGCCATGCACATGGCGGCGGCAGGCAACCACCGCCTGCTGCGTGCCCGGCAGGAGAACGCCCGCTTACAGGAAAAGATCGCACAGGTGCGGCTGGTCAGCCGGGCAAAATGCTGCCTTGTGGAGCACGAGCACATGACCGAAGCCGAGGCACACCGCTACATAGAAAAACAGGCCATGGATACCCGTCGTGACCGCACAGAAATTGCACAGGAAGTCCTTGAAAATTATGAGGACATGGGTGTATAATATTGGATTGGGAAAAGTATCCTTGCTTTCACCGGCTCATTTTGGGAGAGGCTGAGAGCAAGGCCGTTCACCTGAAAGAATTCACAAAGGTTTATAAGGGAAAGAATTCAGAAAAACAAAAATAGAGGAGGAAATTCTATGGCAGAGAAACAAACCAAATTCATCTTTGTCACCGGCGGTGTCGTCTCCGGCCTTGGCAAGGGCATCACAGCCGCATCGCTGGGCCGTCTGCTCAAGTGCCGCGGTCTGAAGGTGGCCAGCCAGAAGCTGGACCCCTATGTGAATGTGGATCCCGGCACCATGAGCCCGCTGCAGCACGGTGAGGTGTTCGTGACCGACGATGGCACTGAGACCGATCTGGATCTGGGCCACTACGAGCGCTTTATCGACGAGAATCTGAACAAATACTCCAACCTGACCACCGGCAAGGTGTACTGGAACGTACTGAACAAGGAACGTCAGGGTGCATATCTGGGCCAGACCGTGCAGATCATTCCCCACATCACCAACGAGATCAAGAGCTACATCTACAATCTGGCCTCTTCCACCGAGGCTGACGTGGTCATTACCGAGATCGGCGGCACGACCGGTGATATTGAAAGCCAGCCCTTCCTCGAGGCCATCCGTCAGGTGGGTCTGGAGCAGGGCCGCGACAACTGCTGCTACATTCATGTGGTGCTGGTGCCTTACATTTCCGGCTCGGACGAATACAAATCCAAGCCCGCACAGCACTCTGTGAAAGAGCTGCAGGGCATGGGCGTGAACCCGGACATCATCATCCTGCGCGCAGACGGCAGTGTGGGCGGCGACATCCGCCGCAAGATCAGCACTTTCTGCAATGTGAAGCCGGAGTGCGTGATCGAGAACCTGACCATGCCCAGCCTGTACCAGTGCCCGCTGATGCTGCACACCGGTGGTCTGGACGAGGTAGTGGTGCAGAAGCTTAAGCTGGATGTGCCCGCTGCCGACCTGACCGAGTGGAAGCAGGTGGTGTCCCGCATTGCCACCCGCAGCAAGACCTGCAGCATTGCACTGGTGGGCAAATACGTCAAGCTGCACGACGCTTACCTCTCCGTGATGGAGAGCCTGTACCACGCCGGCTTTGAGAACGACAGTCAGGTGGAGATCCGCTGGGTGGAGAGCGAGGACCTGACCGACCAGGCCGCCTGCAAGGAAGCCTTTGCAGATGTGGACGGCATCATCGTACCCGGCGGCTTTGGCGACCGCGGCATTGAGGGCATGATCCAGGCTGCACAGTATGCCCGCGAGAACCATGTTCCCTACTTTGGCATCTGCCTTGGCATGCAGATCATGGTGATGGAGTTTGCCCGGGGCGTTTTGGGCTACAAGGATGCAAATTCCAGCGAATTCACCCCGGATGGCAAGCATAATGTGATCGCCCTGATGGCCGACCAGCAGGGCAACATTCCCAAGGGCGGCACCATGCGTCTGGGTAAATACCCCTGCAAGGTGATGCCCGGCACCAAGATGGCCGAGTGCTACGGCGAGGCTGAGATCTGGGAGCGCCACCGCCACCGCTACGAGTTCAACAACGAGTTCCGTCAGGAGATGCAGGACGCCGGTCTTGTTATTTCCGGCACCAGCCCCGACGGTCGTCTGGTAGAGACTGTAGAGCTGCCCGGCCGTGACTTCCATTTGGGCGCACAGTTCCACCCGGAGTTCAAGAGCCGTCCGAACCGTGCTCACCCGCTGTTCAAGGCATTCATTGCTGCGGCACTCAAGTTCCGCGCCAGCGAGCAGCGCAGCCTGCTGCACATGTAAACCATAAAAATAAGGTGCTGTCTGTGCGGACAGCACCTTATTTTTTACCCATATAATCCATGATCCTGCAAGGCATTATTCATAGTGGTCATTTTCCAGATCACACACCACAAACCGGTCCACGATGCGGGCCATCCCGTGGAACATCTGTTCCGTAAGTTTCTTGCGGATATGCCGGGTAACGGCTTCAATGTTTGTCTGCAACATCTCCACATTCTGGAAGATAGCGTGGTTGATACGTTGCAATACATAGTCGGGCGCGTCGGCTTCCAGAGTAGTCACTTTGTACGTGTCATTGATCAGTCCGCTGCCCAAAGGCTGGATTTCGTTTACTGTACCCTTCGTATTGAAATGGGATACAATGGATTGGAGGTTATTCATGATATTTTATAATAGATTTAAAATTGGTATGCAAATATACGCCTTCCGAATGAAAGCAAAAGTCAAAATTCGTCCGACAAACGCCCAAAAATATACATTTCGACAGACATAACCATAAAAAACAGCCAATAAACATTCCCCCTTTGAGCAAAACGCCTTATATTTGTGTTTGGAACCTTAAAATACCGGAGAAAAAGTGCAAAAGTTTATCAGAACGCTGTTTCTTGTTTTAGTAAGCATAGTTACGGCAAACGTACACAGCCAGAATATCACTTTCAATCATCTGACCACCGACGACGGCCTATCTCAGTTTAGTGTCAACAGTTTGTATATTGATGAAAATGGTATCTTATGGATTGGTACGCGCGAAGGTTTGAACCGCTACAATGGAAACGATATACAGACTTACAAACTGAACAAAAACGATCCCTACAGCCTTTTCTGCAACACCGTGCTCCGCATGGCAGGCGACCAGAACGGGAAAATCTACCTGCTCTGTACCGAAGGGGTTGCCCAGTTCGACCTGACTACTCAACGCTTCACCACCCTCCTGCAAGGAAATATCAATAGCATATATTATAAAAACGGCCTTTTCATCGGAAAAAAGAACGAAATATACCGCTACAATGAGCAAACCGACAACTTCGATCTTTATTACCAGATGGCAGGAGAAAACATCGAAATATCCTGTATGTTCGAAGACAAAGGACACATGTGGATAGGAACCACCAGCGAAGGTGTGTTCAATCTGAAACTAGACGGACATGTGCTAACCCACCCCATCGAGAAAGGAAATATCACCAGTATTTACCAGGACAATGCAGGTGAACTGTGGATCGGAAGCTGGGAGAAGGGACTCTTCCGGGTAAAAACTGACGGAAGCATCGAGAACCTGCGAAACGACCCGAAGAACCCGCACAGCATATCTTCCGATTTCGTGAGAGCCTGCTGTGAGGATAATCTTGGCAATATCTGGATAGGGACTTTCAACGGTCTGAACCGGTACAACAAAACAACAGGACTTTTCCAAAACCATACCTCCAATGAAATGCAGAATGAAGGACTTACACACTCGTCCATCTGGTGCATCGTAAAAGATAATCAGGGCACCTTATGGCTGGGTACTTACTTCGGCGGTGTCAATTACTTCAACCCCGAATATGAAATCTATACCCGGTACAAAGCTTCCATCCATGAAGAAGAAGGATTAAGCAGCCCCGTAGTCGGACGCACCATCGAAGATAAGAACGGAAATCTGTGGATTGGCACGGAAGGAGGCGGACTGAACTTCTACAACCGCCGGACACGTGAGTTCAAATGGTATCTTGCCAGACAGGGACGCAACAGCATCTCCCACAGCAACGTGAAAGCCCTTTATTATGACCCTGCAAAGGAAATCATCTGGATAGGAACCCATCTTGGCGGACTGAACAAACTGGATATCCGCACAGGCGCATTCACGCATTATCTGATGGAAGAAGGGAATCCGGAAACTCTGCCGTCCAATATCGTTCGTGACATAGCCCCCTATCAGAACCAGTTGATTGTCGCTACCCAAAACGGTGTATGCCTGTTCAACCCTCAGACCGGAAAATGTCAACAGCTCTTTAAAGACAGCAAAGAAGGGCGTAAGATAGCTATGGTTGCAGATGTAGAGGTAGATAATAACGGCACGCTCTGGATTGCCGCCACAGGCGAAGGTATCTTCTCCTATCGCTTCGATACCAACAAGCTGACCAATTATCGTCACGACGGGACGCAGGCACATAGCCTCAGCAACAATAATGTGAACAATATTATGCAGGACAGTAAGGGTAACTTGTGGTTCTCCACTTCGGGAAGCGGCCTCGATCTGTACCGTCCCGCTACCAACGATTTCGAAAACTTCGACAAGGGCAAGAATGGACTTGTCAGCGATTGCATCTACGATACACAAGAATCCCCCGTCAGCGGTAAACTGATACTGATTACCAATCAGGGCTTCTCCATCTTCGATCAGAAAGTGGAAAAGTTTCAGAACTACAGCGTGGAGAATGGTTTCCCACTGACAGCTGTCAATGAAAACGCCCTTTGTGTGACACGCGACGGAGAAATCTTCCTTGGCGGTACGCAAGGTATGCTCTCATTCAATGAACTGGAACTTAATTTCACCCCGAAGCCTTACAAGATCATACTTTCCCGCCTCATCGTAAACGGCGCCGAAGTAAAAGTGAGCGATGAAACGGGCATTTTGACGCAATCCCTATGCCATACACGGGAAATCACCCTGAATGCTAACCAAACCATGTTCAGCATCGAATTCGCCACCTCCAACTACGTGGCAGCCAATAAGAATGAAATCATTTACAAACTGGAAGGCTTCTCCGAAGACTGGAATAGCACGCGCGGTCAACCTGTCATCACCTACACGAACCTGAATGCTGGAACATACAATCTGCTGATTAAACCTAAAGGAAAAGAAGAGTCCATCTGTCCGCAGGTGCATCTTACGATTCATGTACTGCCACCTTATTATAAAACTCCGCTCGCCTATCTTATCTATCTGATAGTGACCGGCATCCTTTTGTGGTATCTGGTAAAGACATACAAATCGAGAATAAAGCTGCGTGAATCGTTGAAGTACGAACAGAAGCATATACAAGACGTGGAAGCGCTGAACCAATCGAAATTACGCTTCTTCACCAACATCTCTCACGAGTTCCGCACACCGCTTACGCTCATCGTGTCGCAGGTGGAAACCCTGATGCAATTGCAAAACTTTACACCCACCATTTATAATAAGATACTAAGCATTTACCAGAACAGCATCCAGTTGCGCGAACTCATCACCGAGCTCCTTGACTTCCGCAAACAGGAACAAGGACACATGAAGGTAAAAGTCAGCCCGCACAACATCGTGCATTTCCTTTATGAGAATTACCTCATCTTCATGGAATATGCAAGCAGCAAGCAGATCAATTTCAACTTCGAGAAAGACAGTGAAGGTCTGGAAGTATGGTATGACCAGAAGCAAATGCAGAAGGTAATCAACAACCTGTTATCCAATGCCATCAAGCATACCCAAGCCGAAGACACCATCACACTCAGCATCACCACCGAAGGCAATGAAGCCGTAATTCGCGTGACTGATACAGGCAGCGGTATCGACGCCAAAGAAGTAGATAAGATATTCGACCGCTTCTATCAGACAGAGCAGATGGACAGTCTCACCACCGGCGTAGGTACCGGTATCGGTCTGGCTTTGACGAAAGGCATCGTCGAACTGCACCACGGCACCATCAAGGTAGAAAGCGAACTGGGCAAAGGTAGCAGCTTCATCGTCCGCCTCCGCTTGGGCAACGCCCACTTCAATGCCGAGGAAATCAGCAAGAAGAACGAAGACGTACAGCAAATAGAGCAACCGCAAACTTCCGAAATAGACGCTTCACTCAAAGCCGAACTGGAAGAAAATGCCCCGATTAAGCGTATGCCTGATGTCAAGATGGTTATCGTGGAAGACAACGCCTCCATTCGTGAGATGTTGGAAAACATCTTCCGCCCATTCTATCAGGTGCTGACAGCCGCAGACGGTGAAGAAGGTCTGGAGCTGATACAGAAGAAAATGCCGAATATTGTGGTAAGCGACGTCGTTATGCCCAAAATGTCCGGTACCGAACTCTGCAAACTGATTAAGAATGATTTCAATACCTGCCACATACCGGTAGTACTGCTTACCGCACGAACTGCCGTAGAGCAGAACATTGAAGGACTGCGCATCGGTGCGGACGATTACATCACCAAACCATTCAATACGAATCTGTTGATTTCGCGTTGTAACAACCTGGTAAATTCACGCATTCTTTTGCAGGAAAAGTTCAGTAAACAACCACAGGCTTATGCGCAGATGCTTGCCACCAACCCGATAGATAAGGAAATCCTGGACCGCGCCATCAGCATCATCGAAAAGAATCTGGATAATACGGAATTTAATGTCAACATCTTCGCCCGCGAAATGGCTATGGCACGCACCAACCTGTTCACCAAACTGAAAGCCATCACCGGACAAACACCGAATGACTTCATCCTGACCATCCGCCTGAAAAAAGGCGCCCTGATGTTGCGGAACAACCCGGAACTGAACATCACCGAGATATCGGACAAGATAGGTTTCAGCTCTTCGCGCTACTTCTCAAAGTGTTTCAAGGATGTATATCACGTCAGTCCGCTTGCCTACCGCAAAGGGGAAGACGCCGACAAAGAGGAGAAAAACGAGGAAGACGAAGAGGGCTGACGAACCGCTTAAATGTTCCACTCCGTTCCACCGAATTGAAACAAAAGATTCTCTCTTGAGAAACAAAACTTTCTTGCCTAAGGAACAAGAGTTTCTTACCTGAGAAACAAACGCTCCAATACAGTGGAACAGAAGTGTCACTACCATGAAACGGAATTGGCAATAGATTCGCCCTCATTACGGTATTGAACTTTGTACATTTTCGCCCTTCTCCTGTACTTCATTATACACATAATCCGGAGAAAGCCATTACCTTTGACCTCAGAAATAACAATCTAAAGTCAAAGAACTATGAAACAATTTTCCCCTTTATGGTCTCTCCTCCCGGGCGCAGCCCTGATAGCCGGATGCGGAAATCCATCGAAAAAAGAAGCCACCGACCACACCCGTCAGAAACCTAATGTAATATATCTGATTGCCGACGACCTGGGCATCGGTGACTTGAGTTGCTATGGCGCTACCAAGATAAGCACTCCCAACATCGACCGCCTTGCCGGACAAGGTGTACAGTTCACCAATGCCTATGCCACTTCCTCTACCAGTACTCCTTCCCGCTTCGGTCTGTTGACGGGCATGTATCCCTGGCGACAGGAGAACACGGGAATCGCTCCGGGTAACTCTGAACTGATTATCGACACAGCCTGTGTCACTATGGCCGATATGTTCAAGGCAGAAGGCTATGCCACCGGTGCCGTAGGCAAATGGCATCTGGGACTCGGTCCCAAAGGTGGTACGGACTTCAATCATCTGATAAAGCCTAATACCCAGGATATAGGCTTTGATTACGAATACATCATTCCCGCCACAGTTGACCGTGTACCTTGCGTATTCGTTGAAAACGGACATGTAGTAGGTTTAGATCCCAACGATCCCATTACCGTCAACTATAACCACAAAGTGGGTGACTGGCCTACCGGATTGGAGAATCCGGAACTTGTAAAGCTGAAACCCAGCCAGGGGCATAACAATACGATTGTGAATGGTATTCCCCGCATTGGTTGGATGACCGGTGGTAAATCTGCTCTTTGGGTGGATGAGGACATTGCAGATGTAATCACAGGCAAAGCAAAAGATTTTATTATCAAGCATAAAGACGAACCTTTCTTTATGTACATGGGTACGCAAGATGTACATGTTCCACGCGTCCCCCACGCCCGTTTCGCCGGAAAGAGCGGTATGGGAACCCGCGGTGACGTAATCCTGCAACTGGACTGGACTGTGGGTGAGATTATGAATACTCTGGACAGTCTGAACCTTGCGGATAACACCATCTTTGTATTCTGTAGTGATAACGGCCCTGTCATTGACGACGGTTACCAGGATCAGGCCCTCGAACTGCTGAACGGTCACACTCCTATGAAGCAATACCGTGGTGGAAAGTACAGTGCCTATGAAGCCGGAACACGTATTCCCTTTATTGTACGTTGGCCTGCCGGTATTCAGCCTTGCAAACAGCAAGCTCTATTCTCTATGATCGATGTGTATGCTTCTTTAGCCGCGTTACTGAATCATCCGCTTACACCTGCAACTGTTGCTCCCGACAGCCGTGACCAACTGGCCACTTTCTTAGGGAAAGACAATACCGGATGCGACTATGTAGTACAGCAGAATTTGAACAATACTTTATCGATTATTCAAGGAACATGGAAGTACATCGAGCCAAGTGATAAGCCCGCCATCGAACACTGGACTAAAATGGAGTTAGGGAATGATCCAAAGCCCCAACTGTACAATATTTCCATAGATCCGTCGGAGAAAGATAACGTTGCAGCAGCACATCCGGAGATGGTAAAAGAGCTTTCAGCACTACTGGAACAGGTGAAGGCCGGAAAGAACCAAGGAATAAAGTAAGGAATCGTACAGAACGGGGGTTCTTTATCAAGAATGTACAAATTCGTACTTTTTGCGAACTATTAACGAAAGTAGACTTCTATCCAATCGCATACATTTGCGTTGGAATTCGAGTCGTTTAACGATAAAGAACAACCTTTTTTAATAACTAATTAATTTAATATTTATGAAACAGAAATCAAGCCTCTTGAAAGCGCTAAGTATCATGTTACTTTTTGTTCTGTTTGCAACACAAGCAAAAGCACAGGGAATAACAGTTACTGGTACTGTAAACGACAACTTAGGTCCTGTTATCGGTGCATCCGTAGTGGTAAAAGGAACCGTTAATGGTTGCATTACAGATTTGGATGGAAACTTCAAATTAACAAATGTACCTTCAAAAGGTACTTTAGTCGTATCTTTTGTAGGTTACCAGACACAAGAGATTGCTGTCAACAATCAAACGAAATTCACTATTAATTTAAAGGAAGATGCTCAACAACTGGATGAAGTCGTTGTTGTGGCAGTGGGGTATGGTGACGTAAAGCGTCGCGACTTAACCGGTTCTATCGGTAAAGCCAATATGGATGACCTGACAAAAACTCCTATCAACAATATTGCCGAATCTCTAGGCGGACGTATAGCAGGTGTTCAGGTGTCTTCTTCCGACGGTGGCCTAGGAGATAACTTCAATATTGTTATTCGCGGTGCCGGCTCATTAACTCAAAGTACTGCTCCTCTTTATGTTATTGACGGTTTTCCAATGGAAAGCTCAAGTATGGGCGCGCTCAATCCAAACGACATCGAATCAATTGACGTACTAAAAGATGCTTCAGCCACAGCTATTTATGGTTCCCGTGGTGCCAATGGCGTCGTTATCATTACCACTAAAAAAGGCAAAGCCGGAAAAACAATGGTTACCTATAACGGTAGCGTAAGTTTTAGTACTGTTAGAAACAAAATGGATGTCATGAATGCCTATGATTTTGCATGTATGCAGAAAGAAATCATGGCAGGCAATACAAAAGAAGTAGACGGTGAAATGGTTGACGAATTTGAATACTTTTATTTAAAGAACGGACTGACACTTGACGATTATAAAACAATGAAGAATTATAACTGGCAAGATGAAATCTATCGTACTGCTTTAAGTCATAACCATCACGTTGCTTTAAGCGGTGGTACGGACAAAATGGACTACACCGCATCTCTGTCATACAGCAACCAAGAAGGCGTTATTATACGTTCCGATTTAAATCGCTATCAAGGTCGTTTCAACTTGAATCAAAGAATCAACAAGAGCATTAAAGTTAATGCGAATGTTAACTATGCCAGTGTTACTCAGAATGGTCCTAATCCATCTATCAACACTTCTCAGTCTTCCAACTCATTAATGTACAGTGTATGGGGCTACCGCCCTGTTTCCCCTTCCGGTTCCGACCTTTTGGCAGAACTTTATGACGAAGATGTAGATATAAACAATGATTATCGATTCAATCCGGTAAAATCTGCACAAAACGAATATCGCCGTAAGATTACAAATACCCTGCAAGCTAATTTGGGTGTAGAATGGGAAATCATCAAGAACCTGAAGTTAAAAGTAACAGCCGGCTATACAGGCAAAGACTATAAGAACGAAGAATTCAACAATTCTCAAACACGTACCGGTAATAGTCATCCGAATAATACTCAGAGTAAGGGAGTCAATGCCTATCTATATCAATCAGAAAGCAGAAGCTATCTGAATGAGAATACGTTGAGTTATGTTTTCAACAAGAAAAAACATAATCTAAACACCCTGTTGGGTATTACTTTCCAGAAAAACACCAGCTACTATCATGATGTCAGCGTTTCTCATATTACTAATGAATCATTAGGCATGGCTGGCTTAGGAAATGGTGATGTTCCTGTTGTCAGCGCTTCTAAGGGAGAAAATGCTCTGATGTCTTATTTGGGACGCTTAAACTACAATTATGATTCAAAATATTACGTTACTTTCTCCATGCGTGCTGATGGTTCATCCAAATTTGCACCAGGCAATCGTTGGGGGTATTTCCCTTCAGGCTCACTGGCTTGGGCTTTTGGACGTGAAAATTTTGTAAAAGATAATCTTACATGGCTATCTAATGGTAAATTGCGTGTCAGCTACGGTCTCACAGGTAACAATCGTATTGGAGATTATGATTACATGGCTCGCTTGTATGCAAGTGAGAACACTTACAAATATCCTTGGGACAGCACTTTCTATCCAGGATACTATGTTTCCAGCATTGCTAATCCTAACCTAAAATGGGAAACGACCGAGCAATATGACTTTGGTTTGGATTTAGGCTTCTTGGATGGACGCTTAAACCTGAATATTGACTACTATATCAAAACAACCAAAGATCTGCTGATGAATGCCGATACTCCTGCCAGTTCCGGTTATGCTACTACCCGTCTTAACATTGGAGAGTTACGCAATACAGGATTTGAAGTTACTTTAGAAAGTACTAACATACAGAATAAGAACTTTACCTGGTCATCCAGCTTCAATATAGCATTCAATAAAAATAAAATCTTGTCTTTGAACTACGGACAGGAACAGATGACAAGTTACATCAGCTGGGATCAGAAATTCAGAAATCAGATAGCCTATGTCAGTCGGGTAGGCGAATCTGCCGGTAAAATGTATGGTTTCGTATATGATGGAACATATAAAGAAGAAGACTTCAATATCACTATCAATGAAAACGGGAAGAAAACTTACGAACTGAAACCAGGAGTTCCTAAATTTAAAGATGGTTGCCAACCCGGTGATCCAAAATATAAGAACGTCGATGGCAGCGAAGATAATCTGATCACAGATAATGACCGGACAGTAATTGGCAACGGACATCCACTGCATACAGGTGGTTTCACTAACAATTTTGTCTATAAAAACTGGGATTTAAATATTTTCTTGCAATGGAGCTACGGTAATGATATATTCAATGTGAATCGTCTCGTAATGGAAAATCCAGGAGCTAAAAAACAGTTGAACCAGTTCGCATCTTATAAGAATCGCTGGAGTGAAAGCAATCCTACCAGCAACATCCCCCGTGTAAGAGCAGTTGGTGCTGATGAATACAGCTCACTGTACGTAGAAGATGGATCATTCCTGAAATTGAAAACAATCTCTTTAGGATATAACTTTGATGCCAAGACTTTGAAGAGAATAGGTATCAGTGCAGCAAGGGTATTCGTTTCTGCTGAAAATATCGCTACCATTACGGGATATTCCGGTTCAGATCCTGAGGTTTCTACACGTCACTCTGTGTTGACTCCTGGTTTTGACTGGTCGGCTTATCCTCGTGCATTCAATGCTTCACTTGGTGTAAATGTAACTTTCTAATTACTAAACTGAAAAACGAATATGAAGAAAATAAAAAATCTCTTTAAAAAGGTATGTTTGTGGTCACTCGTGGTAACAATGGCTTCATGTGACTTCCTCGACACAAAGCCTTATGATTTTGTGGCTCCTGAAACGTTCTACCAGAATGAGAAAGATTGTACAATGGCTTTAGCCGGAGTATATTATACCCTGGTAAAAGGGACTGTTTACGGCAATAATTATTCACTGATGTTCTCCAACACAGATGATTTAAGTTATTTTGCCCGCGAATTTGATGGAAATCCAGTAAAGAACCACGGTGCGGTCTGCAATACTCATGATGCTGCCAATGCACAACTTTTCGATACATGGACAGATCTTTACGATGGTATTAATAATGCCAATGTGTTACTTGATAACATTGATAAAGCTGAATTTCCCGCAGATAAAGAGTATGTAAGACAGCGTATCAAAGGCGAAACCAAATTTCTGCGTGCCTACTATCACTTCCTTTTGGTACAAGGATGGTATGAAGTACCTATCCGTACAGAAACGGTTACAGACATAGCTACGAGTAGTAAAGCTGCCACTCCCCATGCAGAAGCACTCGACTGGATTATCCAGGAAATGGAAGACTGCATCGACATGGTAGATGACAAAGAATATGATAAATCGCCTTCTCATGTAAAGAAAACCATTGTCGAGGGTATCTTGGCACGCGTATGCCTGTGGCGCGCCGGTTATCCAAGCGAAGGTGGACAGCCTTTTTATGAAAAAGCCGCCAAATATGCTAAAGCTGTTTATGATTCCAAGAAGCACAAGCTGTATCAAAATGATATTTATGCTATCTGGAAAATGATGGCTTCCGACCAATACGATCCTGTATATAATGAAAGTATGTGGGAAGCGGAATTCATCGGTACCCGTGATGACGGTAAATATACAGAGGGTCGTATGGGTAATGAAATCGGTAATATGCAAAATGCAAATTGTGGAAAAGGATATGGCGCCGCTTTTTATGCCGGTTCACTCATCCTTTGGGATCTATACGAAAAAAATCCTGGTGACATAAGACGTGATCTGGCTATGGCTCCTTACCAAATTGCCGCCAATGGAACAGAAAAAGCATGGGGCAAAACAGCTATTGTAGAACGTTGTTGCGGTAAATTCCGCCGTGAATGGGAAAAGAGTACCCCTCAGCACAAAAATTTCACTGAAGAAAACTTCCCCATTTTACGCTACGCTGATGTTCTTTTAATGCTGGCAGAGGCAGAATTAGAATCCAAAGGGGTTACCACTCTAGCCGTATCTGCCATCAATGAAGTACGCACGCGTGCCGGAATCGGTAAATTGCCGGAAACAATTTCTGTAGATGAACTTCGCCAAGAAATTCGTGATGAACGTGGACGTGAACTTTGCTTCGAAGCATTACGTAAATATGACCTGATCCGTTGGGGTATTTATGTAAAGACCATCAGTCAGAACTTGGCAAATGCTATTGAAGATGCACGTTGGTCAACCAAAAAGGCAAACAGAAGCGGTGCTGAAGGTTTTACCAAAAGTACTCAGAACAAACACCAGTTCTTGCCAATCCCCAATAAAGAACTGTCTGTGAATACCAAGTTAGAACAAAACAGCTATTGGAATCCAAAGAAATAGCAATATACATGACTTCTAACCTTAAAATGAAATCAAATAGACCTTAATCAATTTGATATGTGTGGGGAGAGTGACCGTGAGGTTCCTCTCCTTCTTTCTATCAAACTTAAAAACAATATACCAGATGACCCAAAAACACTTATTATTTATTCTTGTACTGCTATGCGGTCAAGTATCCTTTGCCCAACTGATAGGTTTTGAGACTGGAATTCCCAAACAGTTTCAAACAAGTGATAAAGGAAAAATAACTTTATCTACTCAGTACTATAAAGAAGGGAAACAAAGCCTGGAATGGGATTTCCGCTCCGGTTCCAAACTCAATGTATCTCTGGAACAGCCTCTCACCCTTGATGAGCGAATAGAAAATTCATACGGAATAACTTTATGGATTTATAACGAGGTTCCCCAGCAAGATTCTATTCGTTTTGAGTTTCTTTCTCCCCAAGGAGATATATCTTATTGGTTCAGTTTCCGATTGGCATCGGCTGGCTGGCGCGCTTGCTGGATTGGCTTCCAACACATGAAAGGAGATAAACAAAATAAAGAAATAGCAAGCTATCGGCTGGTAGCCCCTGAACGAAAAGGCCGTATATTTCTAGACCGTTTGACTTTCCCTGTAAAAAAGATGAACGACCGTACTACCCCCGATTTACAGATGCCTTACAATAACTCCCTCTCGTATCGCGACCTGTGGCATTGGTGCCGGGTTTGGCAATGGGAACAATATAAGTATGATATTCCATTACCTTCCGCCCTCAATCAAGCAGAAAAAGACGAACTCCGTATTGTAGAACAGCGGTTAACCACCGCCATCGATATTCAGAAAGCACCAAAAGAAGCTGTTTCCAAAGCATACGATGTTTTTCAGAAAGCCAATATTCAACGCTCTGGGACAGGATTCACAGGTGCTCCTATCCTGCCCCCCGATGAGCTGAACCGTTCCAAAGGAGAAATATCCTGGAATGACTTGGAAACAATGCTCTCCGGATTTGCCTACGATGCTTATTACAATCATTCGGAAACTTCCCACCAGAATTACTTCACCGTCTGGGACTTCGCCATAGACCAAGGATTCGCTTTCGGTAGCGGGATGGGAACCAATCATCACTATGGATATCAGGTACGGAAAATTTATACTACAGCCTGGTTAATGCGCGACGCTATTTGGAAGGCTCCCAACCGGGAGAATATCTTAACCACTCTCATTTTCTGGTCTGCCTTACAAGAAACCCGCCAACCTTACCAATACGGAAGAGATGAATTACTGGACAGTTGGCATACTCTTTTAATGGCCAAAACAGTTTCAGCACTACTATTCACTGACAAGCGGGAACGAGTACGCGCACTGAAAGGCCTTTCCCGTTGGGTATCCTCTTCTCTTCAATACACTCCGGGCACTATCGGAGGTATCAAAGTAGACGGAACCACTTTCCACCATGGCGGTTTCTATCCAGCCTATACCACAGGAGTACTCGCCATGGTAGGCCAATTTATTTCCTTAACCAATAATACCGCCTATGAACCTACCGAAGAGGCTCGTCAAGTTCTGAAATCTGCCTTTATTGCCATGCGTAACTACTCTAATAAATATGAATGGGGAATTGGTATTAGTGGACGGCACCCTTTCGGCGGCTCGATGAAGGCGGATGACATAGCTGCTTTTGCTTATCTTGCCCTATCAGGAGACTTATCAGGAGAAGGCAATGCCTTCGACCACCATCTGGCAGCAGACTATCTGCGGCTTTGCGAAAAGGATACCCCCGAAGCACGTTATTTCAAAGCGCAGGGCATTGCTCCCACCTCCGCTCCACAAGGTTTCTTTGTATATAACTATGGGGCAGCGGGTATCTTCCGGAGAAGCGATTGGATGGTAACCTTAAAAGGTTATACCACTGACGTCTGGGGATCTGAGATTTATCGAAAAGATAACCGTTATGGACGTTACCAAAGTTATGGTTCCGTCCAAATTATGGGATACCCTTCACGCCTTGCCAGCGGTTACGATGAGAACGGGTGGGATTGGAATCGCCTGCCGGGAACTACAACCATCCATTTACCATTCGAGTTGCTCGACAGTCCACTACCGGGAACCACCATGGCTCATTCTAAAGAAAATTTTTCAGGCAGTAGTTCTCTCGAAGGTAAAAACGGCATGTTTGCTACAAAACTGATGGAACGTGAACTGAAAAACTTTACTCCAGATTTCGTAGCCCGCAAATCAGTCTTCTGTTTTGAGAACCGGATGATATGTTTAGGTAGTGGGATTAAAAATAGTAATAACAACTATTCTACAGAAACAACTTTATTTCAGAGCCTCTTCCACAAAGGCATAAGCAGCATTCATATCAATGGAGATGAACATAAAGAAGTAGGATTCTATCAAACAATTAATTGCAAAGCAGAGCAGCCCACCTGCATCAAAGACAGTTATAATAATTATTATTTTGTCAAGGATGGAGAAATAAAAGTTCAGATAGCGGAACAAAAATCACTTCATGAGAAAACACGTGCTGTCACCCATGGCACTTTCGCATCCTCATGGATTGATCACGGCAAAGCTCCAAACAATGCAACTTACGAATACATGATATGGATACAACCTACTGATGAAGAATTAAAAAAGCAAGTATTGCAAAGCTATGAAGTATTGCAACGCGATAATGATGCACACATTGTTCATGATTACAAAACTGGCATTACCGCTTATGTACTATTTGAATCATTCGAATCACAGACTGATAAACTATTCCATAGTATACCTGCTGAAACAATGGTAATGTACCGGAATGATAATGATAAAATCATTCTAAGTGTTTGTGACCCAAATCTGAACATTAGCGAAAAGACTTATACAACCAAAGAGCCCAGCCGTATCATAAAGAAGCAACTGGAGTTAAAAGGCTTATGGAAACCAGCAAAGGATAGTAAACAAACGGAAATCTCTTATAAAGCCAATAGTACAAATCTCACTGTTTACTGCCAACATGGACAACCTGTAGAAATAACACTAATTAATCTCCCACAATAGGGTTAAAAAGCCATAGAATAATGATTAGCACATAAGTATGTACAGATTCGTACTATTTACGAACTATAAACGAAA
>ERZ779840.1935-NODE-1935-length-18776-cov-6.137439_pt1 | contig 18776 bp, 17 predicted proteins | sample MGYA00511561_ERZ779840 | MGnify/ENA primary metagenome ERZ779840 (study PRJEB29588, sample SAMEA2162036) | human gut metagenome | biome: human gut; feature: human-associated habitat; material: faeces | place: Denmark | collected 2008/2010 ...
TGCTCGACTAAATCATCAAATTCATCAGCATCAATATCGGTAATCTCCGAGTCTGCTTCGGAATCCTCCGCTTCTTCTGTCTGCTGTTCACTGCCAGCTGTTTCGGATTCGGTTACCGCTTCACTCCCTGCAGTTTCTGTCTGCGTTTCTGTTTCTTTCTCACGCACAATCAGCTTTCGGCTGATCTGGTACTTCGGATGCTCCTGATTTACCGGTTCCACATAATAGACCGCTTTGTAAGTGTCCGCATGATCTGTCGTAAAATCCTCATCCTTGTCATTCTTTGCTTCCTCAAATGTGACTTTGACCTTGTTATCATCCTTGATTTCCAGTCCTGTGTAATCTGATTTCACATCAAATACACTGCCTGTTTCGATTTCATAATCTTTGGCAGTCACCACCTCATCTTCATCCAGAAGGTCTTTCACTTCCTCATAAAGTGGAGGTTTTTCCTCTGGCTGGATCTCCGCTGCATATGCCGTCATCGGAGACAGCACTGTACTAAGCATTGTCATGCCTGCCAGCAAGCCAGATACTACTTTTCTAAAATTACCTTTTTTCTTCATGCTAAGGTCCTCTCTTTCATATATTTGTATTAAAACAGACAGTCCTTAGACTGCCTGCAATACACTACTTATCGTTGTGGAAAAATAAGATTGAACTGTACATTTCCCTCTCCGGGATCGACCATCTCCACAGTTGCTTCATACTGTCTCCCTGTTTTTCTTGATACCAGATCCTTATAATGGATTTTTCCTTTAGACAGGAACTTCTTTGCTGCCGCCTTATCCATCTTTTTCCCCTGGCTTGCAAGGAATTTATCATTCTTCCATAAGGCAAAAGCACAGTTCCGGTCAGAACAGTAAAAGTTTACTTTTCCTTCCCTGACATCTGCTCCACAGCGGGGACATTTGCCAATGACTTCTCCTTTTGCCTTTCCCTGAAACTGATTTTTCTTCTCTTCTGAAATCCCCTGATACCTGGCAACCAGTTCCTGCATCAGCTCTGTAATCCCATTTAGGAATTCATCTGCTGTCTCTGTATTCTGGGCAATGTGATTCAATGCCATTTCCCACTCTGCGGTCATCTTCGGAGATTTAATCTCATCCGGCAGAACCGTAATCAGTACATTTCCATCATCTGTCGGCACCAGATTTTTCTTTTCCCTTTTCACAAAGCCAGACTGAATCAGTTTTTCAATGATTGCTGCCCTTGTTGCAGGAGTACCAAGTCCTTTCTTTTCTGTATCTTCGGTCAGCTCTTCATTCCCTGCACGTTCCATCGCAGAAAGCAGGGTATCTTCTGTGTACTGTTTCGGTGGCTGTGTAAAATGCTCCGATACAAAAGAATCACAGGGACCATAATGCTTGCCTGCCCAGATATCCAACTCCGGCTCTTCTTTTTCTGCAATGATTCCAAAGAACTGTTTCAGTTTTTTCTCAATTGTCTTGAACCCTTCCTGTTTTGTTTTCTTTGCATTGAGATAAAACGTATGATAATTGCAGGTAATCTGACATTTATGACTCTCATAAATATAAGGATCTGCAGTTGCTGTCAGAACCCTGGCACTGATCAAATACAAAATCTTGCGGCTTCGTTCTTTCAGTTCACCAATATCTGCTTTGGCTACTTCCATGGTTGGGATAATCGCATGGTGATCGGATACTTTCTTTGAATTTAATACCTTACTCACGTCCGGTTGATATTCCAGACCTTCAGCATAAGGCATTTTCCCAAATAACATCTGAATCAGAGTTTCTGTACTTTCTCCCATCTCATCTGTCAGATACTGGCTGTCTGTTCTCGGATAAGTGACAAGCTTCTGCTCATACATCTCCTGCACAGCATCCAATGTCTGCTGTGCGGTATAGCCAAACATTCTGTTAGCTTCCCTCTGCAGGGTGGTCAGATCATAAAGCTTCGGAGGGCGGACCGTTTTCTCTTTCACATCATCCTTCTCCACTTCGCACATGCGCTCCTGACACTCTGCAGCCACTTTATCTGCATCTTCTTTTTTCTGAAAATTCTCTGTGACCGCATCCATATCGTCAAATTTGATATGAGCCATATAATATTTCTCTTTGGTAAATTCCTTGATCTTCTGATTTCGATCCACGATCATGGCAAGTGTTGGTGTCTGTACTCTTCCAACTTTCAGATTCTGGTTATACAGAACGGAAAAAAGACGGCTCGCATTGATTCCCACCAGCCAGTCAGCCTTTGCCCTGCAAAGAGCTGACTGATAGAGACTGTCATAACACGAACCGTCTTTTAATGACGCAAATCCATCTTTAATTGCCTGTTCTTCCATGGAAGAGATCCAGAGTCGCTTCATCGGCTTTTTACATCCTGCCTGCTCATACACCAGACGGAAGATCAGCTCACCTTCACGTCCTGCATCAGTGGCACAGATCACTTCATCTACTTTGGAATCTCTCATCAGTTTTTTCAAGATTCCGAACTGCTTCTTTGTGCCCTCCAAAATCTTGTGTTTCCAACATTCCGGCACAATCGGCAGATCTTCATATCTCCATTTTTTATATTTTTCATCGTATTCCGATGCATCACATAATCCAACCAGATGTCCTACGCACCAGGAAACGATATAACCGTTTCCCTCCACGTAGCCATCTTTTCTTGTTCTGGCTCCAAGCACGGAAGCCAGTGCCATCGCAACCGATGGCTTTTCTGCAATCACTAATTTCATTTACTCCTGCTCCTCTTCTTCATCTTCCAGCACATTATCGTCAAAATCTTCATCTCTCAGGATTTCCGGTTCTGTACTTTCTTCCTGCTCATCTGCATCGTCTACTTCCCGCTTTTCAGACTCTGAATCTTCGGATTCATCTTCATCCTCTTCCATCTCATCCTCGTCATCATATTCATGCTTTGGTTTATAGACTTTGAAGTAATATCCTCCTGCCGCAGCTCCGACTGCAACCAGTGCAATCAAAAGATACGTTCCAAATGGACTTTTATCTTCAGGCATCTGAATATCATCCTCTACCTTATCTTTCTCGGCTGACTCTGTCGTTTCCGGCTTTTCTTCCTCTGCTTTTTTCTCTGGTTCTGCATAAACCGTATCTACTTCCGGAAGTGTCACCGAATCAGAAAGTGTGAAGTTCATCAGATCTTTTTCACTGACTTCTGTAAGGAAATACACATTATCCTGAGATTTTGAATTGTCAATAATCAGATAGAAAATCTTACCACTCTTAGTTGAAATGGTATAAAACTCTTTTGTGCCTTCCGTAGCTGTTTTGGTAACAGAATCTGCTGTCTCGCCTTCTTTATTAAGCTGTTCCTCAATACCTGTCACTGTCCGATCATCCACGGTTCCTTTTGCATCTGTTGGCTCAGAAGCCTGTGCATCCTGCGGAAGTGGTGAAGTCGTTGTTTTCTCAGTCCCAGTTGCATCTGCACTGGTCGTAGTTGCCATTGCACCATTACTGTCACTGGAAGTTTTCTGTTTCTCTGCCTGCTTCTTTGCCCATTCATAATAAGGATTCTGCAGTACATACTTTTCCGAAGTATTTCCGGCACCGTCTGTTACCGTAATCTCAATCTGTTTTGTAGTAAAATCTTTCTGTGTCAATTGCACTCTCAGCATCCCATCCTTCAAGTCTGTATAAGTGGTGCCATTGACTGTTACTGCAGTAATCCCGGATACTGTATCATTCCCCTGAATCGTCAGCACACCATCTGTCAGGGAAGCAGAGAGTGTCGGCTTTTCCGTGTCATAACACTTAATAGAGCGATTCTGCTCATAGACCTTCCCCTCACCATCTGTCACACGCACGTACACTGTCTGGTTTCCAGTAATCGTGATACTTCCGCTTCCAGTTACATCCTGCCAGCTTCCATCTTTTCCTGCTTTTGCTTCAATCTTTGCTATTGAGAAACCTTCCGGCATATGGCTGGCATCTACCGTAACAGCAATGGTTGTTTCTCCCTGTTTCCAGCCATCCGGTTTCTCAATCGTGATTGCAGGTGTGGTATTCTCAGCTGCATAAGCAGTCTGTGTCTGGAGCAAAGGTGTTGTCAGGCAAAGAAATGTCGTTGCTGCAAGCAATCCTTTTTTCACGCTATTTTTAGATTTCTTCTGTTTCATCTTCTCTAAATTCATCATCAGACCTTGTTTCCTCCTTCTGTATTTCTACCCTGCCGGGCAGTTCATTTTTCATTCTCTTTTTGAAAGCTTCCAATTCCGGAATACTCATATCCATTGCACGGATAATTCTTACAATTTCCAGATTTTCCGCTTCTGTTTTTGCAATCTCCGCAGCCTTGAACCGCTTTAAATCTGCTTCATATCTGGCTTTGGATGCTTCCATTTTTTCCTTGGCTTTCTCATAATCTGCCGTTGCTTTTTCAAGACTTTTCATCTCTTCTCCTTTCCGGACGGCTGATACAGCCGCCCTTTTTTCTTACCATCGTCCAAATCCATAGAAATGGCTCTGCCAGTATGGAGAATTGATGGACGTATACTGCACCGGATGTCCACAATGGATCATCTGACCATTGCCTACATAGATTCCGATATGCGTTACCGGCTCCCCTGCGTCGTAAGTTCCAGTAAAGAAAATCAAATCTCCCGGCTGTGCCTCCGACTGGGATACTGGTGTACAAATGTTGTACAGTCCCTGTGCTGTTAGTCTTCCTGTATTCCTTACACCAGAGTTTGTCAGACAGTAGCTTACAAATCCGGAACAATCGAATCCACTTGGGGAATATCCACCCCATACATATGGTGTTCCAAGATATCTCGCTGCTTCATTTAACAAACGCTGTGCTGCTTCACTGGTATATTCATTGCCGCCAAATCCTGCCCCTTCTCCTGTTTCCAGATAAAAGATCGGGTTTAACCGCTCTCCATTTTTCAGAAGTTCAATGTGAAGATGGCTTCCTGTAGAATTTCCAGTATTTCCTACAAGCCCTATCTCATCACCTTTCGTGACGGATGCTCCTGCAGATACACTCCGGCTGCTTAAATGTGCATACCGCAGTTCATAGCCTTTACTGTCCTTGATTACAACATAATTGCCATAGCTGTCGTTATAAGCAGAAGTTGTAACCGTTCCGGTCAGCCCTGCCATTACTTTTGTCCCTTCCGGTGCTCCGATATCCATACCATTATGAAGCTGATTTGCTCCTGATATTGGATGAATCCTGTATCCATAATAGCTGGTCACACTGGAATACCAGTTAAAATCAACCGGTGTTGCAAACATCTGCAAGTTGCCTTTTGTATCGTTGTAGGCACTGAACAGTTCTTTCTGGAAAAATCCCAGCCTGTCCTGACAGATTGACATCAGGTTTCCACTATTTAAGGTGACATTCAGCACATCTACATCTCTTGTCCTGGTCACTTCCACTTCATTGCTTCCATTATCATCTGCCAGATAACATTCCCATGTCTGATGTCCATGTGCAGATGCTGCCGCATGACTGTCATAATAGACATCAAATTGTACACCGTATCTTGCGAAAGCTCCGGTATCTTCTACCGTATATTCGACACCATTCATAACTACCTTTGTTCCCATTGGTACAAACGGATTGGAAGCATCTACCGCTAAGGTATGATTGGCAGTTGGATATGCTCCACTGGCAGTCGGTCCTCCGCTCCAAATACCACAACAAATTGGGCAGTTACAATACCCACTGGTCACAACCTGTCCCAAAGATTCTCCAACTCTTACAGTTGCTGTCTCTGTCACAGTCTCATTGACTGCTTCTGTTTCTAACCGATACTGCAATGCAAAAAGAGCATCCAGTTCTGGCTTTACCTGTTCAAAGGTAAATTCTTCATACTTTGCTGACAGATAACTGATCAGGATAAACGGATCATGCTCAATAGGTCCGATGTTATATCGGTATTCCTCATGTCCCGGTTCTTCAGATTCCATGTTGTTGATCCGCTCCTGCAGATTAGCTTCCAGCTGTGTGTAATACAGTTCCGCTTCCCGGATTGCCTGATCCGATGACAGATAACTGGTTCCGGTATAAGTGATCACATTTTGTAAAAACACTGCAGAGCATGACGTGACATTCGTTATGATCAGAAACATCAATCCGATCAGAACTGCTACACTGATATACACCTTCCGGTTTTCTTTAAAGAAGTTGGTGACCTTACCGCCAATCTTCTTAATATAATCAATCGTACCTTTTGTAGCTGTTCCTACTGTCTGTTCACTTCGCTTCGCTTTGGCATAATCCCGTTTGATCTGTTGCTTCTGAATCTGTTTTTTCAGCTTCTTCTGCTCCTGATGGGATGCAGCCTGTGCCTGTTTCTCTTCCTGTCTTTCAAGTCTGCTTCTTTTTCTGGATGCCCACTGTTTCCTGCGTCTGGCACTTCTCTGTTCCAGCCGGTAAACACCTTCGCCGCTTTCTTCTAACTTATGGGCACCTTCTACCGCCGCATTATCGTCTTCATTTTTGCTGATCTCACGGTGCAATGCTACGGAAGTTGCACTTCCTGCTTTCTTGACAACAGAAGTTTTTTCTGTTTTCACAGATTCCCCTTCACCAAACTTCAAACGGGATTTTTTCTTTCCAGGAGTTTCTCCTTCATTTGCCTGATAGACCTGTGCTTTCTTGGAATGCTGCTTTGCTTCCTTTTTCTTTCTTGCTTCTTCATAAGAAAACTTTTTGGCTTTTTCTTTCTGTTTCTGATGGCGGAAATTGACTCCATCCGTATCCATCTGGTTCAATTTCTCCATATCTTTGTCATTTTTCACAGAAGCACCAGTTTCCTCATAAGCAAACTTCAAACGTTGTTTTTGTTTTGGCTTTTTGCTGCCACCTGTCTGATTTCTCCGGCTGTCTCCTCTGTTTTCTGATAGATCAGCACGTTTTTCTTTCAGTCTCCCTGACTGTCCGGCTTCGGATTTTTCTGCAAGTCTGGATTCTTTTCCGACTTCAGCACGGATTCTTTTTCTATTTTGCTGTTTACTACTCTGTCCAAAATCCTCACTTTGCTTCTCTGTCCGTATCAGTTCCGGTGCATCTCTGGATTTTTGCACAGAGGGTCGAATATTTTTCCCACTCCGTTCAGACTGGCGGGGAGACTTATCCACAAGGTTTTCTTCTTTTTCCCCCTGTTTTCTTCCCATCTGCACATCACCGACACGGTTACTGACACGAACAGAAGATTTATCTGTCAGGTTTTCTTCCACCAGACCATCCTTGGTCATCTTTTGGACTTTCTTGTCCCTGACTTTCATTCTCTGTTCTGCCACTACTTACTCCTCCTTCTTCGGATACCCTTTCCCTGCCTGTAATAAGCAGAGAAAAGCGATGCCGAAAACAGCACCGCCACTAAAAGTTAATACATATGAAATTGCTCGTAACATTGTTTTCTCCTTTGATTTAACCTGCTTCGGAAGTCTCCTCTAAGCGGGTTGTCATGATTTTATAGAGGGAATTCTTCGGGAATCTGTCTACAAATGGGATAATGACATTTCCATAGAACAAAAGTCCTTCCCCCTCATTACTGTTGGTTACATAGGACAGCTGGGTTGGTGAGATATTCAGCTGTTTTGCCAGAATCTGCCTGTCTCCGGAAGCCTGGTTCAGCATATAAATAAAATCTGAATTTTCAAATATATTCTCGATTTCCCTGGAAGACAGCAAATCCTTAATATTCTGGGTGATGCCCGTTGGAATACCACCCCATTTACGGAATCGCTTCCAGATCTCCACACTATAAGCTGCAGTCTGTTCCTCTTTTAAGAGAAGATGGAACTCATCCACATAGTATCTGGTGGACTTATGGGCAGAACGGTTCATCGTTACCCTGTTCCAGACCTGATCCTGGATTACAAGCATCCCAATCTTTTTCAACTGCTTGCCGAGTTCCTTGATATCAAAGCAGACAATGCGGTTATTGATATCCACGTTTGTCTGATGGTTAAACACATTCAAAGAACCTGTAACATAGATTTCCAACGAAGTGGCCAGTCGCTGTGCTTCCGGCTCTTCCTGTTTTCTCAGAAGGTTATATAAATCCTCCAGGATTGGCATCTTCTCCGGTACGGGATCAGCAAGATATTCCTGATATACTAACCGCACACAACGGTCAATGATGGTTTTTTCTACCGGTTCCAATCCATTCTTTCCTCCAACAATCAGCTCACACAAAGACAAAATGAAATCTGCTTTTAGTGACAGCGGGTTGTCTTCCTCGGAATAATTCAGGTTCAGATCCATTGGATTGATATACTGGTCAGATACCGGCGAAACCCGTACCACCTGCCCATGCAGTGCCTGCACCAATGGGGAATACTCGGCTTCTGGATCACAGACAATGATATCGTCCTCCGTAATCAAAAAGCAGTTTGTAATCTCTCTCTTTGCTGAGAAGGACTTACCGGAACCTGGTGTACCAAGAATCAGTCCATTCGGGTTCTTCAGACGTTTCCGATCAACCATGATCATGTTGTTGGATAATGCATTCAGTCCATAATAAAGAGCTTCCCCTTCCTGAAACAGTTCCTGTGTCGTAAATGGCACGAAGATCGCTGTTGAAGATGTGGTAAGCCCTCTCTGAATTTCAATCCGATTGACTCCCAGCGGAATACAGGACATAAGTGCTGCTTCCTGCTGATAATCCAGCTGTTTTAAAGAACAGTTATATTTCTGTGCAATTCCCTGTACCTGGAAAATATTATTATCCAGCTTCTGACGCTTCTTTGCGGTATTCATTACCAGAACTGTTACAAGGAACATTCGCTCATTTCTGGACTGCAGATCTTCCAGCAGGTTCTTCGCCTCTTCTCCATAAGTCACAAGGTCTGATGGAAGCACATCCATATCATAACCGGAACGTACAGCCCGTTTTTGCTCCTCAATCTTCATCTTATCCAAATCTGAAATCTTACTCTTGATCATTTTGATCGCTGAACTCTGATCAATAGACTGGATATGAATGTTGACATTGATGCTGTCATCCACATCCAGGAAATCTGCAAGCATCCGGTCTGTAAGCTCCGGTGCAAGAATCTGCAGGTAACTCACACTTCCCATCGTTCTTCCCATCAAAAATGTCTGATTCTTGGAAAAGTTAAAGGAAGTCGGTGCAATAAAATCTTTGGTCTTTAACCCTGTTTCCGGCAGCATCTTATACTGGAACTTAAATGGTTCAATCCGATCCTGGTTGAACACATGATACAGAATCTCCAGCCTTTCCAGACCATTCAAGGAATGTGCCTGTGCTCCCAGGACCTTAAAGTTATTTAAGATATCTGTTTCGATTCTTTCAAGCCTTGGTCTTGCTACCTTCAGACTTTCTGCTTCGATTCCAAAAGTGATATACTTTGTCTTCACCAGACCATTATTTCCTTTGGAAAGCTGATTTTTCAACATAGTTCGGTACTCTTCACGAATGGCATCGAAGTCATCGCTCTGATCCGGAATATCAATACTTTTCTCAAATTCTGCCACATCCACCTGCTGATTGATAAAGGACAGCTGCACACTGATGGAAGAATCAAAGTAATTTAAGAAATCACAGTAATTTTCAAATATCGTGGTCTTATCCTCATTTAAAGCAAGCTGATAGTTGATGTCATAAAACTGAATCGTCTTGGAGAAAAAGGTCTTTGTCACCTGGCAAATACCATCCTGCAGCATCCGAATATACGGAATACTCTGCTGTGCAGTTGTAGGAATGTTTTTCTGTTTCCTGCGGTCCCGTTCCTGCTTCTTCCTACGCTTTTCCTGTTCTCTTTCTTTTCTGCTTTTTTTGTTTCTTCTTTCCTGACGGTTTCTTTTTTCCGCCAGGGACAGACGCTCCTGCTGAGCCTCCTGCTTTGTCTTTTTTGCCATCCGGCACACCCTCCTTTTTCACAAGGGTGGAAATCTCCTGATAAAAATTTTCTGTCTTATATGGTCTTACTGCCGGACAGATAAACTTCTGTCGAATGATATTTGCCACCACTTTTTCAAAGGGAAGACCGTCTTTTTCATACATTGCCATGAAGAAAAATGGAAGCATGATCGTTACCATCAGGATGGCTGCGATACTGGAACCGATTGGTTTTCTCATGACCAGATAAAACGGAATTCCCACAACTGCGGCAAGTGAAAAGAAAATCAGCTGCCGCTTTGTCAGATTTAACGCTACTTTTGTTTTGACCTTGGTAAGGTCTTTTGGTACTGGTACATACGCCATGGTATGCGCTCCTTTCCTGCCCGTTAGTGGGCATTAAATATTGATTTGCTAAGGCTTCCGGTCTTGAATAATGAAAATGCAAGAATCACGGTATAAGCCGCTACTGAAAACATTGCTGCATGAAGGTCACTGGATATGGTCATTGCATTTACTAAAACTGCATAAATTCCCACACAGACCATCATGAAGAATCCCTGAAATGCCAGTGCGAACAAGCCTTTTAAATAATTGTTTCCGATATTGCCCCATTCCTTATTGGTCATGGTGGCAAACGGAATTGGTGCTATGGAAGTATAAAGGTAAATTTCTATCATTCTTCCGAACAAGATTACCGTAATGATAATTGACAGAATGTGCATGGTAACACTGATCAACATCGTTTCCATGGATAGCAGGAACAAATCCCCTAACTCCATATCCTCCAGGGCATCCACAATCCGTGAAATTGCTTCTGTTGCATCCACCGCAGTGTTTCCTGATATCACCCCGGCGGCATTGTTGACCACATGCTGGCCAACATCAAAGACCGCCATCGTGATATTGAACGTATTTGTCACCAGATAAATGGCTACATACGCTTTGAAGATCCAGAGGAAAATGTTATAAGTCTCAAATTCATGGAAATTGTTTTTCTGCGTTACCATCGTAATCAGTTCATAGCACAGGACAAATGTGATGATCAGTCCCGCAATGGGGACAATCACCGTTTGGGAAATGTTCTGGATCAGATTGAAGATTCCGGCATTCCATCCCTGCGGTGTCTGTCCCACCTGCCCGGCTATGGTTCCCACCTGCTCATTGACAGACGTGAACATGTTATCCAAACAGGACTTGATAAGCCCGATCAGGATATCCTTTATCGCTTCCGTAATTCTCTCAATGATGGTGTTCATCTACCACTCCTCTTAAGAGAACAATGTTGCCAGCTGTGGAATCAGGGTAGTTCCCAGCAGCATGATTCCGGCACCAGCCATCAGCTGTTTGATGCCCTGGCTCTTAGCGCCGGGATTGTCATTTCCATATCCTTCCAGAAGGTTTACGACACCCCACACGCCAAGACCTGCGCCGATTGCGACTACAAGAGTTTTTAAAGTTGTAATTGCACTGCTAAAAAATGCCATATACATTCACCAAAACTGACTTCTTTCAGGTGTTTACGGGAATGAAAAAACACCGACTAAAAAGCCGGCGCACCTAATGTCAGTTATTCCTTTCCTCATTATTTTTCGTTCATTCCCAAGGTTACTCCGACAGCTCCACCTGAATTACCTCCACCTCTTCTTCGGGTTTCGGTGTGTACTGCGGATTTAACTCTTTTTCTACTTTGTATCGGTTTTTCTCATTTTCATCTGCAAGAAACCGATAATTTTTGTGTTTCGTGATATCATATTTGTCTGAGAAAAATGGTCTGGCACCACGAATCTGCAGGATACATTTTCCTCCATCCATGACTGCAATCTCATCTTCTGTCATCAGCTGTTTGCCTGTTTTCTGGTAATTCAGTCCAAAGGACTTCTGATTACTCCTCGTCTCCGAAGTGTTATACAGGTCAATGGTTTCCTTACCCAGAAGCTCGCTCATTTCCTTTAAGGTAGTTTTCTCTTTTCCTCCAAGAAATAGTGTGGTATCACAGTTACCCAGAATAGTATCTGCACTATCCTTATACATTGCCTTTAGCTGACTCTGTGACTGCAAAATAATAGAAGCAGAGATTTCCCTGCTTCGGATAGTTGCAATCAGCTTGTCAAACTGAGGAATTTGCCCGATGTTGGCAAACTCATCAGCGATGACACGCACATGCACCGGAAGTCTTCCACCATATACATCGTCTGCCTTATCACAAAGCAAATTGAAAAGCTGTGACTGCAGCATCGCAATCACAAAGTTAAAGGTTGTATCTGTATCGGACATAATCAAGAACAAGGCTGTTTTCCTGTCCCCAATCTTATCCAGTTCCATTTCATCGTAAGACATGATCTCACGAAGTTCTGCGATATCAAATGGGGCAAGTCTGGCTCCACAGGATATCAAAATACTTTTCGCTGTCTTTCCAGCCGCCATTTTGTATTTTTTATATTGTCTGACCGCAAAATGCTGAGGTTCTTTTGCCTCCAGCTCTTCAAACAACATATCCACCGGATTCTGGTAAGTTTCATCCTCTTCACGGGTTTCACTTTCATTCAGCAGATCCAGAAGGGTGTTGAGATTTTTTTCTTCCTCTTTCCCCTCGTACCAGATAAACGCAATCAATGCTGTGTACAGCAATTTCTCTGCTTTCACCCAAAAATCTTCGGAAGCTTTTTCCCCTTCGCCTTTGGTATTAACAATGATTGTTGTAACCAGCTTCAGGATATCTTTTTCAGACCGTATATAAGCAAATGGATTGTAATGAAGCGATTTGGAAAAATTGATGGTATTCAGAACCTTAATCACATATGGCTCATGTACCACTTTTCCAGATTTATCTTTCATGATATTTCCATTCTTATCTTTCTTAGGTGGTCCCTTTGCTAACATCTTCCCACACTCTTCAATCAAAGTGCCTTTCGGATCTGTAATGACCATGGAACAGTTCATCTGCATGACCGATGGTTTTACGAAAAAACGTGTCTTACCGGAACCACTGCCGCCGATGACCACTATATTTTTATTTCTTGCATACTTCGGCTGCTTCGGTCTGCTCTCCATGGTCAGTGCTTCTGTTGCTGTCAATGGAATGTTCATCCATGGATCTTCCGACATATAAGGCTTGATATCCTCTGCGGTTCCCCATCTGGCTGAACCATACTCGATGCCTTTCCGTAATTTCTTTGCGTCTGCCTGTTTCTGCCAGACCAACACTTTCAGAACGACTGCAACAACAATACCTGCTAGCAGATCTTTCCAGTTATTGCTTAACACAAAACCAGCAAAAATCCGGTCTGCGTGTTCCATTGCATATAATAGTTTGTTCCCCATATCTTCTCCCGGACTGTTCCGGTAAAGAAAAAATGCCCGGTCTGCATAGAAAGCAGCCAGAGCATAAGGAATATTTGTAAGAACCAGTTTCTTTTTATCCAGGGCGGACAGCTTACCCCCGATTTTATTCTTCCACTTCTGCATCAGAGTTTTGCCGCTTTTCTTTTTCATCGACTCTGCTCCTGATGCCGGTTCTTTACTTTGTCCTTCGATTTCTTTGGCATCATTGCCCGGTAAGCTGCAAGACGCTTATGAATGGAAGGCTTATTCGCTTTTTGAATCTGTTTCTGGGAAAACTCACGGAAAGCAGCATTGAGGGCATCCTGATCACGTCCCTTGAAAAATACCAGATAAACCGGAGGCTCTTTGCTCTTGTCTTTTTTCAGAGCATAATTGATCCCGTATTTTCTGGCATACCGTTCAAAGGACTTGATATTTTTATTTGTGATCTCGATATTGACCATCCCGGCATTCTGTTTTGCCAGCTCTTTTACCGTGACCTTTCCCTGTTTCGGCTGATTTTTCTGTGCTTTCTTCTCTACTGATTTCTGCTTCTGATGACGCAGATACGCAACAAGAACCTTTTTCAACAGGTTTGCCGTAATCTTAGTAGCCCGAATACAGAACGTGACCGTTTTCTGAGTTACCTCTTCCTGCATGACTTTTCCCTCCTTTCAGCGATTCAACTGCTGTCCAGATCTGTAATCATGGCAATCACCCCCTTTAATGAAAAAAGACAGATTAACCGGTAATCAGGTTCTGCACCTGTACGAGTTTTTCTGTCCCTTCTTCTTTTCTCTTATCTTCTCCACCACAATAGATGGGAACACACATTTCAAGTATTCTACTGTAAATACGCTGATGGGCAGTATCCAAATCTGTGGATTTCATTTCATTCAGTCCCAGATTCGTTGTTACGATCAGCGGAAGCATTTTACAATAACGGCTGTCTATCACATTATAGACCTGCTCCAGGGCAAACTCGGAATTTCGTTCTATTCCCAAGTCATCAATAATCAGCAGCGGATAATCCACAAGATTTTGTATGATCTGGTTCCTATCTGCCTGATAGCTGGTCATTTCATTTAAGATTCTGGAAAAATTTGTCATCATGACACGTTCTCCCTGTTCCAAAAGTGCATTTGCAATACAGCCTGCAAAGAAACTTTTCCCGGTTCCAACTGGTCCCATCAGAAGCAATCCTACATTTTTTCTCTTCATATCTGTCCAGTTTTCTACATACTGCCTGGCAATTAGTATCTTCTGGTTGCTTCCATTGTCATTTTCAAATTTCCATTCCCAGAATCTTCTTTCCCGAAGTCCGACGGATTTTCTCTGATAAAGCTGCCGCTGTGCTTCTTCCCGCTGCATCTTCTCATCAAGTTCCTGCCTGGCTTTTACCTCGCATTCACACAAACAGGACACTACATGCTCAAATCCCATCAGACTAACTTTCATCTGTTTTCTTTTTCCACAGATACCACAATGAAGACATCCCTCTTCATCCAGATAATCTGCTGTTACTTTGTTTTCCATCACAGGCTTTCTCCTTCCTGAAACTCATATTTATCCATTCCTGCCCTGGCTCCATCTCGTTCTGCCCAAAGACAGATTGTTGCAAAATGATTCTGATACTCTTTTCCACTGGATTTCATATAAACAGAAAGATGATCAATCCGTTTCTGATAATCCCATGGAAATAGAGTCATCAACTCCTGCAGTTCAGCTTCCGACAGAACAACATTTTTAAATCTCCCATACAGACCGAATTTTTCTTCCAAAGCGGGAGTATTGCTCTTACTCTTATCAGTATGATTCTTTTCAGTCTTATTTATCTTAGTATTACTTCCATCCAGATTCTTGCAGTCCGGACTTCTATTTTTTTGCGTTCCGGACTTCCAGTTTCTTGCAATCCGGATTTCCAATTCCTTGCAGTCCGGATTTCCAGTTTCTGGCGTTCCAGAAGCAAAGTATCTTACGGGCTTTCCTCTAATCCGTTTCACAAAATTTTTCACGTATATGACAGAGGGACGATTATTCCCCTGCCGATACCGTTCAATCAATCCAATCCCATGCACACTGTCAAGCTCATAAAGAAGCTTTGTTACTGTTGTATGCGACATTCGCAACAGCTCCTGCAATTCTGCAATCGTGTAAATGATATAGACATAACCATCACCGTCAATCCAACCATTTTTTTTAGAAAGACTGATACGATCTAACAGGATTCCATACAAGAGTTTTGCGTCTGTTGAAAGACTCTGAAATTCTTTTTCGGTAAACAGAGCTTTCGGTATCCGGAAAAAAGAAAACTGGTCAGATTCTTCTGCTCTGAAGTATTCAAAATCTGCCATAAATTATTTCCTATTCTTCTATATTATTGAAGTCATACCCTGCTGCACTTCCTGTACCATGACATAATTCATCAAGCACATAATTGAATGCATTCATCGCTTCTTCCAAATAGATTTCCCTAGCCTCTTTATCACACGCATACATATCGGCAATAAATCCTTCATCATTTCCTATTGCGTGTACCAGAGTCTCCAGAACTTTCATAAATTTCTTTTTTGAACACTTTTTATTCTGCCTGTTCACATATTTCTGAATATCCAGTACTCTATCAGCATTTTCCTCATTCTCTTCAAGAATTCCGAACGCCAGATTCATGCCAAATTCATAGCCATCGCAGGAAATCTGATCAACAGCAAGCTGTCCCAGCTCATCTCGATAATTTCTTTCTTCCATTGAAGTCAGTGGTGTCTCATATTCATACAGATATCCCATATCTGCAATTGTTTCCAGAATATCTCTGGATGCTTTCACCATTTTGTCCATAATGATTTCTCTTTCTTCCATCGGCATATTTGCCATAATGCTGTCTAATGTCATCATTGATTCTTCCTCCATCTCATTTTCATAAATATCGTTGATATAAAAGTGGTTTGCCTTTCCATTGTTCGGAATGATACGCACCAGATTTCCAACCTCCACCAGTTCCTGTACTGCCTGATCTACCCCATATCTGGTTGTATTCAGGTCTTTCTTCATTTCACTTTTTGGATAAATTACATACAAATCCCCCTTACCATCTACCCAACCATTCTGCACCGCAAATTTCAAACGATCCAGAAATAAGCTGTATAAAATCTTTGCTGTATTTGACAGATTTTTGTATTTTTCCATCTGGAACAGCACCTTCGGCACCTGCAGACAATCTACCAGCATATACTCCATCTTACTCATTGATTGTTTCCTCCTTCTGTTTGTACAGCACTTCGGCTGAATTAATATTGATTTCCAACATCCCTACAAATACCTGATAGTACAGAAGGCATATCTGTTCATCCTCTCTTGCCAGATACAATCCTTCCAGTTCATCGGACGGATGTTTCATTCCATATACTGCCTGACAGATATCATGGATTTTCTCACATTCCACACTTCTAAGATGCTGCTCCAAGGTGTGGTTAAATCTCTGCCAGTCCTCCAGTTTCTGATTTACTGACATCATGCACTGGAACAGTTCCGCTGCTTCACATGCTGCTGACAGCACTACATTTTTGTTATTGATACTTCCATCGGCATTTTTCATATGCCCTACCATATACGCCTGATCTACTGAACCCATCTTTTATCCTCCTCTATCTAAACGGCATTTCTTCTTCCATGCCCTCTGGGATCTCTAAGAACCCTTCCGCATCTTCTGGAAACGGTGGTCTGTCAACCATTTTTGCACCTGCGAATTCAATCCGGTTTGCATACACTTCGGTGGTATAAATCTTTTTCCCGGTATCCTTATCTTCATAATTACCTGTGACAATCTCGCCTTCCACCATGACCTTCGTGCCCTGCATCAGATAATCTCTGGCAAATTCTGCTTTCTTTGCAAAAGCCTTTACCGGAATGAAACTGACTTCATCGGAATAATTTCTTCTGACTGCCAGAACAAACTTGGCAATCTTATGAAGTCCTTTTTCATTCTCCACTTCGTTGTATCCGGGATTTCTTACCAATCGCCCGGAAATAACTGTTGTATTCATTGGCTTAACCCTCCTATGCTTTCATTGATTTGTAACAGATGCCGATACATGGTCCACATTTTCCATAGGCACATCCGTAACATTCATCTTTTTCCAACTCTTCTTGCTTCATTTCATCGGCAAACATTCCTAACAGTGTTGTATAAATCTTTTTCATTGCAAGGAACTTTTCTTCTGCTTTTTCCATCTTCTCTTTGTAAAATGGGATCAGTTCACGAAGAACTGGATGGAAACGTTCATTTTCATCATCCCAGGCACAGGTTTTCATCATACAACGTGGCTGTTTCTCATAATTGCCCAGATAATACGGGCAGAACGTACAGCCTCTTTCTTTAACAATTTCCACCGGAATCACTGGCATCTGACTTTTGATTTCCTTAGTTACATGCTTACTTTCAATTCGCTCTCTCATCTTAAAAATCCTCCAAGAATATATATTTGCAAAAGGGACTTCCCCTGAATTGCCTGGTTTTAAGCACAAAAAAAGAGGCAGACTTACGATTTTTGTTTTCGCAAGCCTGCCTCTTATCAATCTAATATTCTATTTTCCAATGACATACCGTATAAACACGTATATCGCTCTAATCACATACACTGGAATCATGATACTTCCAATCAATGCTCCAATGATGACACTTAATGCAGCCATACCAAGTGTTGCTGTGGTATCCATTCCTCTAGGGATTAGAATCAGCCGCATTTTATGTATTCCAAATGGAAGTCCGGAAAGAAATATCCACCAGAACAATTCTGTCTGTCCACTGACTTTCATGATGGTAAATACCATCCAGAACCAGAATAGCATAAATGCCAGTGGCAATATTGATTTTTTAATTACATCTTCTATCATCATCTTTTCATTCCTTCTGTCCAACTTTTCATATCATATTATTGTTTTTCTGCCCATGATGCTAGGAGCATAAATATCACTTCTTCCATCTGAGCTTTAGAATATGACTCAGGAAAATACTGTTTCAGCTTTTTTATGTCCCCTGCTCCGAAATGCCTTGCAATAGGCACGCCAAAGCCGCAGGCTGTTCCCATGCAGAAACCAAGCACCAAAAACTGCACACTGCTTGAAGCTCCGACACTTGCAAGAGCGTCAGAACCAAGAAATCTTCCCACGATGGCAGCGTCAATAAGATTGTATGTCTGCTGCAACAAATTTCCTAAAAGCAGAGGAAGCGCAAAGCTCATTATAAGCTTGAACGGACTGCCCGTTGTCATGTTTTTTGTCATTACTTTTCCTCCAAAAATCTAACTATTACATTTATCATCTTTAATTTTTACTATCACATTCTATCATCAATATATGAAAAAATCTATAACACAAATTAAATTTACTTTTGTGATTTTAAACAAATATAATAACAAAAAACATACATATTGCACATAAAAAAAGGCAAGCATATTTCAACCTGCCTTTGTGTAGCTTACGCTTTATACGTTAAATCTGAACAGAACGATATCGCCGTCCTGCATAACGTAATCCTTACCCTCGAGACGAACAAGACCCTTTTCCTTAGCCGCCGTCATAGAGCCACAGCTCATAAGATCGTCAAATGAAACGACTTCGGCTCTGATAAAGCCCTTTTCAA
>ERZ779840.1941-NODE-1941-length-18732-cov-4.182738_pt1 | contig 18732 bp, 13 predicted proteins | sample MGYA00511561_ERZ779840 | MGnify/ENA primary metagenome ERZ779840 (study PRJEB29588, sample SAMEA2162036) | human gut metagenome | biome: human gut; feature: human-associated habitat; material: faeces | place: Denmark | collected 2008/2010 ...
GCGCACGACCGCGCCGCAGGCTGCCGCACCCATCGAGAGCGTGCAGGCTGCAAGCAAGCGCGTCGCGGAGCTGAAACGCAAAATTTCCGCGCTCGGTACGCCGAACCTCGGCGCCATCGAAGAATACGCCCGCGTTAACGAGCGCTACGAATATCTGACCGGGCAGCGCGACGATGTTCTGACCTCCAAGCGCGAACTCGAGGGCATTATTCAGGACATTACCAAGCAGATGACGGAGATCTTCACCACGGAATTTGCCCGCATCAATACCTATTTTGGCCAGACCTTTACCGAAATGTTCGGCGGCGGCAAGGGCTCGCTCGAGCTGGAGGACACGACGCAGCCGCTGACCTGCGGCATTGAAATTCGCGTCCAGCCGCCCGGCAAGCAGGTCAAGACCATCACGCTGCTCTCCGGCGGCGAGAAGGCCTTCGTGGCCATCGCACTGTATTTTGCAATCCTGAAGGTGCGGCCGACGCCGTTCTGCATGCTCGACGAGATCGACGCGGCTCTGGACGACCGCAATGTCCAGCGCTTTGCCAGCTATATGCGAGGCTTCAGCGGCAGCACGCAGTTTATCGTCATCACACACCGCCGCGGTACGATGGAGGAAGCCGACGTGCTCTACGGCGTGACCATGCAGGAGCAGGGTATTTCCAAGATCCTGCATCTGGATTTGAATGAAATGGAGCAGACGCTCGGAATTATTACGGAGGAATAATATGGGTTTCTTTGAAAAGATCAAAAACGGTCTGAAAAAGACGAGAACGGCCATGGCTTCGACCTTTGGCGGCATTTTCTCTGGCTTTTCCGGAGCAAATGACGAGTTTTACGAAGAACTAGAGGAAAGCATGATCCTTGCAGACATGGGTGTGGAGACCTCGTGCAAGGCGGTCGAGCTGCTGCGCCAGCGTGTGAAGGAGCAGAAGCTGCGCGATGCGGAGGAAATTCGCAGCGCACTCAAGGACATCCTTGTAGAGATGCTGGACGTGGGCGACACAAACCTAAAAATCGGCACAAAGCCCTCCGTGATATTGGTCATCGGTGTCAACGGCGTCGGCAAGACCACGACCATCGGCAAGCTCTCGCACAGTCTGAAAGAGCAGGGGAAAAAAGTTCTCCTTTGCGCGGGCGATACTTTCCGTGCCGCCGCTGCGGATCAGCTTGAGATTTGGGCGAACCGCTCGGGCGTGGACATCGTGCGTCAGCACGAGGGGGCAGACCCCGCCTCCGTGGTCTTTGACGCAATCTCTGCGGCCAAGGCCAGAGGTGTGGACGTGATTCTCTGCGACACTGCCGGACGGCTGCACAACAAGGCAAATCTCATGAACGAGCTGGGCAAAATTTCCCGCATCATCGACCGCGAGCTGCCCGGTGCGGATAAAGAAGTACTGCTCGTCCTCGACGGTACGACCGGCCAGAACGGCCTGATGCAGGCCAAACAGTTCAAGGAGATCGCGGGCGTGACGGCAATCGCCCTGACCAAGCTCGATGGTACAGCCAAGGGAGGCATCGTCGTAGCGGTGGCCGACAGCCTGCAAATTCCCGTGAAATACATCGGCGTGGGCGAGCAGATGGACGATCTGATGCCCTTTGACGCAAGAGCGTTCATCGACGCGCTGATCTAAGGAGGAAGGATATGAGAACAGACGGCAGAGCGGCAGACGAAATGCGCAAGGTCAAGGCGACGCTCGGCTTTTCCAAATTTGCCGAGGGAAGCTGCCTGATCGAGATCGGAGACACGATGGTGCTTTGCAATGCGTCCGTCGAGGAACGCGTACCGCCGCACGTGACCAGCGGCGGCTGGGTGACGGCGGAATACTCCATGCTGCCGCGCGCCAACCGCGAGCGCAGCAAGCGTGATATTTCCAAGCTCAAGCTCTCGGGCCGCAGCGCGGAGATCCAGCGCCTTATCGGCCGCAGCCTGCGCAGTGCGATTGATCTGGAAGCGCTCGGTCAGCGCACGGTCACGATCGACTGCGATGTTTTACAGGGCGACGGCGGCACGCGCACGGCGTCCGTGACGGGCGGCTTCATCGCACTGGCGCTGGCCTGCCGCAGACTCATGGAGCAAGGAAAGATCACGCAAATGCCGCTGAAAACTTACGTTTCAGGCATTTCGGCGGGCATTGTGCGCAATGAAGCGATGCTTGACCTGTGCTACGAGGAGGATTCCCGTGCGCTGGTCGATCTCAATTGCGTCATGACCGCCGAGGGAGATCTCATCGAATTGCAGGCTACGGGCGAGGGCAGGCCCTTCACCATCGAGGAACAGCGCAAGCTTATCGCGCTCTGCCGCAAGGGCAACGCCGTCCTCACGCAGATGCAGCGCCGCTGCTTGGGGGCATTATAATGAAACTGATCGTTGCGAGCAATAACGCCCATAAGGTTGCCGAGCTGGATGCGATCTTATCGGCGCTGGGCTTTGAAGTCTGTTCTCTCAAAGAAGCCGGATTGCACGTCGAGCCGGAGGAGACCGGAGAGACGTTTGAAGAAAATTCGTATATCAAGGCGAGGGCCACACTCGAGGCCAGCGGCTGCGCCACGGTCGCGGACGATTCCGGATTGATGGTCAGAGCGCTGAATGGTGCGCCGGGGGTACGCTCCGCGCGCTACGGCGGGTTGGATTCCGATCGCGCTCGTCTGGAGCTGCTGTTGCACAACATGGAGCACGAGGACGACCGCGCCGCCTGCTTTGTCAGCGTCATCACGCTGCTGCTGCCGAACGGCAGAAAGATCGTCGCGCGCGGCGAATGTCCGGGTGAGCTGCTGCGTGAGGCGCACGGCGAGGGCGGCTTCGGCTATGACCCGATTTTTTATATTCCCGAGGCGGGCTGCACCTTTGCGGAAATGCCCGCAGAACAGAAAAACAGAATTTCTCACCGCGCCAGAGCGTTAAAGCTCTTGGCGGAGAAAATCGGAAAGGAGCAATGGGATGCTGACGAGTAAAGAACGCGCCGATCTGCGTGCGCAGGCCAACACACTGGAGACAACTCTGATGGTCGGCAAGGGCGGCGTGACCGAGCAGGTCATCGCAGAGGCCAGAACTCAGCTCACTGCGCGCGAGCTGGTCAAGGGCCGCGTGCTGGAGGCGGCGTTAATGAGTGCAAGAGAGGTATCCGACGAGCTGTGTCAGGCGCTCAATGCCGAGGGCATTCAGACGGTCGGCTCGAAGTTCGTGATTTATAAAAAGTCCGAGAAAAAGACGCAGGAGGCCGCGCGTGCCGCGCGACTTCTGAAGAAAAAGGCGGAAAATCCTGTCCGCCGCGGCGCACAGGAACGCCGTCGTCAGGCCAAGGAGCTGCGTGAAAAGCGCAACGAGTACTTCCGCCAGGCAGCCATTCAGGCGGCGATCGACCGCCGCAACGGAAAGAAGTAAGCCTATGGCGAGAATCGGTATTTTCGGCGGCAGCTTCAACCCGCCGCACCGCGGTCATGTGCTTGCATTGCAGGAATTTAAGGAAAAGCTGGGCTTGGACGAGCTGTTTGTCATTCCGGCAAACGACCCGCCGCATAAGACGCTCAGCGCCAATTCTCCGGATGCTTTGCAGCGCTTTGTCTTGACGGAGCTTGCCTGTGCGGACATTGCTAAATGCACTGTCAGCGATATGGAACTCAGGCGTGAGGGCAAGAGCTACACGGCAGACACCGTTCTCGAGCTGCGCACGCGCTTTGCCGCGGACGAGTTGTTTTTGCTCATGGGAACGGATATGTTCCTCGGCTTTGAGAAATGGTACAGCCCGGAGGTCATCTGCAAGGAGACCACGCTCGTTGTGGCGCACCGTGCCGAGGACGACAGGGAAGTCCTTGAGCAGCAGGCACAGCGGCTTCGCGAACGCTTCGGCGCCCGCGTTGTGTGGCTGGAAAACGATTTTCTGCCCTATTCCTCGACCTCTGTGCGGGCCATGCTGGCCTTCGGTGCCGGGCGTAGCTATGTCAGCCCGTTAGTATATGACGAGATCGAGCGGCGCAGACTGTATTATGTCGGGTGTGATCTGAAAAGCCTGCCCTTTGATGAGCTTTCGCGCGTCAGCCTGAGCCTGCATAAGGCTAAGCGTGTACCCCATGCCGCCGGGTGCAGCCAAACGGCGGCGGAGCTGGCACAGCGATTCGGCGCGGATACCGATGCCGCGCGTCGCGCGGGCATTCTGCATGACGTGACAAAAGCGCTTACGCCGTCGGAGCAGTTGCAATTGTGCGAGACATATGGTATGATGCTTTCTGATTTTGAACGTAAAAATGCCAAGCTCCTGCACGCAAAGACCGGCGCTGCGGTAGCGGAGCGTGTGTTTGGGGAAAGTCCGGAGGTCTGCAAGGCCATCCGCTGGCACACGACCGGCCGTGCAGGCATGAACACGCTGGAAAAAATCATCTACCTTGCCGATTACATGGAGCCGAACCGCGATTTTCCGGGTGTGGAAAAGCTGCGCACCGCAGCGCAGACCGATCTGGACGCGGCTGTGGCGCTGGGACTGGAGATGTCCGTGGAGCAGCTTCGTGAGCGCGGCCGGGAGGTCGATGAAAATTCTCTTGCAGCCCTAAAGGAACTCAAAGAAAGGACGAGTGAGTAATGAAGCTATTCGGAAACAGCAGCCGCAAACGCTATGACAACGTCTCGCAGCGGTCTGCACAGAACGCGAATACCCGTCAGCCGCAGCGTAGTGCGCCTAAAAAATCCGGCGGCATGAGCGGCCGTGCAAAGGGCACGATTCTGCTGACGTTTTCCATCTGCGTTTTCCTCGGCGCGATCGTGATGTGTCTGTCCGTGCTTTACAGCAGCGCGGCGGTCGCACCCTCGAATAACAACCGCAATCACAACACTCGCGTGGATGTCGATCCCAGCTCCGGCAGCACCGCGACCATCCCGCAGAATAACGACGGCGAGACCGTCGAGAACACGGACGACGGTGTGTTCAATATTCTTATCTGCGGCACGGACGGCGACGGCGGCCGCACGGACACCATCATCATTGCAAACCTGAACACCGGCACGAATGAAGTCTCGCTTCTGAGTATCCCGCGCGACACCTATATTTACGGTGACTATTATCTTCCCAAGATCAATTCCGTCTACGGCTCTGCCGGTATGGGTGAAAAGGGAATCCGCGCGCTGGAGGACAAGATCGGCAAGACCTTCGGCATCTGGATGGACGGCTATGTGCTGGTCGATCTGGAGGCCTTTGAGAAGATTGTCGATATGGTCGGCGGCGTTTATGTGGAAGTTCCGATGAACATGAACTATGACGACCCGACGCAGGATCTCTATATCCATCTGCAAAAGGGCTGGCAGACGCTCGACGGCGCACACGCCATTCAGCTTTGCCGCTACCGTTCCGGCTATGCTACGGCCGATATCCGCCGCACCGAGGTGCAGCAGTCCTTCCTGAAGGCACTGGCCAAGAAGTGCGTTGAGACGATCTCCATCTCGCAGATCCCGGAATATGCAAAGATTTTTTCTGAGTATGTCCGCACCGACCTGACACTGGGCAACATCATCTATTTTGCCCGCCGTCTGACGCAGTGTAATTTTGACAATATGTACACCGTGACGCTGCCCGGCGAGGGCGTTCGCGTGAACGGCGGCGACTATTACGAGATCTGGCCGAACAAGACGCTGGAGATTCTCAATGCGCACTTTATTCCGGACAAGAATCACCCCCTGACCAGCTATGACCTGAATATCCGTCAGGCAAACGGCGGCAGCACGAGCGACACCAAGGCAACCGAACCTTCGAGCACAACGGAGCCGACCGAACCGAGCAAGAGCGAACCGACGTCGCCGTCAACACCGACGGAGCCGACCGAACCGACGACTCCTACCACGCCAACCGAGCCGACCAAGCCCACGGATCCCACCACGCCGACCGAGCCTACAACCCCGTCGGAGTCCAAGCCGACGGAATCTACGACACCGACGGAGCCGACCGAGCCTACGGATGAACCGCCCCGCGTCGAGCCGGAGCCGGGCCGCGGCTAAGAAAGGAAAATACTATGGAATATACTCCCAAACAGATTGCCCTTCGCGCTGCGAAGGCGCTCGACGACCGCAAGGGCCTGGACATCCGTCTGCTTGAGGTGGCGGATGTGACCAGTATCGCGGACTATTTCCTGATCTGCACCGGCACCTCCAACACGCATGTCAAGACGCTCTGCGATGCGGTCGAGGCCGCCGTGGACGAGCTGCACGAGCCGCTGCTGCACCGAGAGGGGCATCGCGGCGGAACGTGGGTGCTGCTGGATTTCGGCTGTGTGGTCGTGCATGTATTTACGAACGAGACCCGCGAATTTTACGACTTGGAGCGCCTCTGGAACGACGCGACGCAAATTCCCGTTTCTTTTGAGGAGGAAGCAAAGTGAAATACGATTTTACCGCCATTGAGAGTAAATGGCATAAGATTTGGGCGGAAAAAGAGCTATATAAGGCCGAAACCGGCGCGGACAAGAAGAAGTTTTATGCGCTGATCGAGTTTCCGTATCCCTCCGGTGCAGGCCTGCATGTCGGTCACGCGCGTCCCTACACCGCGATGGATGTCATCGCCAGGAAGCACCGGATGCAGGGAGAGAACGTCCTGTTCCCGATGGGCTACGATGCATTCGGCCTGCCAACGGAAAACTACGCGATCAAGAACCACATCCATCCGGCCATTGTGACGGAAAACAATATCAAGACCTTCCGCGGTCAGCTTCAGGCGTTGGGTTACAGCTTTGACTGGGATCGGGAGATCAACACGACCGACCCAAAGTATTACAAGTGGACGCAGTGGATCTTCCTCCAGCTCTATAAGAACGGCCTTGCCTACAAGGCCAAGATGCCCGTCAACTGGTGCACCTCCTGCAAGTGCGTGCTGGCCAATGAGGAAGTGGTCGAGAACGTTTGTGAGCGCTGCGGCAGTCCGGTCGTGCGCAAGGAAAAGAGCCAGTGGATGCTGCGCATCACGAAGTACGCCCAGCGGCTTCTGGACGATCTGGATGACGTGGATTACATCGAACGCGTGAAGATTCAGCAGCGCAACTGGATCGGCCGCTCCACCGGTGCGGAGGTTCGCTTCGGCAGCACGCTGGGTGACGATATCGTGGTCTACACCACGCGCCCGGATACGCTGTTCGGCGCGACATACATGGTGCTTTCTCCTGAGCACGCGCTCGTGGAAAAGTGGATGGACAAGCTGGAAAACGCCGGCGAGGTCAAGGACTATCAGAAGGCTGCTGCGGCGAAGTCCGATTTTGAGCGTACCGAGCTTTCCAAGGAAAAGACCGGGGTGCAGCTTCGCGGCGTGAAGGGCATCAACCCCGTCAACGGCAAGGAAATCCCGATCTTTATCTCTGATTATGTTCTTGCAAGCTACGGCACCGGCGCGATCATGGCCGTTCCGGCGCACGACGACCGCGACTGGGACTTTGCAAAGAAGTTCGGCTGCGAGATCATCGAGGTTGTCAAGGGCGGCAACGTGCAGGAGGCTGCCTTTACCGACTGCGCCACGGGCGTGATGGTGAATTCCGGTTTCCTTGACGGTATGAGCGTTGAGGAAGCAAAGAAGGCTATCGTCGCTTATCTGGAGGAAAAGAAGGTCGGCGAAGCGAAGGTCAATTTTAAGCTGCGCGACTGGGTGTTCTCCCGTCAGCGCTATTGGGGCGAGCCGATCCCCATTGTCCATTGCCCGAAGTGCGGTACCGTCCCGCTGGATGAAAAGGATCTTCCGCTGCTTCTGCCTGAGGTCGAGAGCTATGAGCCGACGGACGATGGCCATTCTCCCTTGGCAAATATCACCGAGTGGGTCAACACCACCTGCCCGTGCTGCGGCGGCCCGGCCAAGCGCGAGACGGACACCATGCCCCAGTGGGCCGGTTCATCGTGGTATTATCTGCGCTATATGGATCCGCACAACGATGAAGCGCTGGCAAGTCCCGAGGCACTCAAATATTGGAGCCCCGTGGACTGGTACAACGGCGGCATGGAGCACACCACGCTGCATCTGCTCTATTCCCGCTTCTGGCACAAGTTCCTCTACGACATCGGCGTCGTACCGACCAAGGAGCCATATGCCAAGCGCACGAGCCACGGCATGATCCTCGGTGAGGGCGGCATCAAAATGTCCAAGTCCCGCGGCAACGTCATCAATCCGACGGACGTTATCCGCGAATACGGCGCGGACACGATGCGCACCTATATCATCTTCATCGGCGACTTTGAAAAGGCTGCAACGTGGGCGACGAACGCCGTCAAGGGCTGCAAGCGCTTCTTGGACAAGGTCTGGAATCTTGCCGAGACTGTGAACGATCACGAGACGGCGTATTCCAAGAAGAACGAAGCCATTCTGCACAAGACCATCCGCAAGGTCACGTCGGACATCGATGCGCTCAAGGGCAATACCGCGCTGGCCGCGCTCATGACCCTGACCTCGACCCTGACGGACAACGGCTGTAACGCTGCCGAGCTGAAGACGCTTTTGCAGCTACTCAGCCCGTTTGCACCGCATATCTGCGACGAGATCTGGCAGCTCCACGGCTTCGAGGGCATCTGCTCCGTCTCCGCATGGCCGGAGTACGACGAGAGCAAGTGCAGGGATTCCGAGATCGACATGGCCGTTCAGGTCAACGGCAAACTGCGCGGCACGATTCATGTCGCTGCCGATCTGGATAACGACACCGTGATCGAGCTTGCGAAGGCCGACGAGAAGATTGCGCGTTTCCTTGAAAAACAGGGCGGCAGCATTGTCAAGACGATCGTCGTGAAAAATAAGCTCGTGAACCTGATTGTAAAATAATGCAATCCCCAGACCGGCCGGAGTTTTTCTCCGGCCGGTTTTGAATTAAATTTTACAATCCGAAATTTTCCGCAATCGTCTGTTTTCCGCATATTTTTCAGGAAAAGAGACGTACAATACTGAAAAAACGATGAAATTTTCAATCTGAAAGGAAAATATGACATAAGTGTGAGGATTCCTGCAAAACAGTTGAAATTTTTGTGCAAAGTTGTATAATAGATTTCGATAGAAAGCAGGGGACAGCCTCTGTATTCGACACCAATCCTGCGGAAAGCCCTGCATCGGAGTTTCCTGCAGAAACCACAGAAAAAGGAGTGTGCTTGAATGGAGCAGGCGATGCACAATTCACTCAAACGATTCTCCGTGGGTGATGAGTCGCGGGCCTACACCTTCCTCGGCTGCCATCGGGCGGAGCAGGAGGGCGTACAGGGCTATGTGTTCCGTGTCTGGGCGCCGCACGCACAGGGCGTGAGCGTCACGGGCGACTGGAATTTCTGGAACCCCGTGGATCTGCCGATGACTTATCTGGAATACGGTGTGTGGGAGGCGTTTTCCGTCTACGCCAAGGAGGGCGACGCCTATAAATTCTGCGTCCGCCGCGCCGATGGCTCCACGGTCTATAAATCCGACCCATATGGCTTCCAGACCTGCCGCTTGCCGGAGACGTCCAGCCGTGTCTGCACGCTGGAGGGCTACTCGTGGAACGACGCGGCTTATCGCCGTCAACAGGGCAAGCGCAAGCTCCTTGACAGCCCGATGAATATTTACGAGGTGCATTTCGGCTCCTGGCGCCGCAAACCGGACGGAAGCTGCTATAATTACGAGGAGCTGGCCGACGAGCTGGTGCCCTATCTCAAGGACATGGGCTACACGCATCTGGAGCTGATGCCGCTGGCCGAGTACCCCTACGATCCCTCTTGGGGCTATCAGGTCACGGGCTATTATGCGCCGACTTCGCGCTACGGTGATCCAAAGCAGCTCATGCGCTTTGTGGACAAGTGCCATCAGGCGGGCATCGGCGTGCTGCTGGACTGGGTTCCGGCACATTTCCCGAAGGACGAAAACGGTCTTTATGAATTTGACGGCACTTGCTGCTATGAGCTGTCCGATCCCTTAATGAACGAGCATCCGGACTGGACGACGCGCGTATTCGACTTTGGCAAGGGCGAGGTGCAGTCCTTCCTAATCTCCAACGCCGTTTATTGGATGGAGACCTATCACATCGACGGTCTGCGCGTGGACGCCGTGGCCTCGATGCTCTATCTCGATTACGGCCGCCGGGAATATCACCCGAACAAGTTTGGCGGCAAGGAGAATCTGGAAGCGATCGCCTTCCTGCGCAAGCTCAACCGCGCGGTGTTCTCCGCCCGCCGCAACGCCATCACTGCGGCCGAGGAATCCACGGCCTATCCCATGGTCACGAAGCCTGACTACGACGGCGGCCTTGGCTTCCTTTATAAATGGAACATGGGATGGATGAACGATATGCTTCGCTACATGTCCCTTGACCCGCTGTTCCGCAAGGGAAGCCACAACAATCTGACCTTCTCCATGACCTACGCCTATTCCGAGAATTTTATTCTTCCGCTGTCGCACGACGAGGTCGTCCATGGCAAAGGCTCGCTCATCAATAAAATGCCGGGCGATTACGATGCGAAATTCAGCAATCTCCGCGTGCTCTACGGCTTCATGATGAGCCACCCGGGAAAAAAGCTCAATTTCATGGGCAACGAGCTTGCACAGTTCATCGAGTGGCGCTACGATCAGCAGCTCGACTGGATGCTGCTGGGCTATGACCGCCACCGCCAGATGCAGGACTATGTCCGTGACCTCAACCATTTCTATTTGGACAACAGCAGCCTCTGGAACAACGATTCCGACTGGAACGGCTTCCGCTGGATCGCGCCGGACGACTGTGACAACAGCATCGTGTCCTATCGCCGCATTGACCGCCGAGGCCGTGAGCTGCTCGTCATCTGCAACTTCTGCCCGGTCACGCGCACGGGCTATCGCCTCGGACTGCCGAAAGCCGGAGAATACGAGCCGGTCTTTGACAGCGACAGCGCCTGCTACGGCGGCTCCGGCTTGGAGCTGCCCACCGTGACGGCGCAGAAAGAGCCGATGCACGGCCTGCCGTATTCTGGAGAATTCACCATCCCGCCGCTTTCCGCGACCTTCTATCGCAGAAAGGTCGCCCCGAGAAAACACGAAAAGGAGACTCAAGCATGAACTTCCAGAAAAAACACTGCGTAGCAATGCTTCTTGCCGGCGGACAGGGCAGCCGGCTCATGGTTTTGACGGAGAACACCGCCAAGCCCGCCGTCCCCTTCGGAGGAAAGTACCGCATCATTGATTTCCCGCTTTCCAACTGCGTTAACTCCGGCATCGACACCGTGGGCATCCTCACGCAGTACCAGCCGCTGGAGCTGAACGAGTACATCGGCAATGGCCAGCCGTGGCGCCTGAACCGCAGCCACGGCGGTGCGCAGGTGCTCCCGCCCTATGCCAAGAGCAAAAAATCCGAGTGGTACAAGGGCACGGCAAATGCGATTTATCAGAATATCCCCTTTATCGAGCGCTACGATCCGGACGATGTGCTGATCCTCTCCGGCGACCATATTTATAAAATGGATTACGCCGCGATGCTGCGCTATCACGAGCAGATGAATGCCGACTGCACCATCGCCGTGCGCACGGTGCCGCTGAGCGAGGCCAGCCGCTTCGGCATCATGAACACCCGCGAGGACGGAGAAATCTACGAATTTGAGGAAAAGCCCAAGAAACCCAAGAGCACCAACGCGTCCATGGGCATTTACGTATTTAAATGGTCGGTGCTGAAAAAGTTCCTGATCGAGGATGAGGAGAATCCCAAGTCCGAGAACGACTTCGGTAAGAACGTCATTCCTGCAATTCTGGCGGCGGGACACCGTCTGTTTGCCTATCAGTTCGAGGGCTACTGGAAGGATGTCGGCACGATCAAATCCCTCTGGGAGGCCAATATGGATCTGCTCGGCAAGGAGCCGGCATTCAATCTCTACGGCGAGAAGGGCAAGCGCATCTATGCCAGAAACTACGCCATGCCGTCGAGCTTCATTGCGGCGGAATCGACGAATGTCAACAGCTTCATCGCCGAGGGCTGCGAGATCTTCGGCAGCATCACGCACTCGGTCATCTCCACGGGCTGCACCGTCGAGGAGGGCGCGATCATCGAGGACAGCGTTATCATGCCGAATGTGCGCGTGGAAAAGGGTGCGATCATTCGCCATGCCATCATCGGTGAGGACTGCCGCATCTGCCGCGGCGCCGTGATCGGCGGCGCGTTCGCAGAGGGCGAGGAAAAGAAGATCAGCGTCGTCGGCAAGGCCAAGACCATCGCGCCGAACGCCGCCATCATGCCGGGCGAGATCCGCTGAAAGGGAGGAAATCATCATGACGACAATGGGTATCATTTTTGCCAACATTTATGACAGCTCCCTCGGCTCGCTGACGAACAAGCGCACCATGGCCTCGCTTCCTTACGGCGGACGCTACCGTCAGATCGATTTTTCCCTGTCCAACATGACCAACTCCGGCATTCGCCACATCGGTATTATCACCAAGCACAATTATCAGTCTTTGATGAACCACATCGGCTCCGGTCAGGAGTGGGACCTCGACCTGGAAGAAGGCGGTCTGGAATTCCTCACACCCTTTGCCATGGGTCACAACGGCTCCTATCGCGGCAAGCTCGAGGCGATCAATTCTGCGAAGTCCTTTTTGGAGAATGCGACGGAGGATTATATCATTCTCGTTGACAGCGGCGTTCTGTGTGCCATCGACTTCCGCAAGGTGCTGGCCGATCACGTCGCCTCCGGCGCGGATGTGACGGTCGTTGTCAAGGACGGCATTGCCAACGGTAAAAAACAGCTTGATCTCGGCGTGCGCGTGGACGAGAAGAACCGCGTGACGGATGTCGCGGTCGATTACTGTGCGGACGAGCGCTATCTTGCCTCCATGGGTATTTTCATCATCAGCAGAACGCTTCTGCTGCACGAGGTCACGGAGGCTGTCGCACACAACCGCTATCATTTTGAGCGCGATCTTGTCATGCACGGCTTTGCCGAGACCGGGATGACGGTCAATGCCTATCAGTTCGGCGGCATTGCGCTCTTTAACGAGAGTACGACCGAGTTCTATCACAACAGCCTTGCACTCATTCGTCCGGAGGTGCGCTACGGCCTGTTCGGCAGCGGCCTGACGATCTATACCAAGGTCCGCGATGAAGTTCCTGCCTACTATGGCGAGCATTCCGAGATCGACAACTGCATCGTGGCCGACGGCTGCACGCTCGAGGGCAGAGCAAGCAACTCCGTCCTGTTCCGCGGCGTGCGTCTGGAGGAAAACGCCAACGTGCGCGACTGCATCATCATGCAGGGCACGGTCATCGGCGAGGGCGCGGATCTGGAATGCGTCATTCTGGATAAGGAGGTCGTCGTCCGTCCGGGTGCGGTGCTGCGCGGGACGAAGGATCACCCGCTGGTATTCAAAAGAGGAGAAATCGTATGAAAATAGCAATGGTCGCCTCCGAGGCCGCCCCCTTTGTCAAGACGGGCGGTTTGGGAGACGTGATGCAGGCTCTGCCTGCGGCGCTGTCAAAGATCAAGGGCAACGAGGTCGTGCTGTTTTTGCCGTACTATAAGCGGCTCAAGCAGGACGAATCTCTGCCTGTGGAGTTTCTCGGCTCGTTCAACATGGAGCTGTCGTGGCGTGAGAGCTACGTTGGCATTCTGAAGCTGAAATCCCGCAAGAAGAAATTGCAGGTCTATTTCATCGACAACGATTATTATTTCGGTGCACGCAACACAATTTACGGCGATTTTGACGACGGCGAACGCTTCGCGTATTACTCCAAGGCCGTCCTTGCGGCGCTGTATTATCTGGATTTCAAGCCGGAGATCCTGCATTGCCACGACTGGCAGTCGGCCATGGCGGTGGTGTACTACCGTGCGCTGTATACCGGCTGGAGTCCGGAGACCAAAACGGTCTTTACCATCCACAATGTGGAATATCAGGGCTGGGCGGATGTGTCCTTCTTTGATAACACCCTCGGCCTGCCCGAGGAATATCGTGCCCGCCTGACCTTTGACGGCGCGATCAACATGATGAAGGGCGCCATCGAGCTGACGGACATCGTCACGACGGTCTCGAAGTCCTACGCCGACGAGCTGCGCTATCCCTATTATGCACACCGCCTCGACGGAGTGCTGCGCAGCGCATGGCTGTGGGGCATTACCAATGGAATTGACACCACAACCTTTGATCCCGCGACGGATAAGGCAATTTCTTCGCACTATTCTGCGGACGATATGCAGGGAAAATGGGATAATAAGCTGGCGCTGCGCAAGGAGCTGGGCCTGCGGACGGATACGGATGCACCGATCCTCGCCATGGTCACGCGACTGGCAGGACACAAGGGAATCGACCTTTTGTGCTATATTTTCCAGCGGCTCATGGAGCGTGAGGTGCAGCTTGTCGTCGTCGGCACGGGTGAACGGCAATATGAGTATGCCTTGAGCGCTTTTGCACGGCAGTATCCCGGCAAGGTCGCTGTGCGGCTGTGCTTCGACCAGGAGCTGGCCTCGCGCATTTATGCGGGTGCGGATGTCTACCTCATGCCGTCGAAGTCCGAGCCGTGCGGCCTGTCGCAGCTCATTGCCATGCGCTACGGTACGGTGCCTGTCGTCGCGGCCACGGGCGGCCTGCGCGATACCGTCACACCCTACAACCCGGAGACCAAGGAGGGCCGCGGCTTTACCTTCCAGAGCTATAATGCCGACGACTTCCTCGGCGCGATCGACCGCGCGGTCGGCCTTTACTATGGCGACCGCGAAGAATGGAATGCCCTTGCCAAGCGCGATATGGAGCTTGACCTGAGCTGGCAGGTACCTGCCAACGAATATATGCAGCTCTACACGGAGCTGCGAAGCAAATCATAGACAGACCACAGGAGGCAACCCAACTATGCAGAAAACAAATCAGAGCTTTGAAAATCCCCGTCCCGAGCGTGTCGTTGATCCCAAGACGGCAATGCAGGACGCGCTGCGCCGTCTGTTCGGCTGCACGCTTGAGGATGCGACCAAGAAGGAAGCATACCGTGCGCTGTGCACGGTCGTGCGCGAGCTACTTGTCGAGAAGAACCGCATTTTTCAGGAGCGCTGCGCCCGCGAGGAGAAGAAGGAAGTTTATTATATGTCCATGGAGTTTCTCGTCGGCACAAGCCTGAGAAACAACCTCTTTAACCTCGGCATTGAACAGGAATACCGCGCGATGCTCAAGGATGCGGGTATTGACATCGACCATCTCTACGCGATGGAGCCGGATGCCGGCCTCGGCAACGGCGGCCTCGGCCGTCTGGCCTCGTGCTATATGGATGCAGGCACCGGCCTCGGCTATCCTATCACCGGCTGCTCCATTCGCTATGAATTCGGCATTTTCCGTCAGAAGATCGTCGACGGCTGGCAGATGGAATTCCCCGACAACTGGCTGGAAATGGGCGATGTGTGGCTTCGCACACGCGAGGACGATGCGGTCGAGGTCAAATTCGGCGGCGAAGTGCGCGAGTGGATGGACAACGGCCGCTTCAAGGTCGCGCAGGTGGGGTATAATTCCGTTATCGCCGTGCCGCATGATATGTTCATCTCCGGCTATGACAGCGATGCCGCAAACCGCCTGATCCTCTGGAGCGCAAAGCTGCCGCAGAGCTTTGATATGGCCGCCTTCTCCCGCGGCGACTACGTCCGTGCGCTCGAGCAGAACACCATGGCAGAGACCATCTCCAAGGTTCTGTATCCCGCCGACGACCACATTCAGGGCAAGCGCCTGCGCCTGAAGCAGCAGTATCTGCTGGTTTCCGCCTCGCTGCAGAGCATCCTGAAAAAGCACTATAAAAAATACCACACCTATGCCAATCTGGCCGACAAGCTGGCCATTCACATCAACGACACCCATCCGGCACTGTGCGTGCCCGAGCTGATGCGTCTGCTCATCGACGAGCACGATTTCGGCTGGGACGAGGCATGGGAGATCACCTGCAATACTCTGTCCTACACGAACCACACCGTCATGAGCGAGGCGCTTGAGCGCTGGAGCGTTGATCTGTTCCGTGAGCAGCTCCCGCGTGTGTATTCCATCTGCGTGGAGATCAACCGCCGCCTGATCGAGCACCTGTGCGCGGTGTATCCCAATGACTGGGGCAAGATCAACTACATGGCGGTTATCGCGAACAACGAAGTGCGCATGGCGAATCTGTGCCTTGCGGCCTGCCATGCGATCAACGGCGTTTCCAAGCTGCACACCGACATTCTGCGCAACGGCATTTTCCGCGACTACTGCCAGATCACACCCGACCGCTTCCTGAACGTGACAAACGGCATCGCCTACCGCCGCTGGCTGTGCCAGGGCGATCCGCTGCTGACGGACTACCTGACCACGCTGATCGGCGACGGCTTTAAGCGCGACGCGCGCGAGCTGACGAAGCTCATGAAGTACGAAAATGACGAAAAAGTCCTTGCCGAGCTGCGCCGCATCAAGCATAAGAACAAGGAGCGCCTTGCCAAGCTCATTGAGGAGAGAAACGGCATCCGCGTTGACCCGGACTCCATTTTCGACATCCAGATCAAGCGCCTGCATGAGTATAAGCGTCAGCTTCTCAACATCCTGCACGTTCTGTACCTTTACAATCAGATCAAGAAGCATCCGGATGCACCGTTTGTCCCTCGCACGTTCATCTTCGCGGCCAAGGCCTCGGCGGGCTATATCCGCGCCAAGCAAACCATCAGCCTGATCGTGGCTGTCGCAAACTTCATCAACGCCGATCCCGAGGTGCGCGACAAGCTGAAGGTTGTGTTCATCGAGGACTACAAGGTCTCTCTGGCTGAGATTATCATTCCGGCTGCCGACATCTCCGAGCAGATCTCCGTGGCGGGCAAGGAAGCCTCCGGCACGGGCAACATGAAGCTCATGATTAACGGCGCCGTGACCATCGGCACGCTCGACGGCGCAAACGTTGAAATTCACGAGCAGGTGGGCGACGACAACATCTTCCTGTTTGGCATGAAGGCGCACGAGGTCGAGGGGCTCTGGCAGCGCGGCTACGATCCGAATGAATTCCTCACGCCCGAGCTGCGCGAGGTTCTGGATATGCTGACCTCCGGCGTTCTCGGCCAGCGGTTCGACGATCTGGTCGATTCGCTGCTGACCAAGCGCTTCGGCGTGGCCGATGCCTATATGACCATTGCGGACTTTGCCGACTACGCACGCGCACAGCGCGTCGTCTCCGAGACCTATCTCGATCAGAAAAAGTTTGCGCATATGGGTCTGGTCAACATCGCAAACGCGGGCATTTTCTCCTCTGACCGTTCCGTCAAGGAGTATGCGGAGAAGATCTGGGACTTAGACTGATGCGGATTCTGTTTGACAGCAGGCAGGAGCAGTACAAAACCCCGTTCGGAACACTCCGGGCGGGGAACTCCTGCGTTTTGCACATGGATGTTCCGGAAAGCAGCGGCGCGACCTCCGTTACGCTGGTGATGGAAAACTGTGACGAGCAGCCCTGCTGCGAGTTTACATTTGAAAAAGAGCGGGTCAGCGGCGTCTACACGACATGGCGCTGCGAGTTTACCATGCAGGAGCGCGGACTGTATTTCTATTGGTTCCGCATCGGCAAGCGCGACGGCAGCTTCCGCCTGTTCCGTCAGGGCGACCAGACGAACATGGAAGCAGGGGAGAAGTGGCAGCTCAGCGTCATTCCGCAGGACTTCACCGTGCCGGATTATGCGCGCGGCGCGGTTATGTATCAGATTATGCCAGATCGCTTTTTCAAGGCGGGTGAGTGCGATCTAACCGATAAGCTGCGCCCCTTCTGGGTGCACGAGAATCTCTCCGACACGCCGCAGTATACCGCGGATGCCGAGGGCAATTGGTGCAATGATTTTTACGGCGGCAATTTGCAGGGCATTCGTGCAAAGCTGTCGTACCTGCATACGCTGGGGGTCGGCGTTTTATATTTAAACCCGATCTTCATGGCCTATTCCAACCACCGCTATGACACGGCGGATTACAAGCGCATCGACCCCATGCTCGGCACGGCGGATGACTTTGCAGCACTCTGCCGGGATGCACATGCGCTGGGAATGCGCGTCATTCTCGACGGCGTGTTTTCGCATACGGGCAGCAACAGCGTGTATTTTGATGCAAAGGGCATCTTCGGCCACGGTGCGGTGTCCGACCCGAATTCGCCCTACCGCGCATGGTATCGTTTCCGTCACTATCCCGACGACTACGATGCGTGGTGGAATATGCCGACATTGCCGAATATCGAGGAATTGTCTGAAAGTTATGTAAACTACATCATCGAGGACGACGATTCCGTGCTGGCGCATTGGCTGAAGCTCGGTGCGGACGGATTCCGATTGGATGTGGTCGACGAATTGCCGGATGAATTTGTGCGAAAGTTCAAGAAGCGTCTGCGCGTACTGAAGCCCGACGCACTGCTGCTCGGCGAGGTCTGGGAGGATGCGTCGAATAAACGAGCTTACGGCGTTTCGCGGCGTTACTTTGTAGACGGCGAGCTGGACAGCGTCATGAATTATCCGTGGCAGAAGGGGATCGTCGCCTTTGTCCGTGGTGAGGACGACGGCAGTGCACTGGGCGAGTTCATCATGCGTCTGGCGGAAAATTATCCGCCGGAGGTTCTCGCCTGTGTCATGAATCTGCTCGGCACGCACGACACCATGCGCATTCTCACGGTGCTCGGCGGTGAATACCACGCCAGCAAGGCCGAATGGGCGACGGCTCGGCTCTCACCGGAAGCACGCGCACTTGCTGTGCGGCGGCTGCACACTGCGGCGTTTTTGCAGTTCATGCTTCCGGGCATGGCCAGCATTTACTACGGCGACGAGGCCGGCTTGGAGGGCGGCGCGGACCCGTT